>JACCEA010284033.1_pt1 | contig 10338 bp, 7 predicted proteins | sample 7449851 | NCBI WGS metagenome assembly JACCEA01 (sample SAMN15323453, study PRJNA562643) | freshwater metagenome | isolation source: river surface water | place: USA:Blue River Watershed | collected 2017-08-18 | reverse complement strand
CAGCCAAGCGCGCCGGCTGCCGGTCGTGCGCGCCATCCCGCCATTCGCCGCGGCGGCACGCTGGGCGGACGCGACCGGTTCCAGACTCTGGTCATGTCCGACCCCCGGAGCGCCGCGATGGCCCTCAACTGGCGACCCTGGCTGCGCGAGCAGCGCGGCTTCTTGATCTTCTTGCTGGGCCTGGGCGTGATGCGCGGCGCCCTGGCCGACTGGAACCCGGTGCCCACCGGCAGCATGCGGCCCACGGTGCTGGAGGGCGACGTGGTGCTGGTGGACAAGCGGGCCTACGGCTGGCGCTTGCCGTTCACGCAGATCGAGCTGCACCGCCACGACGAGCCGCGGCGCGGCGACATCGTGGTGGCCTACAGCCCCGATGACAGCACGCGCTTGCTCAAGCGCCTGGTGGCCTTGCCGGGCGACACGGTGGCGGTGGTGGACGGGCGGCTGTGGCTCAACGGCGCGCCCGTTCCCCTGAGCGCCGGCGAGCAGGTGGCGGGCGAGCCCACGCCGCTGGGGCCGCTGCCGGCCTGGCGCGCTGACGAGGCCTTGCCCGAGGGCGCGCGGCACGCCGTGCAACGCCTGCCGGTGGACGGGCCGCTGCAGCACATGCCGCCGCTCACCCTGGGCCCCGATGCCTACTTCTTGATGGGCGACAACCGCGACAACAGCGCCGACTCGCGCGCCTTCGGCCCGGTGCCGCGCCGCTTGCTGGTGGGCCGGGTGTCGCGCTTGCTGGTGTCGGTGGACGCGCAGGCTTGGGCGCCGCGCTGGGAGCGCGTGGGCTTGGCCTTGCGGTGATCGATCAGCGCGCCGGGTGCGCCATGCGCACCAGGCCGCGGTTCATGGCCTCCAAGGCGGCCATGGCCGCGGGGCTGGCGCGGCTGAACACGAAGTGGGTGCCGCTGGGGCTGCGCGACTCGAAGGGCTGCACCCGCAGGGCCGCCGCCAGGCCCTGCGCCTGGGCCACGCGCCGGTAGGCCTGGGCCTCCATGACGGCAAGGTCCACCCGCTGCGCCACAACCATGCGCAGCAGGGTTTCGCGGCTGCTGGCCCAGCTGGACGGGGTGCCGACGGCCGCCAGCACCGGGGCTGGGTAGACGTAGCCGCGCACCAGGCCCACGCGCAGGCCGCGCACGTCGTCGAGCGTGCGCACGGCGATGGGGCTGGTGATCGCGCTGATGAACAGGTGGCGCACCTCGCCGCCGTAGGGCTGGCTGTAGGCCATGTAGCGCTCGCGCTCGGGCGTGCGGCCCATGCCCAGGCTCAGGTCGGCCTGGCCGCTTTCCAGCAAGGCCAGCACGCGGCGGAAGGGCATCAGCTGCACGCGGAAGTCGGGGCCGCCGCCCAGGGCCAGGGCCTGGCGGGCGAGTTCGATGTCGATGCCGGCCCCCATCGGTTCGCTGCCGGGCAAGACGTAGGGCGGGTCGACCTCCACGGCCATGCGCAGTGGGGCCGCGTTCTCGCCCAGTGCGGGCCAGGGCAAGGCGCCGAGCAGGCTCAGGGCGAGGGGACGACGCTGCATCGGCATGGCGCCACCTTAGCAAGCCGGGCCGTCACGCGCGGCCGGCGGGGTCAAGTCCGCTGCGCATCACCGTCAGGCGCGGGTCGTTCAGCAGGGCGCCGAAGTCGCCTTGGGCCGCCGCGGGCCGCAGGTCGTGGGCGCGGGTGACGCCCACGTAGCCGTCGCGGCCTTGGTTCTTGGCGGCGTACAGCGCGGCATCGGCCAGCTGCAGGCAGGCGCCCCAGTCCCAGGCCCTGGGGTGGGCGGGGTCCAGGGGGAAGGCGGCGAACCCGATGGACACCGTGACGCGGGCCTGGCGGCCACCGCCCAGGTCGAAGGGCTCGTCGCGCACGGCCGCGCCCACGCGGGCGGCCAGCTCGGCGGCTTGCAGGCGGTCGGTGTCGCGCACCAGCGCCAGCACCTCTTCGCCGCCCCAGCGCACGAGGGAGTCGGTCTCGCGGAAGACGCGGCGCAGGCGCTGGGCCAGCTGCACCAGCACGGCGTCGCCCGCGCTGTGGCCGTGCACGTCGTTGATGCGCTTGAACAGGTCCAGGTCCAGCAGCATCAGCAGCAGGTCGCTGTCCGGCCCCGGCGGGCTGGGGGCGGGCGGTTCGAAGCGGCGCAGGCAGCGGCGCAGGTCGTCGTCCAGGCGCAGCTCCAGGAAGCGGCGGTTGCGCAGGGCGGTGAGGGTGTCGGTCAGGCTGAGCTCGCGCAGCTCGGCGGTGCGGGCGTCCACCAAGGCCTGCAAGTCGGCTTGGCGGCGGCGCAGGGTGGCGGTGCGCCACTGCACCAGGCCCCACACGGCCAGCAGGGCCAGCAGCAGGGCGGCGGCCTGGGCCCAGCGGGTTTGCCACCAAGCGGGCTGCAGGGCGATGGGCAGGGCCAGCTGCGCCTCGCCCCACAGCGCGTGGTGCGCGGTGGCGCGCACCTGCAGGGTGTAGCGGCCGGGCCCCAAGGGGCCGAAGGTGGGGCTGCGCGCGCCGATGTCGGCCGTGGTCCATTCCGTGTCCAGGCCGTCCAGCCGGTACTGGTAGCGCAGGCGCTGGGGGTCGGCGTAGTCCAGGCCGGCGAACTCCACGCTCAGGTGTCGCGTGCCGGGGGGCAGGCTCAGGCCGCGGGCCAGGTCGGCCGCGTGGTGCTGCTGGCCGTTCACGCGCACGCTGCTGACGACCAGGCGCGGCGCGTTGCGCGCGGGCTTGAAGGCCTCGGGCCGGGCCAGCAGCAGGCCGCGGCTGCCGCCGAACAGCAGGCGGCCGCCCGGCAGTTCGGTGGACGCAAAAAACCAAAAGCTGCCGAAGGTGGCGCCCTCGGCGGGCCCGAAGCTGTCGACGCGGTCTTGCCGCGGGTCGTAAACGTGCAGCTGGCTCCAGATGCGGCCTCGCGCGTCTTCGTGCAGGTTGCCGCCGTACACGCCCTCCAGGCCGTGGCGGGGGCTGACGGCCTCGAAGCGGGCGCGGCCTTGCGCGTCCCAGCCGCGCAGCCGGTGCAGGCCCACCACCGGGGTGTCCAGCCACAGGGTGCCGTCGCGGCCGCGCAGCAGGCCGATGACCACGGGGTTGCCCAGGACCTCACCCGGGGCCGAGGCCACGCGCTGCAGCTCGCCGTTGCGCCAGCGCAGCAGGCCCTGCTGCCCGGCAATCCAAAGGGTGGCCGGCTCCTTGCCGGTCTCCGTCTGGCGTTCAGGCTCGTCCAGCAGTTTGTGCACGCCACCCGTCAGCGGCCCACCTTCGCGGGGGTGCACGCGCGCCAGGGCCTCGGCCTCGGGGTGGTCGAGGCGGTACAGGCCATCCTGCAGCCCGACCCACACGCTGCCGTCGGCGCGCACCACGATTTGCTGCGCCCGCCCGCCGTCCAGCGGCCAGTCGCGCAGCAGCGGGCCGTGGGGGGCGCGGTGCTCCAGGCGGCCGGCGGCGGCCATCCACAGGGTTCCATCGGGGGCCAACGCCAGGTGCTCGACCACCGTGCGCCGCTCGCGCGGCCACACCCCCAGGGTCGCCAGCGCGCGGCCGGGGCGGCCGTCCAGGCGCACCAGGTGGCCGGATTGCGTGGCGGCCAGCACCTCGCCGTTGGGCAGGGCCAGCACGGCGCGCACGTCGGCATCGGCCAGCGGGCTGCTGGCGCTCAAGTCGGGGCCGCGCACCGCCAAGGCGGGGTGCTGCAGGTGGCGCTGCAGGCCCAGGCCGTAGCCGCTGACCCACATGGCGCCGTCTTGGTCGCGCAGCAGGCCGCTGATGTCGTTGCCCACCAGGCCCAGCGGCCGGCGGGGGTCGTGGCGCAGCCGGGCCTCTACGGCGCCGGTGGCGGGGCTGACCCACAACAGGCCGGTCTTGGTGCCCACCCACAGCAGGCCGTCGGCGGCTTCGGCCAGGGCTTGCACCGGGCCGTTGAGGCCCTGCAGCACCCAGCGCACCTGCCCGCGCTCCACCACGCCCAATTCGCCCGTTTGCGTGCCCAGCCACAGGCGGCCGTCGCGGGTTTCGGTCAGGGCCTGCACTGGTGTGCCTTGCGGGCGGCCGGGCAAGGGCACGTCGGCCCACTGGCCGCCATCGCTCCGCGCCAGGCCGCGCCAGTGCCCGGCCCACAGGCCGCCGCTGCGGGCGGCGTGCACGGCCAGCACGCGCTGTTCGGGCTGGCCGTCGTGGGCCAGCAGCGGCTGGGTTTCGAAGCGCCCGGTGGCCGGGCGGTACACGCTCAGGCCCTGGCCCAGCGTGCCCACCCACACCTGGCCCTGGGCGTCTTCGGCCACGGCCCGGATGGGCGCGTGCGGGCCGGCGGTGCCGGCCGCGCTGCCCAGTGGGCGCACGCGGTCGGTGCCGGGGTCGTAGACCATGAGCCCGAGGAACTCGGTGCCGATCCACATGCCGCCTTGCGACGACGGCGCCAGCGCCCGCGTCCAGCCCAGGTTGCGTTGTGCGGCCACCGGGGCGTCCAGCTCCACCGGGTGCAGGCGGTAGCCGTCGTAGCGCGTCAGGCCCCGGCTGGTGGCAACCCATACGAAGCCCGCGCGGTCTTGCGAGATGGCCGGCACGGAGTTCTGCGGCACGGTGACGCTGCGGAACTGGATCTCCAGCGTCTCGTTGGGCGCCGCCGCGGGCGCTTGGGCCGGCGTTTGGGCTGGCGTTTGGGCATGCACCAGCCCCTGGCCGGCGGCCAAGACGCCGACGACTCCCCAAACGGCCCCCCAACGGGCCATCGCACGGTGCACCACACGCATGGTGGAAATGCTAGGCGGCCGATCCGCCCGTGGGGCGCGGGGCGCGGGGCCGAAGTGCGCCACGGCGTGCGTTACTTCGCTACGCGGTGGGCTTGTCGGCCCCGTTCGCGCCCTGCGCGCTCCGCCAGAATGCGCCGCTTGTCCCGAACGCCCCCCCACCTGGCCACGCTGACGCTGCTGACCGCACTGTCGGCCCTGAGCCTGAACATGCTGCTGCCCTCGTTGCCGTCGATGGCGCGCGACTTGGCCGCCCGCGAATCGGTGACGGCGCTGGCCGTGTCGGGCTACATGTTGGCCTCGGCGCTGTTCCAGTTGGGGCTGGGTCCGCTGTCGGACCGCTACGGGCGCCGGCCGGTCATGCTGGGCGCGCTGGGGCTGTACGTTGTCGCGTCGCTCGGCTGCATGCTGGCCCAGGACGTGGCGGTGCTGCTGGCCTGCCGCGTCTTGCAGGCCGCGATCGTCGCGGGCTCGGTGCTGTCGAGTGCGGCCATCCGCGACCAGCACTCGATCGTCGACGCGGCCACGAAGCTGAGCCTGATCGCCTCGGCCATGGCGGTGGCCCCGATGCTGGGCCCCCTGCTCGGGGGCCTCTTGGACGTGAGCTTGGGCTGGCGCTCGGTGTTCGCGCTCTACGCCGCGCTGGGCGGCGCCTTGCTGGTGCTGACCTGGGTGGACATGGGCGAAACCCGGGCGGCCGGGCAGTCGGCGCCAACCTGGGGCGATTGGGGCGCCTTGCTGCAGTCGCCCCGCTACTGGGCGTACGCGCTGTGCACGGCGTTTTCCGTCGGCGCCTTCTTCGTGTTCGTCACCGGCGTGCCGTACGTCGCCACGGCGGTTTGGGGGCTCACGCCCGCGGAGGTGGGCCTCGGCGTCGGGTCCATCACCGGCGGCTTCCTCGTGGGCGCCGGGGTCAGTGCCCGCCAGGCGCGTCGGGTGGGCGTGGGGGTGCTGCTCGTGCTGGGGCGTGCGGTGGGCTTGAGCGCGGTGACGCTGGCCTTGGTGCTGTTCGCGGCCGGGGTCTCGCACCCGGTGGCGCTGTTCGGGCTCACCGTGTTCGTGGGCTTCGGCAACGGCCTGACGCTGCCGAGCGCCAACGCCGGCGCCTTGTCGGTGCGCCCGGCGCTGGCCGGTACGGCCGCGGGCCTAAACGGCGCCTTCGCCATGGCGCTGGGTGCGGTGTTGAGCACCCTCACCGCGGTGGTGATCGAGCGCCACACCACCCCCATGGCCTTGCTGGTGCTCATCCTGGGGTGCGTGCTGCTGTCGCTCGGCGCGGCGCTGGCGACCCTTCGTCTGGAGCGCAGCGCCTGACGCGCTGGGGCGGTGCCGCGGCATGCGGCACAGTGCCCCATGCCGCCTCGTGCAAGGCGGCCCGTCCGTTCCCCGTGACCCACCCTGGAGCCCCCGCATGAACGACCCCGAACAGCAAGTGCAGCGCGCGCTCGACGCCTACCGGGCGGCCGTCTGGGCCAAAGACGCCGACGCCTTCCTGCAGCTCTACGACGCCGACGCCCGCGTGTTCGACACCTGGGGCGTTTGGTCTTACGAGGGCGCCGCGGCCTGGCGGGTCGCCGTCGAGGGCTGGTTCTCGTCCCTGGGTCGCGAGTCCGTCCGCGTCGCCTTCGACGACGTGAAGATCACCGCCGCCGACCACCTCGCCACCGCGACCGGCTTTGCGCGCTACGCCGCCGTGTCGCCCGACGGGCAAGAGCTTCGGGCCATGCAAAGCCGCTTCACGTGGGTGTTGCGGCTGCGCGGCCACGTGCTGCGCGTGGTGCACGAGCACACCTCGACGCCGATCGGGTTCGAGGACACGAAGGCCTTGTTCCAGCGCGACGCCTAGGCCTGATCCTGATACGTCGGCCCGGCGGGCTGCCTCACCGCGAGCGCTGCACCAACACCCGCGGGTCGTTCAGCCAGTCGGCCGGGCCGCCCACGCCGGGCACGGCGGCCTCGGCCGTCGCCACGCCCACCCAGCCGTTGCGGCCTTGGTCCTTGGCGGCGTAGAGCGCGGCGTCGGCCAGTTGCAGCAGGGCGGACCAGTCCCAGGCCAGGGGCTCGGCCGGGTCGGGCGGGTAGGCCACGAAGCCGATGGACGCGGTGACGTGGGTGCTGGGCAGGCCGGCGCCCAGCGCGTAGGGCGTCTCGCTCAGGCGATAGCGCAGGCGCTCGGCCAGTTCGGCGGCGTGGCTGCGGTTGCTGGCGCGGGCGATGGCCAGGAACTCTTCGCCACCCCAGCGCACCAGGGTGTCGGTGTCGCGGAAGACCTCGCGCAGGCGCTGCGCGGCCTGCACGAGCACGGCGTCGCCGGCCGGGTGGCCGTGCGTGTCGTTGATGCGCTTGAAGTGGTCGAGGTCGATGAGGAAGACCAGCAGGTCGGCGTCGTCGCGACCCGGGCGCTGTTGGTGCTGGCGCTGGGCGAGGTGCAGGTCGTCGTCGATGCGCTGGGTGACGTAGCGGCGGTTGCGCAAGCCCGTCAAGGGGTCGGTCAGGCTGGCGTTGCGCAGCTCGGCGGTGCGCGCGTCCACCAGGGCCTGCAGCTCGGCCTGGCGGGCGCGCATTTGCCGCGTGCGCAGGGTGATCCAGCCGCCCAGGCTCAGGCCCACGGCGGCGGCCAGGGCCCAGGGCGCCCAGGCGCGTTGCCACCATTGGGGCTGCAGGCGCACGGGCAGGCGCAGGGTGTGGGGGCTCCACACGCCGCTGCGGTTGGTGGCCTGCACTTCCAGCAGGTAGTCGCCCGGCTTCAGCTGGCTGTAGCTGGGGCTGCGGAAACTGGCGTCGCTGGGCACCCAGTCGGGGTCGTAGCCCACCAAACGGTGGCGGTAGCGCACCAGCTGCGGGTCGGCGAATTCGAGCGCGGCGAACTCCACGCCAAAGCTGCGCGTGCCGGGGGGCAGCACCAGGCCCTGGCGCAGCGAGGCCGGGCGGTGCGGCAGGCCGTTGACGCGCACGGCGCTGAGCACGACGGCGGGCTGGTCGCTGGAGGGCTCGTAGCGCTCGGGCCGCACCACCAGCATGCCTTGGCTGCCGCCGAACAGCAGGCGCCCGTCGCCCAGCCGGGTGTGCGAGCGGAACCAAGGCGTGCCGAACTGAACGCCGTCGGCCGGGCGCAGCTCGTCCAGGCGGTCGGCCGCGGGGTCGTACACGAAGGACTGCGACCAGATGCGCCCGCGGGCGTCTTGGTGCAGGTTGGCGCCGTAGGGCCGGCCGGCGATGCCGTGGCGGATGCTGACGCGGTCGAAGCGCGCGCGGCCTTGGGCGTCGTGCCCCAGCAGTCGGTGCAGGCCGGCCACGGGGGTGTCCACCCAGAGGCTGCCTTGGCCGTCGCGCAGCAGGCCGATGACCAGCGGGAAGCCCAGCGTGGCGCCGGGCGCGCCTTCCACGGCCACCAGGTGGGCCGCACCGGCGCGCAGGCGGTGCAGGCCGGCGCGGCCGCCGACCCACCAGCCGCCTTCGCCGTCGGGCGCCATCGCGAAGACCTCGCGGCCCAGGGCCACGCCGCGGGTGTCGGTCACCGGCCGGGGCTCGGGCTCGCCAGGGCGCCAGCGGTACAGGCCCTGTTCGGCGCCCAGCAGCACGGTGCCGTCGGCCTCCACGCGCAGGGCCAGGGCGGCGCCGGCCTCGGTCAGCCAGCGGCGCAGCAAGCGCCCGTCGGGGGCGTGCTGCTGCAGGCGGTTGTTCAGGCCCAGCCAGATGCTGCCGTCCGGGGCCTCGGCCAAGGCCTCGACCAAGGCGCCGGGGCGGGGCCATTCGCGGATGACGCGCAGCTCGCCGTCCATCGCGGCCAGGCGGCCGCTGCGCGTGGCGGCCAGCACGCTGCCGTCGCGCAGGGCCAGCAAGGTGCGCACGTCGGTGTCGGACAGCGGGCCGCTCAGGTCGGGGCCGCGCACGGCAAAGGCGGGCGCGTCGCGGTGGCGCTGCAGGCCGATGCCGAAGCCGCCCACCCACATCGCGCCGGTGGGGTCGCGCAGCAGGGTGGTGACCTCGTTGCCGGCCAGGCCGCCGGGCAGCTCGGCGCGTTGCGTCAGGCGCTCTCGCAGCGCGCCGGTGTTGGGGTCTCGCAGCTCCAAGCCCCCGCGGTGGCCCACCCACAGCAGGCCGTCCGAGCCCACGCGCAGGGCCTGCACCGAGCCGCGGTCCACGCCGTCGTTGGGCAGCCAGCTGGGTTCGGTGGCGTCGGCCGGCATGTGGGCCAGCTTGCCGGTGCGGGTGCCCAGCCACACCCCGCCTTCGGGCAAGGCCAACAGCGCCGTGACGGGGTTGACGAGATTGTTGGGGTTGGGGCCGGTGGCGGGCAGGGTCACGGCCTCCAGCTCGGGGCGGCCGGGGGTCCAGCGGGCCAGGCCGCGCCAGTGGCCCACCCACACGCTGCCGTCCGGCCCGGTGGCCAGGGCGTGCACCTGGCCTTCGCCCGGCAGCTCGCCCGGCAGGGTGAGGATTTCGAAGCGCTGGGTGCGGGGGTCGTAGTGCCGCACGCCGCCGCCCAGGGTGCCGAACCAAATGCGGCCTTGCGCGTCTTCGGTCAGGGAGACGATGCTGAGCGAGCCGCCCGGCTCGGGCCCGCCCACCACGGTGATGCGGCCGGTGTCGGGGTCGTGAAAGGCCAGGCCGGAGGATTCGGTGCCGAACCAGACGCGGCCGTCGGCCCCGGCCCACATGGTGCGCACCCAGCCCATGTTGCGCGCCAAGGCGTCGTCGCCCTCGCGTTCCACGGCCTGCAGGCGGTAGCCGTCGAAGCGGGCCAGGCCGTCGCCCGTGCCGATCCACATCCAGCCGGCTTTGTCTTGCACCGCGCTGGCCACCACGTTGCGCGGGATGCCGGGCACGCTGGTGAAGCTGCGCTGGTAGGGCGTCTCGGCCACGCCAGCGGCCAGGCCCACGTGCATGGCGCCTGCCAGCCACAGCGCGCCGATGCAGCGGCGCCACCGCGAGCGTGTCACTCCCTTGTGCCCTCGCATGCGGCCGATGGTAGGCGGCGCAGGAAGGCCGCCCGCCGGGGGTTTGCCGCCAAAACCGTGGCGGCTTTCACGCCCCGGGGGCGGCTTGCAAGTGGGCCAGCAGGCCGTCGCAGGCGGCGTCCACGAGGTCCAGCACCTCGTCAAAGCCCTGCGCGCCGCCGTAGTAGGGGTCGGGCACCTCGCGCCGGCCAGTGTGCGGCGCGAAGTCCATCAGGCGGCGCACGCGGGGCCGCAACGCGGCCGGGCAGCGCGCCATCGCGGCGCGGTGGTTGGCGTCGTCCATCACCAAGATCCAGTCGAAGGCGGCGAAGTCCTCGTCTTGCAGGGCGCGGGCGCGCAGGTCGCTCAGGTCCACCCCGCGGCGGCGGGCGTGGGCCTGGCTGCGCGGGTCGGGGGCTTCGCCCACGTGGTACGCGTGCGTGCCGGCCGAGTCGACCTCGACCCGCTGCGCCAGCCCGGCCGCCTGCAGCTTGGCGCGCATCACGCCGTGCGCCGTGGGGCTGCGGCAGATGTTGCCCATGCAGACGAACAGCAGGCGGGTGGGCCCAGGGCCGGCGATCACACCATCACCCCCACCGCGCACTTCACCTCCTCCATCACCACGTAGGTGCGCGTCTCGCGCACGCCGGGCAGGCTCCAGATGCCGCTGCCGATGAAGTGGCGGT
>JACCEA010183892.1_pt1 | contig 10340 bp, 10 predicted proteins | sample 7449851 | NCBI WGS metagenome assembly JACCEA01 (sample SAMN15323453, study PRJNA562643) | freshwater metagenome | isolation source: river surface water | place: USA:Blue River Watershed | collected 2017-08-18 | reverse complement strand
TTACAGGAATCATTGAGACTTTAGGAGAGATCGTTAGGATCGAAAAAGAACAAGGAAACATACATTACACTGTTCGCTCGAGCATTACTCATGAATTGAAGATCGATCAGAGCGTGGCTCACAATGGTTGTTGTTTGACAGTTGTTGCGATTACCGATGACACCTATGTGGTAACAGCGATCCATGAAACCTTGATCAAAACCAATTTGGGAACATGGACCGTGGGAACGAAAGTTAACATTGAAAGATGCATGCAACTTGGTGCACGCTTGGACGGGCATATCGTGCAAGGACACGTGGATACCACAGGTGTTTGTGTGAACAAAGAAATGCAAGACGGAAGCTGGAAATTCACATTTACCTATGATTATGACCAACCAACCGTACCGAAAGGGTCGGTCACAGTGAACGGTACTAGCTTGACAGTCGTAGATTCCGAAAAAGGAAAATTCTCCGTTTGCATCATTCCTTATACGTACGACCATACAAATTTCCATACCATCGAAGCCGGAACAAAAGTGAACCTGGAATTCGATATTATTGGGAAATATGTAGCCCGTTTGATGGAGTTTCAAAAAGCTTAACGAAAGTTTAAAACGGCCCCGTTAAAATCGATTTAGCAAATCGTAAAAAACACAAAATCAGATTCTTGCAATGTGAATTCAGTTGTTTTTAGTTATGAAATAGCTGATAAAAAATTTGTCTGGATGGGCATTGGTTTCCTACCTTTGTCCCAACTTTTAGTTCACACACATGAAAAGACTTTTAATACTACCTATTTTATTCATAGGAGTACAGGCTTTCGGGCAAATTTTGGATCAGTTCAATTACACGGGGCTGTTAGAATCAAATGGTTGGACAAGCCATAGTGGTACTGCTGGACAGTTTCAAGCAGACAATGCAGGATCATTGGTTTACCCGAACCTTCCTACTTCCGTTGGTAATAAAGCCAATTACGTAGCCGGAAATGGACAAGACTTGAACAAAGCAATCACCATTACATCTGATTCGGCTTACTACTCGTTGATCATTAACTTGCCGAATACGACAGGTTTGTCATTGAATACGAGTTTGACCGGCGACAATTTCTTTGGTTTTGGTCAAACCGCAGGAGGTACACTTACCATTTTTGGAGGACAATTGCGCATTCGTGCCGGAGTAGCTGCTAACACATTTCAGTTGGCTTTATTGAACACTGGAGCAGCGGCACTACAGCCAACGTTTTCGGGAGATTTACCGGCTGCAACACCAATTTTTGTAGTAGTAAAAGTGAAACGCGCAACCAACCCGGTACAAGCAAGTATGTGGATCAACCCAACTTTGGGCTTGGCCACGGAGCCTGCTCCAACAATGACTTCTACACTCGGTACTACAACATTCACCAATTTTGCATCGATTTATGTAAGACAGGCAGGAACAGCAGGAGCTGGAACCGGGAATATTCAGATTGATGAAATTCGCGTTTCAAATTTATGGACGCAAGTTACACCTAATGCATGTGCGACATCAAGTAACCTGACTGTTACGAATTGTGGTCCGTATACTTTAAATGGACAAACCTATACTACAACTGGAAATTACTCGCAAGTATTGGCTAATGCCAATTCAGTGGGATGTGACAGTACGATCTTCTTGAATTTAACTGTAAATAACCCAACTACGAATAACTTGACAGTTTCCAATTGTGGACCTTATACTTTGAATGGTCAGACTTATTCCTCATCTGGTTCGTATACGCAAGTATTAGCTGGAGCAAACAGTGTGGGGTGTGATTCAACGATCAATTTGACACTTTCTATTGTTGGTTCGATAACTTACTATCAAGACAGTGATAATGACGGTTTGGGTAACCCGGCAGTAACACAAAGTGGATGTGCGCCAATTGCTGGTTATGTAACCAACTCCAATGATTGTGATGATAACAATAACGCGATCGGTGCTGCCACAACGTGGTATATTGATGCGGATAATGATGGTTTTGGAGGCTTAACTACTCAATCCTCATGTACCCAACCAGTAGGATATGTTGCAAATAACACGGATTGTAACGATGCGAACCCAGCAGTTAATCCTAACGGTACGGAGATTCCAAATAATGGAATTGATGAAGATTGTTCAGGTGGTGACTTGATCATTGCTCCTGCTCAGTTAGCAATCTATGAATTTACAGGTAATGACTGTGCTGCACCAGTATGGAACGTTACAGCGCAACCTGCAAATGCAACGTTCTCTTTGTACAACATTTCTGGAACTCAAACTTGCGCTCAGGCGGCTAATGTGATCAACTACAGTGGATGGAACATGACAGGTGCAATTGTTCCAACAGAATACTACGGATTTACGATCACACCGGCTTCTTGTTATGCTTTGAACTTGTATACCTTGAAATTTACACACCGTGCAAGTAGCGGTGCACCAACTGTAACCGTGCGTTCTAGCTTGGATAACTTCCAATCTGACATCTTTACAGCAACTCCAACATCTACGATGACACCGGTAACTGTTACTCTTCCTGCTGCATTCAACACCATCTATGGTCCGGTTGAATTCCGCTTTTACATCACAACGATGGGGTCCACTGGAGCAACTTACCGTCACGATAACGTTTCTGTTGAAGGGTTTATTACTGCTTTGACTACTCAAACCTATTATGCAGATGCTGACGGTGACTCTTTCGGTGATCCTGCTGTTTCTATTACAGACTGTGTTCCTCCTGCTGGATATGTTTCAAATAACTTGGATTGTAATGACAACAACGCCGCTGAATTTCCGGGTGCTGTTTGGTATCAAGATAGCGACAATGACGGTTTAGGTAACCCATCAGTTAGTTTAACGCAGTGTTCAACTCCTGCTGGCTATGTTTCGAATAGTGATGATTGTGACGACACGAATAACACGATCGGTTCCGGGATCACTTACTATGAAGATCTAGATAACGATGGATTTGGAAACAATGCGGTTTCTCAAACTGCTTGTACTCAGCCTGTGGGTTATGTAGCAAACAATACAGACTGTGATGACAACGACAACGCAGTTGGTGGCGCTGGAATTACTTATTACGCAGACTCTGATTCAGATGGATACGGAGATGCTACAAATACAACAGTAGCGTGTACACCACCGGTTGGTTATGTATTGGATAATACAGATTGTGACGATGCAAATCCTGCTACTTATCCGGGCGCAACAGAAGTGTGTGATGGTGAAGACAACAACTGCGACAATAACATCGATGAAGGCTTGCCAACATTTACATGGTACGCGGATGCTGATAATGATGGAAGAGGTAACCCTGCTGTAACGACTACAGATTGTCAACAGCCGGCTGGTTACGTTGGAAACAGCATCGACTGTGATGACACGAATCCTGCTCCAACAGCGGGTCAGGAGGTCTATTACGCAGATACAGATAATGACAACTACGGAGACCCTTTCAATGCAATTGCAGCTTGTGAAGCTCCTGTTGGATACATTCTGCAAGGAGGTGATTGCAATGATACGGTTGCATCGATCAATCCGGGTGCAACAGATGTGTTGGGCAACGGTATTGATGAAAACTGTGACGGTGTTGATGGATACTTATCAATTGCTGATGAAGTGATTGGTGTAGTTACGATCATGCCAAACCCTGGTGTGAATAATTTGACGATCGAATTCGCGAATGTTTCAGCAGCTTTCGAAGTGGAAGTGATTGCTGCAGACGGAAAAATACTGTCAAGAAGTGCGCATGAAATAACTGAAAACACTGTTTCGATTTCAACTGAGACATGGATGCCAGGAATGTACTTGGTATGTGTGAAAATGGACGGAATTGCGAAAACATATCGCTGGATCAAGCAGTAATTCATTTTAGAACTTATTGAGAATCCCTTGCTGTTCCAACGGCAAGGGATTTTCTTTTTTTTGGTTGTATCTTTGATGCGATTATGGAGCAAATAATTTACAATGTCACTGTGAGTATTGATCCGTCTGTAGAATTGGACTGGGTGAATTGGATGCGCACGGTGCACATTCCGGATGTGATCGCAACAGGTTGTTTCTTGGAAGGACGCATGTCGAAAATGAATAACGAAGAAGAGGGCGCTTGTACTTATGCAATGACCTACATCGCGTACAGTCAAGATCATTTAACGACGTATCAGAAAGAACATGCACAACGTTTACAGATAGAACATACCAAACGTTATGAAGGACGCTTTGCGGCTTTTCGCAGTACATTAACTGTTATAGAACACTTCCCTCATGAGCGTTAGAGCAAAGAAGCACCTCGGACAACATTTCCTGAAAGACAAGAATATTTGCCAAAAGATCGCCCAACAGTTTGGTCACCATCAGGGATGCAATACGGTCATTGAGATCGGACCCGGAATGGGAGCCTTAACGACTTATTTGCTTCAGGATCCGGCAACAGAATTATGGGTGATGGACGTAGATAAAGAATCGATTGATTACTTACACGACCATTTTCCACAGCTTGAAAACCGCATTATCTACGGTGATTTTCTGAAGATGAACCCACACGAGTTGGTAGGTTCAAAACCTTTTGCGGTTGTCGGAAATTTCCCGTACAACATCTCATCTCAGATCCTGTTCAAGTGTATAGATTTCAAAGACCACATTCCCGAGATCATGGGGATGTTTCAAAAAGAGGTTGCGGAACGAGTGGCAGAAAAACCGGGCTCGAAGGCCTATGGAATATTGAGTGTTTTGTTGCAGGCTTATTACGATATTGATTACTGCTTCACGGTAGACGAACACGTTTTCGATCCACCACCAAAGGTGAAATCGGGGGTTATTCGCTGTGTGCGCAACGAACGCATGCGCTTGGATTGTGATGAGAAATTGTTCAAACAGGTAGTGAAACTCAGTTTCAACCAACGTCGAAAAACAATTCGCAATTCGATCAAGTCGATGTTGAAACCCGGTCATGAAGACCATCCTTATTTGCAGTTAAGGCCTGAACGTCTGAGCGTTGAGATGTTTGTAGAATTAACTCAGTGGGTACAAAATCAACAAAGTCGATCTGCGGAATAGTCACTTGTGAATAAGTATCGCTTCCTGTGGATTGAAAGTGGGAATGTCGTATCGATTTTCAATTATTTTTGTGCAACAACAAAAAAACCAGAGCTATGGCACAGGAAAAGACACGCTATTCGGATGTTGAATTGGAAGAATTCCGCCAGTTGATTAATGAAAAACTGAAAGAAGCTCACGAAGATTACGATATGTTGAAAGCTTCCCTTTCGAATGACAATCACGGGACAGATGATACAGGTCGTACCTTCAATATGATGGAAGACGGTTCCGAAACGCTTTCTCGCGAAGAGGTAGCACAATTGGCCGCGCGTCAAGAGAAGTTTATCGAAAACTTGAAGAACGCCTTAATGCGTATTGAAAACAAGACTTATGGTATTTGTCGTGTAACAGGAAAATTGATCGCAAAAGAGCGTTTGAAATTAGTTCCTCACGCTACCTTGAGTATTGAGGCGAAGAACATGCAAAACAAATAAGTTTGAAACGAAAACAATTACTTATCGTCTGTTCGTTTGTCCTGATTATCCTTTTGGTTGATCAAGCGGTTAAAATTTGGGTAAAATCATCTTTTGATCCAGACGAGAATGTACCTGTTTTCGGAGAATGGTTCAGAATGTACTACATCGAGAACCAAGGGATGGCTTTTGGAACCACTTTTGGTGCTTCCATTTGGTCAAAATTGGGCTTGAGTATCTTTCGAATTTTCGCAATCGCTGGAATTGCATATTATTTCTGGAAACAACTGCAGAAAGGGGTGCGCACCGAATTGCTTTTAGCTATCGGTTTAATATTTGCCGGGGCAACCGGAAATTTGATCGACTCCGCTTGTTACGATTTTCTTTTCCCCTACGATCCTTGTTTGTCTTTTAATCATCTGGAGGGTTCCGGAGTGGTTTCAGACTGTGGGATTTTTGGAAAGATTGAAACACGTCATACCGGATTCTTATTGGGAAATGTAGTTGACATGTTCCAATTTACCATGGAATGGCCTTCTTGGGTTCCGTGGTATGATCACAGCGAACTAGGAGATAACACCATCTTTCCTGCAATCTGGAATGTTGCGGATGCAGCCATCAGTATCGGGGTAGTGATGGTGATCATTCGTCAGCGCACTTATTTTCCGAAAGAAGATAAGAAACCACAAAAAGAAGAAATTACAGAAACGAATCAGACGGAGGCTTAAACCTCCGTTTTTTTATGGAATAAGTTCCAATACCTTCTCTACATCTTCCGGAGTATCGATGTTCGGCGTTTCAATTTCTGTTTCTACCACGCGAATTGACAATCCGTGATACAACCATCTTAATTGCTCCAACGATTCGGTTTTTTCAAGTGCTGTTTCGGATAATTTACTGATCTGTAAAAGCACCTCCGGGCGGTAAGCATACAAACCGATGTGTCGCAAAAAAGGATAGCTTTTCAACGGATCTTCTTTTGCATTGACGGCATTTGGAATGGCACTGCGCGAAAAATACAAGGCATCGTTCTGATGATTTACCACCACTTTAATGCGGTTTGGGTTATTAATCGCTTCCAGATCGATATTCCGCGAGGCCAAAGTAGCAATCTGCACACTTGGATCGGTAAAGGCTTGAAGAAGTTGATCCAATTGTCGTGCATCCACCAACGGTTCATCACCTTGAATATTGATGACCACATCGAATTGTTCGTTCAATTGACGCACCACTTCTGCACAGCGATCGGTACCCGTTGGATGAGAAGGAGAAGTCATAAGCACCTTTCCTCCAATTGCTTCTACGTGGTCCGCAATACGCGTATCATCCGTCGCAACAACAACTGCAGATAACAAGGTAGATCTGGATGTTCCTTCCAGAACACGTTGGATCATAGTTTTACCCTTTAGATCGATCAATGGTTTTCCCGGAAAACGGGACGAGCCATATCGTGCCGGAATAATTCCCAATACGCGCATACTATCGTTTTCGACAAAGATAGCAATGGTTATCTTTGTAACATGAAATACTTGTTTGTTGGTTTAGGAAACCCAGGTGCGAAATACGAGAATACGCGTCACAACATTGGTTTCAAAGTGATGGATGCACTGGCGAAAGAACTTGACGGATCCTTTGTTTTACAGAAAGTAGCTGAAAAGGCAGAGGTGAAATTTAAGGGTCGTACGTTGATCTTGATCAAACCGACCACCTATATGAATCTATCAGGCAAGGCCGTAAATTACTATTTGCAACAAGAAAAGATCCCGAAAGAAAACTTGGTAGTGGTCACAGATGACCTTTCGTTGCCCTTCGGAAAGTTGCGAATGAAAGGGAAAGGTTCTGATGGTGGACATAACGGTTTAAAAGACATACAAGCAGTGCTGAATACAACAGAATATTGTCGCTTGCGCTTTGGTGTAGGTAACGATTTCCACAAGGGCCAGCAATCAGATTATGTTTTGGGCAATTGGTCAGCCGATGAATCCAATGATCTGGACGAGAGAATCAAGGTTTCCACTGAATTTCTGAAAAGTTTTGCAACTATAGGATTGCAATTGACCATGACCAATTGGAATGGAAAGTAACAATCAGAAAATCAGAAAGGTATAATCAAATTAACTTTTGTTGGTTGAGTAATTAACAAATCAAGAGTTGTTCCAATTGCATTTATAGGTACCTTTGTTAAAGGATGCAGAGAATAGCCTGTAGCCATAAATTATGCAGTACATTAGATTGACGAGAAACGATGAGTTCTCAAAAAAATTGGCCCAACGCGTTGAAGATTATTTAAAAAAGAACAATCTCAAAAGATTTGGTAGTTGGCGCATTTTGTTGAAAGTTCCCTTGATGTTCAGTTTGTTTTTACTTCCTTATTTCTTAATGGTATTTGGAGTAATTGAGAACGCATGGATCATGTTCTTTATGTCCATCATCATGGGAGTTGGAATGGCAGGGATTGGATTGTCAATTATGCACGATGCCAATCATGGGGCATTTTCCCGTTTCAAATGGGTAAATAGCGTCATGAGTTATTCCATGGAAATTTTGGGTGGTTATAACTTGAATTGGCGCATTCAGCACAACGTTCTACACCATAGCTTTACGAATGTACATGACATGGATGAAGACATCGCTCCGGTTGGAGTTTTGCGTTTTTCACCAAATGAACCGCGTAAAAAAGTACACCGCTTTCAGGTATTTTATGCCTGGTTTTTCTATGGTTTGATGACACTTTCGTGGATGACCAACAAAGATTTTATGCAATTGCATAAGTATCATAAGAATGGATTACTGAAATCACAAAACACAACTTTGGCAAAAGCCTACATTCAATTGATACTTTCTAAACTTTTGTATTATACGTATATCCTGGTAATTCCAATGTTGGTAATGGATATTTCTTGGTGGCAAGTATTGATCGGATTTGGAGTGATGCACTTTGTATGTGGAAGTATTTTGGCTTTCGTATTCCAAGTTGCACACGTCATGCCTGAAACTGAATTCATGACCAAGGAATCATATACAGTTAAGAATGACGACATCTCTTGGGCGAAACATCAGATGATGACGACAGCGAATTTTGAGAATTGGAATCCGGTTTTGACTTGGTATGTAGGTGGTTTGAATTACCAGATCGAACACCACTTGTTTCCAGATATCTCACACGTTCATTACCCGAAGATATCTAAAATTGTACGTGAAACCGCTAAGGAATTTGGCATTCAGTATAATTATCACAAGACTTTTGGTGGGGCGATCTTTAATCACCTGAGATTATTGAATTCTTTGGGTCGGGCTTAAACTCCTGATATTAGTAATTCTGCAATTCGCAAGTCAATGGGCTCTGTGATCTTAATGTTCTCGGAATTTCCGTTAACTAGGGCGATATGTACCCCCATTGCTTCTACAACACTGGCATCATCCGTAAATTGGGATTTGTATTCTTGTTGATAAGCCGCTGTCAGAATATCTTTTTGAAAGAACTGTGGCGTTTGAACGGATCGAATATCAGATCTCACCAATGCTTGACTTCCGAACGGGGTTAGGGTGCGCAAAGATTCTTTTGGTTCTAGTACTGGTATTACAGCTTGTGAAGATTGTAAAGCCGCTTCTAATCTGGCCAAAGTTTCATCCGAAACGAATGGACGTACACCATCATGAACGCCAACATAATCATAGGTACAATGCGCCAAAGCATTTTGCACGGAATGGAAACGCTCTTTGCCACCACTTACTATCGTGTGGGGGATTTGAAAGTTCAAGGATTCACACAGGTGTTTCCAGGTTTCAATATGTTCCGCAGGAAGCGTAAGCACCAATTGAAAACTTGGATTGTAGTCATGGAAACGGGCGATAGTATGCATCAAAATCGGTTTACCATGCAGTTCTAGGAATTGCTTAGGAGAATCGCTCTCCATGCGCTTTCCAATTCCACCGGCTGTTATGATGATACTTTTCATGGTTATAAAAAAAGGCCTTCTGGAAGAAGACCTTTCAATTATAGAGGTATATAATTACTTCAATTGATTAGGATTGTTTTCAGCTTGCTTGTTGAATTTCGCTTGCCAACGCATCCAATAGAAAAATCCAAAGAATCCAAGAGCAATACATGAATAGTTGAAAATGTTTCCAATGTTATCATAGAACCATGCTCCATTCAAAATCTCTCCAAGTGTCCACCAAAAATTATTCATAGCTCTTTGTTTTAGATGTACAAAGAAAATAAATTATTTGTTGATAACTATAGGTTCCATGAAAAAATTGCGGTTTTAGGGTCATTATCCAAAAAAGTATTTAAATCTGTCACTAGTAGAGGAGTCTTTTTTAAGTACATAATGAAGCATTAACCTTTTTTTGCAGATTTTCCCTTGCAGAACCGAAATGCTTGTGTATATTTGCAGGCGCTTCTGAGGCAGCGGCCTTGAGCAAAAATTGAAATAGTAATATAAAAGATATATTGCGGGGTGGAGCAGTTGGTAGCTCGTCGGGCTCATAACCCGAAGGTCGCACGTTCGAGTCGTGTCCCCGCTACTAAAGAAAACGGTAATCATATTTTGGTTACCGTTTTTTGTTTTATACCAACCGCTATTTCATGTATGTAACCTACGTTTTATATTCCAAGCAGTTCGACAAGATCTATGTGGGATACACCTCAGATCTGATTGATCGATTTCATTCTCATAATTTTCACGCAACAAAAGGCTACACGGTTTCTTATCGACCGTGGGAGGTTTTGCTAGTGGAGTTTTTTGAAACGAAATCAGAGGCAATGCGACGAGAGAAGGAACTAAAAAGCAGCCGAGGACGCGCATACAGTCGAGAGCAAGTCGGGCTCATATCCGTCAGCTGACG
>JACCEA010742704.1_pt1 | contig 10341 bp, 18 predicted proteins | sample 7449851 | NCBI WGS metagenome assembly JACCEA01 (sample SAMN15323453, study PRJNA562643) | freshwater metagenome | isolation source: river surface water | place: USA:Blue River Watershed | collected 2017-08-18 | reverse complement strand
TATCTTCCAGTTCTTGACCAATAGTTTGCATCGCAAAGTTCATCAGTCGTTGCATATCTCTTGCATGATAAACATACGGACGAGTCATTTGTTCAATTTGTCCACCCTGAGTATTTTGTATGCGCTTACTGTCGCCATCAAAGAATACCAAAGGCAGCATAGGATATGATGTCTCTGTATGGTCTAATATTTCATTCTGACAAATTCTATATCTATCTATTCTAGTTGTGGTTGAGCGTCTTCTTTCAAGCTCTATAGGGGGCTGCTCCACACGGCCCCAGTCTTTAATCATTTTGTTATATTCAGACAATGTCATAGTGGTCGGAATTTCAAGGTCATTCTCAGCCAATCGTAATAGAGTTACAGTTTTCTCAACTTTAATATAATAATCTGCAACTAATACAACTTTGATATCTTGATTCTTATATGTCCAACTAAAGCTAGATACGGCACGAGTAAAGTTAAATGTTTTAGCTTTTTCTTCGCCAAACTCTTTAGCAAACTCTTCTTGTGTCATTGGGTGCAACTCGAAACAATAGCGTCCATCGCCCTTGTGGGTCTTCTCAGCCAATGGATCAAACCCGCAAAGCGTTGGATTGACCATACGCTCGAGTACAATGCGCTGCATAAACGATTCTTCATTGATGTATTCTGTGCCAACTTTAGCTACACCAAAACCACCACCCATCGTGTCATCTAAGATATCATCGCTAAAGTTTTCAGCATCTGCAGCGTTTAGAATCTCTGTTACATGCCCCTGTATTACCTTCATTAATCTGATTTGTGCATCATCAATACGGCCAATTGAAATGCCTTCTGCGGCATGCACATCAATCTGGGGATGGTGCTTTGAGAATTCACCAACTTCCCTAGATATGTAGGCTTCTAGTATTGGGGCTTCAATTGGTGGCTTGCCAATAATATTTAAATTATCTTTGTCAGCATCACTTAATGCAGTTTTAAATACCAAAATAAAGAAATCACGATATCTCTGAGCGTTTTCTCTAAAATATTTATAAGATGTTTCAATGTCTTTCTTAATTGCACGAAGGGGCATATTGCCTTTAGTTATTGTATCTTCGCCCATTATCCCTGACATGTCATCTCCTTGCTTGTGTTGTAGCAGCCATACGCTTATCAAAGCTTTCTGTCAATGAGTTTAGCACGTCATCAGTTGATTTGTTAGCCAGCATCGCTGAGTCAGGTAACGAAAAAGTTAACGCCAAGGCATCGGCTTCGTCAGAACTGCGCAAGCCGCGCTTCTTCATATCTTCTTTGGATTCCATAATCAAGCGTGTATTGGAGTCAAACTTGTATTTAACACCGCAAAGGTCAGCATGTAATGAGTCTGAATCAGGTATTTGGACTGGCGTCTCATTGAGCCATTCTTTCATTGTTGCCCACATTTCTGATTTTTTATTGCGGTATCGAGCGCCGTCCAATGGAGCGGAGCCAGCGTTGACGGCCATGATAATATCCCGACCAACAAGCTCCACAAGACGGTCAACAACACCAGCACCCAGGCCACCAACATCAACGAAAACTTTATGCGGATTAAACTCTTTAATAAGTTGATAGACAATTCCGGCGACCTCCATAGTATCTTTTTTGATATAGCTTTTTAGATTAAAGGCCACACGGCCTTGTCGCATGATAATAGACGTTCGGTCATCACCAAATCGCGCCGGATCGACACCAAACAAGAGGGGGCCAAACTTCTCGCATTGAGCATGACGAGCAGCAACAACAATATTCGAGTCAATGTAAGAGTCCTCACCCGTGAGTTGGAAGGCCTCGTTAGGATTGTTTGGGTATTCCTGACAAAATGACTTCTCACCGTTAACACCATTAACTGATAGTTGTACTATCTTCTTACGGCGCCATTGTAACTGATTATCTGTTAATCCGTATTGCTCTTTTAGCTCTTCTTCGTGTGCGGTAAGAGTGAAGTTTGTATCGACTGGCTCTTGGTATTCATCTTGCCAAAACCATGGTACAAAGATGGCTATGAAATCAGATATACCTGCCTCTGCTTTCTGCCATTCTTGATGAAAATAATTACCAACTCCGTTAGCTGTCGATTCGAGTATAACTTCGGTACCAGGGGCGTTAGGAACAGCCTGCATAATGCCTGTCGAATGCTCAACTGCATTTGAAAAGAAGGCAACCTCTGAACAATGTAAAAGCTGTATAGTAGCAGACCGACCCACATTCTTATTTTCAGCGGTGCCGAGCTTATATCCAGAATCAAGAAGTCCAAAGACGAGTTCTTTTGCATTTGTTTTGCTCACGCTAGGTTTAACTTCAGGGGGGGTGTGCTCATAAAATCTTTTAGCCATGGTATATAAATTACCCGTGGCTTCCAGGGAATGTGTTAATATGAATGCTTGAGTACCAAAATTATGTGTAACTTTCCAATAAAAGCGAGCACCAACATATGTTGAGTTGTGAGAGACGAGGCCTTCACATATAAATGTCTTTTCGCTTGTTTGCAGGTCTATAACCTTGCGTTTGCCAACGCTCTTAATGGACTCAATCTTAACCCACGCATCAAAACCCTCGCATGACTTCGGCAATTTTCTATTAACAAATAAAGGGCGCTCAACAAATCTTGCCGGGCGCGTACTAGATAAGACTTTAAGAATGTCTGACTGCCTATCTACTCTAATACAATGAACAGGTTTATTGCCAAGCTTTGAACCTACCCCGGCCTGTCTATTATCAATCAATTCATAATATTTTATATTTCTATCATCAAGATATTTTTTAGCTCTGCGCAATACTGGGCCGTCAACTTGGCTTAAGGAGATTCTAATTGCTGGATAAGCGCCGAACGAACCCTCCCCATCCAATAAACCACCAAACCATCCATCATCATAATCTGGCTCATGATTATCGGGAGGGCAACAAAATGCACGAATAGAATCGCCAACTTTACAATTATTTATTGTTCGCCATTGAGTCATACATCCACCGCGCTGCCTGCACAAATGGCGATGCTCGCCAGTTACAGTAAGCGTTACACCATTAGACAGTTTTACCTCAAAAGCTTCACGCATTAGATATGCTTTAGCTTCTACCTCTGCTATCCTCATGCGTCTTTCAGTAATTTTGTTATTAATATTTTGAATTGATGGGTGTTCGTCGACGGCCATTAGCTTGTCGCCAAGTTGTATGTCTTCAAGCTTTACCCATCTATAATCGGAGGTTAACACCCGTGAGTCAGGCGAATAACAGCATCCTTGTTGGCGCCCTTTCAAAATCAGTGCGCGCACTTTGCCTGTTTGCCCTCGTTGTGCCTCTAGCTGGTTGTGAATGTGGAGTTGTGCTTTATTTAGAGCAAACGGCGCAATCTCACCAGACTTTGTGCGAATACGAAGACATTTTGCAGCATAATGAATTAAATCGTCTTTTAAGCGCTGCTTGATTGCAATGCGTTCATTATTCATTCAAACCCTTAAATCAATCAACTTTAAACTTTCTGTTATGCTTCTCTTTAACCAGAAGCTCATCAATTTTAATTTCATTACTTTGAATCTTTTCACGAAATAAAATGATTTTTGATTGGTAATATTTAACTTTTAAATTTAACTTAACATTAACCGAAATTAATTTCTGAGCTTTTTGCCCTTCACTTTTTACCTGACTGTTCACAAGGTAAATTCTTGTTCATTTCAAATGCGCCAAATCTTGTTCATGTACATTTAAATTCATATCAGTTTTAATTTCTTTTTTATCGCCGAATTGTTTGGGTGCTAATTTTGATAACTTCCACTGAGCGGTACGAAATATGTTTGCAAATTTTGCCGCAGCTTCTGGTCGCTCATCTACCTCTAGTGACATTTCCCAGACCATTTCAGCAATTTGTGAGGCCTGCCTTTCTTTGGCAGCTAAATAAAGGGCAAAAAAGTCATCCTTCTCAGCTATCCAGTTCTTTACAGTTTGATGACATGGAAGCTCTGCGTTTTGTAAGCATATTTGTTTTAAACCAATAGGATTGGTGGCTATTGCATGGCATACTTTGGCTGCAAGCTCAGGTGTATACAATGTCGGTCTACCCATTACCATAATTATTCTTTACCTTTTTGTAACTTACGTAACAATTCATCCATCATATCATCTAAATCTTTTTGCTCTTCAGCTAACGCCTTCTTGCGTGCAAGAATATGGTCTAACTGCTCTTTAGTATTACCTTTTTGAGTATCACTTAATAATTCAACAACTTCTAAATAGTGTACCTTAGCCATTACTTCTTATCCTTGATTAACCCTAATTCTTTTGCAAGTTTCAAATACTCTTCTTTGGTTCTAATTACTGGGAACTTATGCTTTGCACATGGTTGTTTACAAAAACATGTTGCCATTAAGCCCTCGCTCCTGCAGCAGGATTATCTCTAACTTCTGCCAACCATCGTCTGTACCCAAGAGCTTTTTCTAACATATCTTCGCAATGCACTACAAATCTTCGTTCAGCTTCATTCATTTTAGAAGTATCATAAACCGAAAATCTAGCCAATGCCTCACATAAATCTTTTAAATAATCTTGACCCATTATCTTACAAACCCACCGTTACCAGTTGGAACATATAATCTCTTGGCTTCTCTGTCTTCTGCCATATCTTTAAGTATGCCAGCTTGACTCTGCATCATATTAACTTTACGTGGCTTAATTTCTGATTTCAACTTATATATCTCAAGCTCACGCATCCATTCGCTATTTGGGTCAAATATTGACTTAGGTCTATCAACATCAATTAAATTCAAAGGGTTCTTAGTTAAATCGCCTGGATTCATTTTTTTGTCGCCTCCTTCTTCAATCGTGCCTTCTCTTGATTCTTATATGCAATATAGTCCGCATCAGTCCTGCTTGCAGCATCCTGGGCCTTGTTTAAATCAACTGTACGCGCCGCCATTGGCTGTTGCGCTGCATATGACGCTCTAATGCCAGCCCTCTGAACCTTGCTTACACAAGCCTCTATCTGGCCTGTAATCATACTTTTTGCAAACAAACCCTGAACATTTTGAAACTTATTTTGCCATGCTATAGGATCCATACGTGGCTCTTCAATGCATGCCTGAGTTATTGGATCTAGAGTTTCGAGCTCGACTTCTTTTTTTTTAGGCAATACCTGCTTTTTAGATTCTTCATCGATCGCGACACTTAACTCAGCCTCAGCTATATGTACGATTTCTGGTTCTTTTTCGACAGGTTTAGCCGATATGTCGACACTGGCGACCTTTTCAATCTTGCCAACACCATCGCAAACTTTACAGTCACGCTGTATACCGCCCATGCCATTAACATGACCCAAACCTTTGCATGACATACATCTAACCAGAGCCATAATTTAATCACTACATATACTATATATAGCCATTATCCGACTAACCTAATTATTTGTCAAATATATACGTCTAAAGTGTTGACATGTCTAATAAACGAACATATACTACCTACATGAACTTAGCAAACGGGACAAATAAAATGAACACACAATCAAACGTAGTATATCTCGAGACATTAATAGCGGTGCCAGACACCAGCGCAATTACTGACGATGCAGTTGTTGCTGTATATGAAGCAGTAGTTGCAATGAAACAAAAGATTGAAGCGCAAAAGTTATTTCTTGATAAAGGCATTGAGATACTAAAACAATATATGGGCGATTCTGACGTACTTATATCAAAAGACGGTAGACGTTTAGCTACATGGCAGCAGCAATGCGAGCGCAAACAATTAAATACAGAATTATTAAAATCACAATTCCCTCTCGAATACGAATTATGTTGCGAGCTTAAAAGTGGAAATCGTCCTTTTGTTTTAAAATAGTTAACCGCGGACAAGGACGTCAGCTTTTAGGAGAATATAGAATGAATGAATTAAAATTATGTTTTACTCAAGATTACATGGGTTGCTGGGTGGTAGCAGATGAAAACTATGACTACTGCCCAGATACAGGAAGCTCACCGATTGGCAGGGGTAAAACTAAAGAAGAGGCCCTGCTTGATTATTTTTACAATGCAGGATTTGATGCTGCAGTAAATTACATAATGCACGACAATTAACAAAAGGAAAACAAAATGACAGAAGAAAACATAGTAAACCTTTTAGAAAGTTTAATAATTGCAAATTCCACAGCTAACGAATTGTTTAAAAATATAATATCAAGACTTGATGAAATTGAACGCCGAGTTAATGTATTATACGAACTCAAACGTATAGGAGAGATATAGATGGCAGAAGAGCATGCAGAGGCACACTTTTACCCGATGGTGCGCCAGCATTTAGAGGATTGTTTGAGTTTTGTGCGTAAGCATCCAAATGTAGTGTACACGCATGCATATGCGCTGGCATTAGATTATGGCGTAAATGGTACTTATAAATTTTTTCCAATTTCTCAATTAGAACATGAGATAGAGCATGACATAAGATTTGACGAATATGTAAGGGGACAATGTAATGAATAACTTGGAGAATTCTATGGTTGCATATAGTGAAGAGGATTATAACTCTTTGTTTGCAGATGAAAATTTAGATTATATAGATAATGAATGTGATGCAACATGGTTAGGAGAGCATAATGAGTAAAATATCAACAACACTTACGACAAAATTAAACTTAGATGGCTCAGAGTTTGAAATAACTAATTGTGACGGCATTTATACAATATCTATTTGCAACAAAGCATTAATGGAGCATGTAACGGTTAGCTTGAGCAGAGATGAGATGCAACAAGTTAGGAATTTAATAACCAAGGGTGGCATGTAGGTTGAATACAATTATTGGCAGTTTTATAATAACTCTTGCATGTTGTCTATCAGCGTTTATATTTGCGACTCTACAGGCTGGGCTTTGGGTTGGAATGCTTGTGGGGGCGCTTCCTTTTGCTGGATGGCTTGTAATGCTTGGGATATACAAGCTAGAAGGTGAGTAGAGACGCGATTAAAAAATGAGTGAGTAGATCATATTTGGGGCGCCCCTACTCACTTGTTACTATAACCCAAAACCTTTGAAATCGTCATCATCATTTAGCTTGCTTTCGTCAACTGAAGCGAGTTTCCATAAAACACCAAAAACGACAATTGTTATAATAATTAAAATCCATATTTTTAACATTCTATGTATACCACCGAAATGCCAATTATTAAAAGAAAAGCTAAACAGGATAACAATATAATTAATGCTAGGCGATTTTCATTCATAAACTACCATCCAATATTTCATACGGCATTACAACAACCTTGCAGCCGCCACCAATTTTAATTGGACCACGCTCAACCAAAAGCCTGTCGACCTGGCTATCATCCAAAAATATGTTAGCCCTTTGCATTGAGTCCAGAAGGATTTTTATTGAATTATCTATGTCGCGACGTCTTTTATCTTTAGGGTAAAGTATAACGCTTATCATTAACCGGCACTCTAAAGGTTTTATGTGTGCATCCACAGCCCTCGCTACAGCACTTCTAAATGCGATTCCAGCCGGGCTAATATAGCGTTTTGTCATGCTAGCTGTTCTGAGGTACGCATTCACACTTGGTGGATAGGGCAGCATTAGTTCTAACATTGTTGCATTCCTTGGCAAATTCTGCCGCAATAATTTCTAAACATTCAGCGCAGCTGTACAAACTTTGAGCTAACGCTTCTAAATTTGGATGTTGAATTGATTCTATACCAACCGCATGGCCTTGAAGGGTGCCAATAACATAATACATGTCACATATGTGTTTATAATTTACCATGCTTTGCTCGACAAAGTTAAACTCATGCAACCATCGACGTATCCAAACATTAATATGCCACGCTCTTTGAGTTCAGCAGATATTCTGCGCCAAAGGAAGTTACCCCAGCCAAAACGTTTTTTAATATCCGGCACCCTAAATGTATAATCTGCTGGTTGAGCTAAAATCCAAACCAAGACGGCTATAGCTTCAGCGCTAAGACCGCCCTCGTTGATTAGATGATTGGGAATCATGTGCTTACCTAATATATTTAATTTCCATTAGTATACTAGGTAGACGTATCAGGGTCAAGCTTTGCCCTAATTGCTTCTATTGCTGCTCTGCCACGATATTTGGCAGACTTGCGCAATTTTCGCTTCAAAAGCTTTTGAGTTTCTTTAAATGTAGGATAAGGGGTCAATTTTATATCTAATCCCATGTAGTTTACATTCACCCCCTAATGTAGCGCATTTGCATCGTGCGTATTGCTTTAAGCCTGATTCCTCAACCAAAGCATTGAGCTTAAGTTTTTCGTCAATGGTTAAACCTTCAGTTTGAAGCTTGTTGCTTAATTGATTAAGTGTATTCATTTTTATTATTTTTGAATTAACCCAAATAATCAGCATCTAAATTTATAGTTACACCGCAAACGATAACATAAAAATCTGATAACTGAACGGTGCCATTTTCCAAAGCTTCCATAACATGATCATTATCAAGTAACTTATCCCTTTGCTCTTTGGCCTTGGCTATTAAAAGCCATCCTGGAACAAAGGTTCCTAATAATTGAGATTTGGGAAGATATGCGATATCTTCAAACCCCCAATCATTTTCGAATGAGTGCAATCGCACTAATATTGGAAACCCTAAAGATAAAGCAGTTTGCCGTACAATTGTTGAGGGGTTGATAGGATAATATTTTTGCTTGTTTAATTCATTCTTTTCGCTCGCATGAATCCCAACGACGTTATTGTTATTAATTGCCTTTAACATTTCTAATCTCCTGTACTTCATTCATTATTAAACTTTGTAGGCTTTTGCATTGTTGTATACCTGTATTTTTGTCAACATTCAATAGATTGCCTGTTGTGTCAAACATTGATTTTAGATCTTCTAATTGTTGTTGCCCAGTATTCTTATGATTAAGCTTATCTTCGACTTTAGTGGGTGAATATAAGGACGCCCTCATGCTTTCCAGTAATGATTTGGCATGCTCCTTGCGCTTAAGGGTTCCTTCCTCAGTTAATGGCGTTGCCAATTCTGGGAAAAATTCTGGATATAATTCCGGATGTTTGCTTATAAAAAAATCTTTTCGCATCATTTGCACGTAGGCGACTCGATCTTGCTCTTCATAAGCTTTTTTATTTTCATCTGCTATTTTTTTATTTGCTGCTTCAACTCTTTCTTTTTCGAGACCTTTTGGAGTTTTCCATCTACCTTCCCGCATTAATTTGCAAGCCCCTCTAAATGCATGTAAATCAGATTCGGTCTTAGTTAGATGCCTATGACTTATATGATACATGGCACCCTCTATCAATTCTTGATCGGGCAAATAAAACGCATCACCTTGAATATCATTAAATCTTCGCATTGTAGCTATTTTGTTAGATACCTGCTCTAAATCTATAGTGCCATCCCCAACATAACCAACAGAGCTAACAAAGTCAGGTTTATTAAAACCAACAGGGACAACAAAGTCCTGGATGCTGGGTAGTGGGTTTGCGTCAGGTAAACGCTGCCCCTCTAACAGTGTTATTGTTTTTTGATAAATCAAAGCTGTGTTGCTCTGTTTGTGTGAAATATTTTCACTCATGGGAGTGAAATTTTTGCACTCATCGTGTGAAATATTTTCACTCCTGTGGATATCTTTGTCTAAGTTATCCACAAGGGCTTTAAATCTAGCCTTTGGTATTTCATAATGATTCTTTGCCTTGGAGTGGTGCTTGTCATTAATTAAAAATCCTTTTTTAATTAAGTTTTCTGTAGTATTAATGACGGTTCTGGTTGTGCATCCCAGATCAGCGGCCAATCTTTCATTGCTAATGTATATTGAAGTTATGAAGTCGTCTTCATCTTTGCCCACGTAACACATACGTATTAATGTATGCTTTTCTGACGATTTAAGTTCATCAGTTGCCCAGATTGCTTTAAATAACGAATAAGCCATAGGAACTCCTTTCCAATAAGAAATAAATAAAAAGATAATTGATTTTAGTCGACAGACTATTGACGCGGATAGTATTTGAGTGTATTCTGTGTTTCATCAGTTCCTCAGTAGCTGCGTTGAGCCTTGCCGGGTGAGCAACGCAGCGAAATTAAATAATCTCTACACTTTACAGATATAATTAATTAGATCAAGTACCTACACATAAATATTTATTTACTTGTGTATCATAATTTTTTTATGCTAATATTTATTAAATCGTAACTACTATCGATTATTTCATGTAGGTCCTTTTGTTCTAACTATTTGCAATTATGTCTCTAAAAGTTGAAAACCAGCGCTGTCATTCCCGGCGCTGGTTTTTTTCTTTGCATGTGTGTAAACTAAGCGAGCTAAGCGTTGTGACAGGCCCACCACTCATGAATTGTCCCGAGCAAAAATTGTAGGTGGGCCTTCTT
>JACCEA011380551.1_pt1 | contig 10344 bp, 8 predicted proteins | sample 7449851 | NCBI WGS metagenome assembly JACCEA01 (sample SAMN15323453, study PRJNA562643) | freshwater metagenome | isolation source: river surface water | place: USA:Blue River Watershed | collected 2017-08-18 | reverse complement strand
TGACGTAGTGACCCGCCTGCACCAGTCCAGCGCCACCATTGGCCGCGCCAGCAGTGAAATTCTCGACGCCGCCGGCCAGACCAGCCAGCGCATGGACAATCAGCAGGAGGCCGTCGAGCTGGTGGTGCAAGCCGCCGACCAGACCACTTCGACCATTCAGGAAATTGCCCGCAGCGCCGCCAGCAGTGCCGATGGCAGTGCCGATGCCCGCAGAGCCTTCAGTGCCATGCAGGGCACCATGCAGCAGATGATCGACCAGCAGGGTCGCGTGCTGCAGGATATTCGCGGCGCCGGCCAGGTGGTCAACAACCTGGCCACCGATGTCGGCCAGATCAATTCGGTGCTGGAAGTTATCCGCGCGATTGCCGAGCAAACCAACCTGCTCGCCCTGAATGCGGCCATCGAAGCGGCACGGGCCGGCGAACAGGGTCGCGGCTTTGCCGTGGTGGCCGATGAAGTGCGCAACCTGGCCACCCGCACCCGGACCGCCACCGATGAGATCGTCGGCATGATCGACACCCTGCAGCAGTCCTCCGCCCAGGCCGTCAAGACCATGCAAGGCTCGGAAGACCAGACCCATCTGCTGGAGCGCGAAACCCAGGCGGTGCTGGGCTCGCTCGGCACGCTGGACCACTCGCTGCAGGACCTACACACCCTGGCCTTTCAGATTGCGGCAGCGGCCGAACAACAGGCCAGCACCATCCGCGAAGTCAACGAACACATGCATCAACTGCACAGCATGACCGCGGAAAACCGCGACGCTGCAGCCCATACCCGGCAGTCGGGTGAACACCTGCAACGTCTTGCAGCAGAACAACAGGCACTGGTAGCCCGTTTCCGTCTGTAAGCCGGGCATATCGCGCTATGCTGCCCGCCTGATTGATCAACCGCGGGCAGCAGGAGCGCACCATGAACGACAAACTGCACTGGATGATTTACGGCGCCAACGGCTATACCGGCCGGCTGATTGCCGAGCAAGCCGTCCGACAGGGCCTCAAGCCCATTCTCGGCGGCCGCAACCAGTTGCAAGTGCAGGCACTGGCCAGCGAACTGGCCCTCGACTACCGGATTTTCGACCTCAACGACGGCGCAGCGACACAACACGCCCTGCAGGACGTAAGAGTAGTAGCGCACTGTGCCGGCCCCTTTGCAGCCACCAGCGCCGCGATGATCGAGGCTTGCCTGGTCAGCGGCTGCCACTATCTGGATATCACCGGTGAAGTGTCGGTATTCGTCGCCGCCCACGCCCGCCACAGTGATGCGCAGGCCGCTGGCGTAGTGCTCTGCCCCGGCGCCGGGTTTGATGTGATCCCCACCGACTGCGTGGCCGCCACGCTCAAGCTGGCGCTGCCGGATGCGACCCATCTGGCGCTGGGTTTTGACATGTTTGCTTCCATGTCCCCCGGCACAGCCAAGACCACCATTGAAAGCCTGGGTAACGGCGGCCTGATTCGTGAGAATGGCCAGCTGCGCAACACAGCAGTGGCTGCTGACGCGCGCGACATCGACTTCGGCCGTGGCGTGCGGCATGCCGCCAGCATTCCCTGGGGCGATGTCGCCACCGCCTACTTCTCCACGGCCGTCCCGAACATCGTCGTTTACATGGCCATGCCCAAGACCCAGGCGCTGGTCATGCGCTGGCTGCTCAATCCGCTGCGCTCGCTGCTCGGATCAAGCAAAGTGCAAGACTGGCTCAAGGCACAGGTCGACCGGCGCATTCACGGACCCAATGAGCAGCAACGCCCCCTTTACCGGGCTTGGGTATGGGGTGAAGTGCGCAATGCAGCCGGAAAAACCGTGCGCGCCCGGCTGGAAACCGCCAATGGCTATGATGTCACCGTGCACGGCGTGCTGCTGACCCTGCGCCATCTGCTCGACTATCAGGGCGAAGGTGGTTATTTCACGCCTTCGCGCCTGCTGGGCCCGCGCTGCATTGAGCAGCTGCCGGACAGTGGCCGGATTGTGCTCAGCGAGTGATCCGGCCGGCTAATTTCTGGATTTCCGTAGGGTGGGTTAGGCCACAGGCCGTAACCCACCAAGCGGCCCAGACGGCTGGCAACCTTTATTCAGCACTAGATGCTGTCGAGAAAAGCCAGATAGTGCCCGGCCGTTTCTTCCGGGCGCTCCACCATCGGCACATGCCCGCAGTCCTGCATGACCACTGAACTGGACTGTTTGAGCAGCGGTTTCATCACCTCGATGCTGGAAACATCCAGCAGGCGATCCTTATCACCCCAGAGCAACAAGGTTGGTGCCTGAATCTTGCCCAAGTCGGGCTCCAGCGATAACAGCGGGGTCATCAACTGCTCAAAGACTTTCTGATTGAAGTCGCTGCTGGCAATCGCACGGTCGGCAAAGAACTGCTTGAGAGGCGCCGGCACCGGCGGCTGCTTGACGAAGACAAAGGCCATCAGGCGTTCGAAGTCTTCGGCATTGGTCACGATCAGCGGATTGGGTTCGCCGCGCTCGATGATCGATTGCAGCTCACTCTTGTTCGGCGAGGTGATGCCGGCATTGGCGAACAGGGCAACACTGCGCACCTGTTCGGGGTAGCGCGCGGCGAACATCGCCGCCAGTTGCCCGCCCATCGAATTGCCCACCACATTCACCTGCTTGAGCCCCAGCTGCCTGACGAAAGCCTCAAGCCGCGCAACCTGCGCATTCAGGTCATAGGGCACATTGGCAATCTTGCTGCTCTGACCGAAACCCGGCAGATCCAGAGCAATCACATGATAGTTGGCGGTCAATGGGCGGGAAAAGCGCAGCCAGTTATCCTTGTCCGCACCAAAACCATGGATCAGCAGCAGGGTTGGCGCATCTGCCGGGCCACCTTCGTAATAATGGACGGTGAACTCCCCAACCTGCACCTGCCTGGCGCTCAACCCGGCCATTTGCCGCTCGGCGAACTGCACCGTAGCGAGCAAAGTCGTCGGTGACAGGTAAAGTGTGCCGGCCGCAGCCGCCACCAGCAGCACAAGCCCGATCAGCAGTTTTTTCATGGTGACTCCCCGGTTATTCAAAGCACCGCACGTTAGCAGAGATTCAGCGCAATACCGCTTATGCGGCGCCATCACCGGCAGGAATCAGACCGGCCTCGGTCACCCGCCGCAGGTGCCCGGTCAGATGTTCCAGCAGCTCACCGCCCTGCCGCCAGTGATGCCAGTAGAGCGGCACATCCACATGCCGGCCCGGCAACAGCTCAACCAGCTCGCCGCGTGCCAGCTGACCCTGCACCTGCAGGGCTGGCACCAACCCCCAGCCCAGACCGGCCACTGCCAGTTGCACAAAGCCTTCGGACGACGGGCACAGATGATGGACAAAACCATCGACCAGACCCAGTCCCGCCAGATAGCGATGCTGCAACCTGTCATCGGCGCCAAACACGATCGCCGGAACCTGTGGCAGACGCTCCGGCTGCAACCCCTGTGGAAAATGCCGCGCCACAAACAACGGACTGGCCAACGCCAGATAGCGCATCGCCCCCAACGGCTGGCAGCGCGCACCCGCCACCGGAACTTCCGAAGCACAGACACAGGCCGCCACCTCGCCGGCGCGCATGCGTTTGAGCCCGACCGCCTGATCCTCAACCACCAACTCCAGCAGCACGTTGTGCCCGGCACAGAACGCACTCACCGCCGGCGCCCACCAGGTCGCCAGGCTGTCGGCATTCAGGGCGATGCGCAGACGCTCGGGCAAGCCTCCGGCGTCGATACCCGGCACCTGCCCCTGCAGATTGCGCTCCAGCAGACGCACCTGCTGCACGTGATTGAGCAAACGCCGACCGACTTCGGTCGGTTGCGGCGGCGTTCCGCGCAGCAGCACCGGCTGCCCCAGGCGCGCCTCCAGCAACTTGATGCGCTGGGAGACGGCCGACTGCGACAGACCCAGCGCCTGCGCCGCACGCTCAAATCCGGCCTGTTCCACCACGGCTGCCAGGGCACTGAGTAACTTGTAATCGAACAAATCAGATTTCCTTATGACGGATCAGCAATATTTGTTTTTCTTATACATCCGCAGACGCCAGACTGGCCAGCATTCAACCGATCTGAAGGAATCCCGGCATGTGGCAAAGTTACCTGAATGGCCTGCTGATCGCGGCAGGTCTGATCATGGCCATCGGCGCACAGAATGCCTATGTGCTGGCCCAGAGCCTGCGCCGCGAGCACCACCTGCTGGTGGCAACCCTCTGCGTGGTCTGTGATGCCCTGCTGGTTGCCGCCGGCGTCTTCGGGCTGGCCAGCCTGCTGCTGCAGAGCCCGCTGCTGCTCGGCGTTGCCCGCTGGGGTGGCGCGGCATTTCTGCTCTGGTATGGCACCCGCGCCCTGCTGCGCGCCCTGCGCCCGCAAGGCCTGAGCGAAGCCGGCGCGGCACCGCCGCGCTCCAGGCAAGCGGTGCTGATGACCGCGCTGGCGGTCACCCTGCTCAATCCCCACGTGTACCTGGACACCGTACTGCTGATCGGCTCGCTCGGCGCCCAGCAATCGGCACCGGCGGCTTACGCACTCGGCGCCGCCAGCGCCTCCCTGTTGTGGTTCTTCAGCCTGGCGTTGGGGGCGGCATGGCTGGCGCCCTGGCTGGCACGTCCGACCACCTGGCGGGTGATCGATCTGCTGGTGGCCGCCATGATGTTCAGCGTGGCCGCGCAATTGCTGGCCGGATAACCCTGCACTGTGGCGGGATTTATCCACACACTTGGCGCGTGGATATGCCTTGGGGGGCGGTGTATCATCTGGCGCTCGCGGTGTGCGGCAGGTTTTACGCCGATACCGCTACCGCCCTTTCACCCAGACCCGCCCAGGAGATCAACCATGGCTTTTGAATTGCCAGCGCTGCCCTACGAGAAGAACGCCCTTGAGCCGCATTTGTCGGCTGAAACCCTTGAGTTCCACCACGGCAAGCACCACAACACCTACGTGGTCAATCTGAACAACCTGGTGCCGGGCACCGAGTTCGAAGGCAAATCCCTGGAAGAGATCATCAAGACCTCCACAGGTGGCGTGTTCAACAATGCCGCCCAGATCTGGAACCACACCTTCTACTGGAACTGCCTGAGCCCCAACGGCGGTGGCCAGCCTAGCGGCGCGCTGGCGGATGCCATCAACGCAGCCTTCGGCTCGTTCGACAAGTTCAAGGAAGAGTTCAGCAAGACCTCCATCGGTACCTTCGGTTCCGGCTGGGGTTGGCTGGTCAAGAAGGCCGACGGTTCCCTGGCACTGGCCAGCACGATTGGCGCCGGCTGTCCGCTGACCAGCGGTGACACCCCGCTGCTGACCTGCGACGTGTGGGAGCACGCCTACTACATCGACTACCGCAACCTGCGGCCGAAGTATGTTGAAGCGTTCTGGAACCTGGTGAACTGGGATTTCGTGGCGAAAAACTTTGCCGCCTGATCGACCCCGGATTCATCCTGAACGCACGGATTGCCGCTCGGCATGACGTGCCTGAAACGCCCCGTCTGACGGGGCGTTTTGCTTCTGGTCAGTTAAAGCGCATGACTGGCCTGCCCCTGAAAACGAAAACCGCCGCCAGTCCCTCCCCTTCGTCTTTGAGTCCGGCTATGCTTGGCCAAACAACAAAGCTCAAACACAGCCGCCAGCTTTGACGACTGGTCAATGCATGCCGATACTGAAGTCCTGAGCAATTCAAATCGAACAAGGAATCCCGTCTTGAAGCTGGATCACAAAAACAGCCTGTCGGTTAAATTGTTGAAAGTGGTGCTGCTGTCTGCACTGATTGTCGGCATCGTGCTCAGTCTCGGACAGATTGTGTACGACATTGCCAAGACTCAGCAGGAAGTCGCCAACGACGCACACCGCATTCTCGGGATGTTCCGCGACCCCTCGACCCAGGCGGTTTACAGTCTGGACCGCGAAATGGGCATGCAGGTCATCGAGGGCCTGTTTCAGCATGACTCGGTCAACTACGCCGGCATCGGCAATCCCAATGAACCCCCGCTGGCAGAAAAAAGCCGTCCGCTGCAGGAGAGCCCGAGCCGCTGGCTGACCGATGGCCTGCTCGGCCAGCAACAGACCTTCAGCGAGGAGCTGTCCGGTCGCGGCCCCTATAGCGAGCACTTCGGCGACCTGACGATTACTCTGGATACCGCCCCCTACGGCAAGAACTTCGTCAATAACGCCATGGTGATCTTTGCCTCCGGCATCCTGCGCTCGCTGGCCATGGGGCTGATGCTGTATCTGGTGTACCAGATCCTGCTGACCAAACCCCTGACACGGATTATCGAACACCTGAGCAACATCAATCCGGACCGTCCCGGCGAGCACAAGCTGCCCATGCTCAAGGGACATGACAAGAACGAGCTGGGGTTGTGGATCAACACCGCCAACCAGCTGCTGGCCTCGATCGAGAATAACGCCACCCTGCGCAGCGAAGCTGAAGACAGCTTGAAGCGCATGTCCCAATACGACTTCCTCACCGGACTACCCAACCGCAAGCAATTGCAGGAGCAACTGGATCAGATCCTGCTGGATGCCGGCCGCATGCAACACCGTGTCGCGGTGCTCTGTGTTGGTCTGGATGACTTCAAGGGCATCAATGAGCAATTCGGCTATCAGAGCGGCGATCAGTTGCTGCTGGCGCTGGCTGACCGCCTGCGCTGCCACAGCGGGCGTCTGGGTGCACTTGCCCGTCTGGGCGGCGACCAGTTCGCTCTGGTGCAACCGAATATCGAGCAGCCGTATGAAGCGGCGGAACTGGCGCAACTGATTCTGGATGATCTGGAAAAGCCGTTCTCACTTGAACACCAGGAAATCCGCCTGCGGGCCACCATCGGCATCACGCTGTTTCCAGAGGACGGCAACAGCACCGAAAGCCTGCTGCAGAAAGCCGAACAAACCATGACGCTGGCCAAGAGCCGCTCACGCAACCGCTACCAGTTCTTTATCGCCAGCCTCGACACCGAGATGCGCCGTCGCCGCGAACTGGAAAAAGAACTGCGCGAAGCCATGGCACGCAACGAACTGCATCTGGTTTACCAGCCCCAGATCGACTACAGCACCCACCAGATTGTCGGCGTCGAAGCACTGATCCGCTGGCAGCATCCGCAACACGGTTTCGTTTCACCCGACCTGTTTATCCCGCTGGCGGAACAGAACGGCAGCATCATCGCCATTGGCGAGTGGGTACTGGAGCAGGCGTGCAGCCAGTTGCGTGAGTGGTATGACCAGGGCTTCACCGACCTGCGCATGGCGGTCAACCTGTCGACCGTTCAGCTGCACCACTCGGAACTGCCGCGGGTAGTGAATAATCTGATCCAGATGTACCGCCTGCCAGCCAGAAGTCTTGAGCTGGAAGTCACTGAGACCGGCCTGATGGAGGACATCAGCACGGCTTCGCAGAACCTGTTGAGCCTGCGCCGCTCAGGCGCGCTGATTGCCATTGATGACTTCGGTACCGGCTACTCGTCACTGAGCTACCTGAAGAGCCTGCCGCTGGACAAGATCAAGATCGACAAGAGCTTCGTCCAGGAGATTCTGGAACACGATGATGACGCCACCATCGTGCGGGCGATCATCCAGCTGGCCAAGAACCTCAACATGCAGGTGATCGCCGAAGGCGTCGAGACAATCGAGCAAGAGGCTTACATCATCAGCCAGGGCTGTGATGAAGGACAGGGCTATCTGTACAGCAAACCGCTGCCCCCGCGGGAGCTGGCACTCTACCTCAAGCAATCCCGCCGGCAGGGCGAAACTTCCAACTCTGCCTGAGCGCTAGATCCCCAGCTGGTTGTTGAGTAACCAGGCGCTGGCCAACGCACCGGCCAGACACAACACTGCGCCCGCCAGCGCCTGCCAGCGGAAGCCTCTGGCCAGCTCATCTTCCCCCTTGCTTGAGAGAATGAACGGGCGTGACTCGCCCGGCTTGAGCAGCTGGTGCTGTGCCGGTGCCAGGGCGCTCTGACGATGGCGCTGCTCGGCCTCGAGCTGGGCCGCCCGGGTCACCTGCTGCCATTCGGCAGGCTCCAGCTGCCCGCTGCCATCCTGATCAAAACGCTGCAGCAAACCGGCGAAATCAGTCTTCCACTCGCGGATCACCGCCCCTTGAGCAGTCAGTGGATCAAAGCCCTGCTGGCCGGCACCGCTGGTGCGAAAATCACCGATGGCATACAAGGGCTCGTCTGCATGCAGGCGCTCTTCGGTGTAGCGGTAGCGCCGTCCGCTGGTCAAAAAACCCAACAGAATGCCGCGCTGCTCGACGCGTAACGGATGTCGCTGATTGCCACTCCAGACCTGCCGGGCGGCGGGTCGTACTTCGGCTCCACGCGGATTGATCAGGCACTCGCCAGTGGCGTCTACCAACAGCAGCCAGGCGTCACTGCAGCCGCTTTCGAGGGTGCGCCAGTTGCTGCGTTTGCCATCGCGGTGGTGCTCCTCGATCTTGAAGCGCCACCACACGCAGGGTTTGCCCGTCAGCGGCCCGTGGATAGCGCTCTGCGGCAGGGTGCGCAGCATGCCGTAGAGTTCGGTGTAGCCCTGTGCTGCCGAACGGATTTTCGAGGTCGGTGTATCCAGCAGGAAGCGCAATTGCGCGAGGCGCCGCAGACACCACCAGCCCCCTCCGGCGCAGGCAGCGCCACTGAATGCCAGGCTCACGGCCAGACCGGGAACATCCATGGCTTAACTGAACAGCGACTTGAGATTGACATCCGCCTTTTCAGCATCCGAAAACTGCAGCAACTCAGCCGCCTTGAAGCCGAACCACCTGGCCAGCAGCACATCGGGAAACTGCTCAATGCGCACATTGTTCAGGTTGACCGCTTCGTTATACAGCTCACGCCGGTCGGCAATGCCATTCTCCAGACCGCTGATGCGCTGCTGCAGAAACTGGAAGCTTTCATTGGCTTTCAAATCGGGATAGTTCTCCGCCAGCGCAAACAACTGGCCAAGGCCGGCACGCAGTCCGCTTTCGGCCTTGCCCAACGCGTCCATATCCGATCGCTGGCTGGCGCTGGCCACCGCATTACGCGCCGTGATCACCTGCTCCAGCGTGGAGCGCTCGTGCTGCATGTACTGCTTGCAGGTCTCCACCAGCTTGGGCAGTTCCTCATGCCGCTGCTTGAGCAGCACGTCAATGTTCGACCAGGCCTTGCCGATGCCGTGCTTGAGGCGCACCAGCGCGTTGTAGATGATCACGCCGTAAGCGATGGCCAGCAGCAGGACAACCAGTAATGCCACACTGATAAGACTCATAACGCACCCCCCGAGATAGACCGCACCATTTTAGCCACGCAAAACGATTTCCCGCTGAGAGTTTTATCTATCAAATAATAATGTTTCGCATTACTATTATCAGAAAGCAGATTGACCATTGACCTACTCTTTCACTGGAGCATCCACAATGCCGCGTTTTCCCTTCAGCGCCAGCCTGTTGGCCCTTTCCCTGATCCTCACCGGCTGCGGTGAAGACCAAGCCAAAACAACACCACCGACGCCGGCAGCCAGCAGCCAGGCGTCAGCCGCAAGCATCGACCCGCAAGCTGCCAAGGCCGTCGTCAGCCATTATGCCGACCTCGCGCTGGCGGTTTTCAGCGACGCCTTAAGCACTGCGCAAACCCTGCAACAGGCGGTTGACGCGCTGCTCGCCACCCCTAATGACGCCACCCTCAAGGCTGCCCGCGAAGCCTGGCTGGCGGCGCGCAAGCCTTACATGCAGAGCGAAGTGTTCCGCTTCGGCAACCCGGTGGTCGACGACTGGGAAGGTCAGCTCAACGCCTGGCCGCTGGACGAAGGGCTGATCGACTATGTCGCCAAGGACTATCAGCACGCGCTGGGCAACCCGGGCGCCCAGGCCAATATCATCGCCACGACAGAACTGCAGGTGGGCGAAGACAAGATCGACGTCAGCACCATCAACGGTGAATTACTGGCCAGCCTGAACGAGCTGGGTGGTTCCGAGGCCAACGTCGCCACCGGTTACCACGCCATCGAGTTCCTCCTCTGGGGCCAGGACCTGAACGGCAGCAACCCGGGTGCCGGCAACCGTCCGGCCACTGACTTCGCCCAGGGCGAGGCTTGCACGGGCGGCAACTGCGAGCGTCGCGGCGAATATCTCAGGGCGGCCACAGGTCTGCTGGTCAGCGATCTGCAGTACATGGTCGGTCAATGGCAGGCCGGCAAGGCGGATAACTACCGCGCCACACTGGAAGCCGAGCCGGCCGACAGCGGTCTGCGCAAAATGCTGTTCGGCATGGGCAGCCTGTCTCTGGGCGAGCTGGCCGGCGAGCGCATGAAAGTCGCTCTGGAAGCCAACTCCACCGAAGACGAGCACGACTGCTTCAGCGACAACACGCATAACTCGCGCTTCTATAACGCCAAGGGCATTCGCAAC
>JACCEA011504273.1_pt1 | contig 10346 bp, 6 predicted proteins | sample 7449851 | NCBI WGS metagenome assembly JACCEA01 (sample SAMN15323453, study PRJNA562643) | freshwater metagenome | isolation source: river surface water | place: USA:Blue River Watershed | collected 2017-08-18 | reverse complement strand
GTTTTGAAGAAGCGTTTGATGCCTTAAATTATCCTAAAAAAAGTGAAAAAAAAGAAGAATTCTTAAATCAAATTTTAGGAGAAATGGAAGAAGAAAATGAAAATCAAAATACTTTACGTAAAGTTTTTTACAATGGAAAAACAGGATGCTTTTCCTTAGGCGAAATTGGACGTTTTAAGATAAATAAAAGGTTAGGGTTAAATTTACCAAAACAAATAACTTATGTAACAGCACAAGATATTTTAATTATCCTAGATAAATTATTAGAATTAAAATATTCAAACCCATTTATTGATGAAATAGATCATATTAAAAATAAACAAGTTCGTTCTATAGGAGATTTTCTAAAAAATCAATTAAGAATTGGTTTATATAGATCATATAAAGCTAATTCTGAAGAGTCTACAACCTTTGCAAGTCATAAATATGACACAGAATCAATCAGTTCAGACGATAAAACAAGATTTGTAAAACGAATCTTTTTCGATCCTTATCCTGTCTCTAGTGCCTTAAAAGAATTTTTTAAAGTAAGCCAATTATCTCAGTTTATGGATCAAATTAATCCTTTATCGGAAATTACACAAAAACGAAGGGTTAGTGTATTTGGTCCAAATGGATTAAAAAGAGATCATATAAGTACAGTCATTAGAGATATTCACCCGAGTCAATACGGACGACTATGTCCCGTAGAAACACCAGAAGGACAAAATGCAGGTCTAGTTACTTCTTTAGCCATGCATTCTAGAATTACTCCTTTAGGTTGGTTAGAAACGCCTTACTTTTTTGTAAAAAAAGGAAACTTAGATCGTACAAAAAGAGTTGTATATTTAAGTCCAGAACAAGAATCAAAAGTAAAAATAGCTTTTTGTGATACAGCAATCAATATAAATCAAGAGATTAAAAAAGAATATTTATCAATAAAAGAAGACACTTCATTTGGGGTCGAAGATAAAAATGACTTAAATTTTTTAACTACTTCTCCCTTACAACTATTATCTATAGCAACAAGTTTAATTCCCTTCATGGAGCATGATGATGCGAATCGTGCCTTAATGGGATCTAATATGCAAAGACAAGCTGTACCATTAATCTATCCTCAAAAACCAATTATAGGAACGGGATTTGAATCAGCAGCAATTATTGATTCTGGAATGGTAATCAAAAATTATTCAGAAGGTTATGTTGAAAAAGCAAGTTCTTCTTTTATTCAAATTCAAGATAATTATTCTCAATCTATTAAATATTACTTACAAAAGTATGTCAAATCAAATCAAGAAACTTGTATTAATCAAAAACCAATAGTTTGGGAAGGTGAAAAAATATTTTCTGGCCAAATTATAGCAGATTCAGCAAGTACACTAGACGGAGAATTATCTGTAGGGCGAAATTTGACTATAGCTTACATGCCTTGGGAAGGCTATAATTACGAAGATGCCATTATATTAAGTGAACGTTTAATTTTAGATGATTGTTTAACTTCTATTCATATTGAAGAATATGAAACTTATGTTTCAGAATTTTTTGAAATAGATGAAGAAAGAAGAAAAAATTTATTGGCACTTCCACCTAGAATGAGACGTAATCTAGACGAAAATGGAGTTGTAAAAATAGGAAGTTATGTTAATGAATATGACCTATTATTTGGAAAAGTAATTGAATCACAAGAAGAGCTAACACCTGAAAGGAAATTTGAACTAGCAATAAAAGAACAAAAATATGCTGTTCAAGATGCCTCTTTTAAAATGCCTCCAGGCTGCGAAGGCCGTGTTATTGAAATAAGAGTTTTTCCTTCAGCATTTGTTGACCCGAATGTTTTATCTAATGAACAAAATAAACAACCAGAGCACTTAGACTTTTTGGAAGCATCTAAAAAAATTAAATTTTATGTGGCGCAAACAAGAAAAATTCAAATTGGAGATAAACTTGCTGGACGTCATGGAAATAAAGGAATAATTTCTAAAATTTTACCTAAGCAAGATATGCCTTATTTACCGGATGGCAAACCAGTTGATATTTTATTTAATCCTTTAGGAGTTCCTTCTCGAATGAATGTTGGTCAAATATTCGAGTGTTTATTAGGGCTTGCTGGTGAAAAATTAGGAAAACGTTTTAAAGTAAAAGCTTTTGATGAAGTTTTTGGCGAAGAAGCTTCGAGAATTTTAGTAACCCAAAAATTAAAAGAAGCCTCTATAAAAAGTGATCTAAATTGGCTTTTTTCTGAGACTTATCCAGGAAAAATATTATTACGCGATGGTCGAACAGGTGAATATTTTGATAATCCAATTACAGTTGGTAAAAGTTATATTTTAAAACTTATCCATTTAGTTGAAGATAAAATTCACGCCAGAGACACTGGACCATATTCAATGGTAACAGAACAACCTTTAGCAGGAAAGGCTCAGCAAGGGGGACAAAGGTTAGGTGAAATGGAAGTATGGGCTTTAGAAGCGTATGGTGCTTCTTATACTTTACAAGAACTTTTAACAATAAAATCAGATGATATGGATGGTAGAATCGATGTGTATGAATCTCTTTTAGTGAGAAATTTTAAAGAAAAACCTTTACCTTGTATGCCGGAAGGATTTCTTATATTGATTAGAGAATTAAATGCATTAGGATTAGAATTTTCAATTAAAAGAATTACATCAGATAACTCAAACTCTCGAGAAGAATTTGTTGATATTTTTAAAGAAATGGAAAGTAGGCTAAAATTACGAACTTTATATGAGCGTAAAAAAGCAGAAATTTTCCCTGTAAGAAAACCTTCAAAAATTTTGGAATCAGTAGAAGAAGAAGAACGTCAAGAACAAAAAAGAGATATTTTAAGAAATTTAAAAAAAGGTAATTTGTCAATACTATTAAATAACCTACAAAATTAAAAAATGAAAAATTCAACTTTAGAGCTAGAGCAAAAACTGAAAAAATTAGACAACTTAAATTTGTCTTTTGACTACATTAAGCTTAATGTAGCATCAGCAGAGCAAATACGCAAATGGGCTGAAAGAAGACTTCCTGAGGGAGGACTTGTAGGTGAAGTATCGAGACCAGATACGCTAAACTATAGAAGTTTACTTCCAGAAGATTCAGGGCTTTTTTGTCAAAAAATTTTTGGACCAATTAAAGATTGGAAATGTAGTTGTGGGAAATATAGTGGAGTAATGATTGATAAAATTTGTGATTCATGCAATGTAGAATTAATTGAATCTCGAGTAAGACGATATAGAATGGGATATATAAATTTAACCTATCCTGTAGCGCATTTTTGGTATGTGAAAGGAATACCTAATTATCTTACTCTTATTTTAAAAAGCATCAATATGGATATCAAAAGAGGAGATATAGAAGAAATTCTATATTTTCATAACGAAAATAGAAGCGTTTCAAGAAGACATCCATTATTTAAATATTCCGTAATAAAAGAAGATAGAAATTATGAAATTAACTCTCTTTTATATTTGAAAAGAAAAAAATATAGACAGGGTGCTGAAATATTAGTTGAAGCCTTAAATTCAATTGATTTACAAGAAGAGGTAACTTATCTACGTGGAAAAATTAAATCCCAAGCTTTAAAATCACCCATTCAAAATTTAAGACGTTTACGAATTTTGGAAAATTTTTTAGCAACCAAAGGAAAACTTAGCTCCATTGTTTTGAATTTATTACCTGTATTACCTCCAAATCTTCGTCCTTTAGTTGAAATAAATGATTCAAAATTAGTAAGTGCAGATTCTAATGAACTGTATCGAATGATTTTGATTCGAAATACACGTGTTTATGATGCAATTGTAAAAGAAAAAATGCCTGATATAATTGCATATCAAGGTAAAAAACTATTACAAGAGGCCGTAGACTGTTTAATCGATAATGGCCGTTTACCACAGGCAAAAATGTTATATTTAAATGATCGACCATTAAAAAGTTTAACAGAAAGTTTAGAAGGAAAACATGGGCGTTTCCGTCAAACCCTTCTAGGAAAAAGAGTTGATTATTCAGCAAGATCTGTAATCGTTGTAGGGCCAGGATTACGTCTAAATCAATGCGGCTTACCTTATGATATTGCGGTTAAAATTTTTGAAGTGCATTTGTTAAATTTTTTATTAAAAACAAAAATAGAACCACCAAGTAATAATATAAAATTAGCAAATTTAATTATTAAGCGAAAAAGACTTTTTATTTGGAGACTTTTAGAAAAATTAACCGAAAAAAATTGGGTGCTTTTAAATAGGGCACCGACTCTTCATAAATTTGGAATTCAGGCTTTTAACCCAGTTCTTATTTTAGGACAAGCAATACAACTTCATCCATTAGTATGTACAGGCTTTAATGCTGACTTTGATGGTGACCAAATGGCGGTTCATTTACCTCTCTATGAGGCCAGTCAGTTAGAAAGCAATATGTTAATGAGACCTTCTAATAATATATTATCACCAGCTAATGGAGAAGTTATATTAAAACCTACTCAAGATATGGTTATCGGTTCATATTATTTAAGTATGATGATTAAACATGAAGCAATTGAAATGAAAAAAATTTTTGGCTCAGAAGAAGATGCTTTAAAAGCTTTTTATTCAAAATCTTTAAATTTACATGATTTCATTTTTGTTAAATATGATTTAAAAAACCGTATAAAAATTGAAAATAATCAAATCGAGTTATTTCAAGAATTCGAAAGTTTAAATATGCAAAAATTATCTATTCTAAAAGTTTTTTATAATGATAAAAAATTAGGCAAACTTTATATTTTAACAAATATTGGAATTATAGTTTGCTCTCTAATAAATAAAAATAAGTATATTTTAAACGATTTATATGTTGAAACTACTGTAGGAAGATTAATTTTTACTAACAATATAAAAAACGTATTTAAAAATTTAAATCTATGATACTTACAAAAACACTTACAAAAAAAGTTTTAGAACTCATTATTAAAGAATCATTTTCAAAATTTGGAGTAGCTCAATCTTCTTTATTATTAGATTCCTTGAAATTTTTAGGTTTTTATTATGCAACAAAAGCAGGTCTTTCTATTAATATTGAAGACCTTAAAACACCAGAAGCTAAAAAAGATATCTTAGATGAAAATCACATTTATATTAATCAAATTAGCAAAGATTGGTATGAAGGAAAACTATCTGATAATGAAAGATTCCAAAGTATTATAGATCAATGGAATGTAACTACCGAAACTTTAAAAAATAAAATAACAGAATTTTATCAACGTTTTGATCCAGCAAATAATCTTTATATAATGTCTTTTTCTGGCGCTAGAGGCAATATGTCGCAAGTTCGTCAATTAGTTGGGATCAGAGGATTAATGTCAGACCAAGAAGGAAATATTATTGATTTACCCATTCAAAGTAATTTTCGAGAAGGACTAAGTTCTTTAGATTATTTAATATCTTCTTATGGTGCAAGAAAAGGTGTAGTTGATACTGCATTAAAAACGGCAGATTCGGGTTATTTAACCCGAAGATTAATTTATGTTGCTCAAGATCTTATTATTAGGGAAGTTGATTGTAAAACCAATAATGGAATATTAATTAAATTAGATCGAAATTTTAGTGGAGAAAATTTAATAGGAAGATATTTATTATCTTCACAAACAAAAGATCGAGATCTAGAAAAATTAATTGGAAAAATAATTGATGAAAAAAGCTTAAGTTTATTAAAAAAGAAAAAAAATGTACAAGTGAAAATTAGATCTTGCTTAACTTGCGCATCTGCTTTTTCAATTTGTCAAAAATGTTATGGCTGGGATTTAGCAAAACGAAATATTATTTCTTTAGGTGAAGCTGTAGGAATTATTGCTGCCCAGTCAATAGGTGAACCTGGAACTCAATTAACAATGAGAACATTTCACACTGGAGGTATTTTTACAAGTGAATTAGTTCAACAAAATTTAGCACCATTTTCTGGGAAGCTTATACTTCCTGAGAATTTACAAACAGTAAAATGTAGAACAAGTCATGGATTACTTATAAGTAAAATTCAGCAAGAAAGCCGATTAAAAATTATAAACTGGCAAGGTAAAGAAAAAACTTTAGTTGCGCCTTTTGGATCTTTTCTTTATAAAGAAAAATCAGGATTTGTAAAAAAAGGAGAACTTATAACAGAAGGCTCATCAAGATCCGCTGGTTTAGGATTAAAAAGACTAAAACCTGTCTATAGTCCTATTGAAGGTCAAATAAGTTTCGAAAAATTATCTGTAAAGGATCTAAACTTTAAAAAAATTAGGGTTTGTACCGATGATGGAACTATTTGGATCCATTCGGGAAAATTATTCAGTATTCCTTTAGAAAGCCAATTTAAAATTCGAAAAAATAAAATTAATAAAAACGTTAGTATAGCAAGAATTAAAATTGTGGCTCCTTTTTCAGGACTTTTACAAGTTGAAAAAGATAAATTAAAATTATTTCAGAACCAAAAAACGATTGAACTACAACTTTTAAAACTTAATTTAGATAAAGTTGATAAAAATAATGTAAGAATTAGAATTAACACTATTTGTAAGAACCATCAATTTATAGATAATTTTACAATAATTTCTTATATTCATATATTACCAAATGCAACTTACAAAATATATCAACGTAAAGTTTTTAGTAAAAAATATTTTAAAAAAATCTTTTTTATTACAGAAAAAGATATTTGGAATATTTCTGTAGATGAAGTGCGTAAAAAATATCAAGATATAAAAACAAAAAGAATTTTACGATCAAATCAAAGAATATCACGAAACTTAATAAATAAACAAGCAGGTAAGCTTTTAAAAAAAGATGGAACACAATTAACTTTTCAAAAAATATATCCTATTTTTTTAACGCGAGGTGCTTTGCTTAATTGTTATAAAGGAGAATTTATCAATAAAGAACAAGTTTTGGCATCTTTAGTAAACTATAGACAACAAACAGAAGATATTGTACAAGGATTACCAAAAATTGATGATCTTGTGGAAGCAAGATCTCCAAAAAAACCGGCTTTTTTAAATTTTTCTCCAAGCGTGATTTTAAAATTACAAAGTAAGTATCAAGAAAATCTTGAAATTGTAAAAAAGAAAGTGAAATTTCGAAAGTATAATGAAATACAAAAATTTGTATTTAAAAATGCAGAAATCCCAAAATCAAATAAAGCAAAAAAATTAAAGTCTGATACTTTTTTTATACCACCTTATTGTATTTTATCATTTAATGATAATGTAGTAACAAAAAATAAAAAAGAAAATTATATTGCGAAAAAATTAGGATCTTCAAAGAAAGTTTTAGTTTTGCAAAATACGTATAAAAATATGTCTTTTGCTGATTTGGCAGAACCCTTAACAGAAGGAGAAATAGGCAGTCATGATTTATTAAAATCATTAAATCTATATCATCGAGCAAGATATGGCTCAGCTATAGGATCTATTAAAAGCTTAAACAAATTTCAACTAGTTTTAGTTAATTCAATTCAAGCTATTTATACATCTCAAGGTGTTGAAATTTCGACAAAACATATCGAGATTATAACACGTCAAATGACTTCTAAAGCAAGAATAATTTGTTCAACAAGTCAATTACCTTTTTTTGCAAATGAAGTTGTAAGATTAGCCTTTATAGTACAAATAGGAAAAATGTTAAAAAAACAAAATTATCTAGTTATGCCAAGTTTTGAACCAATTTTAACATCGTCTACGTCTTCAGCTCTTACTAAAAAAGGATTTTTAGCAGCAGCAGGTTTTCAAGAGACAAAACGCGTTTTAACAAAAGCCGCTCTTGAAGGGCATAAGGATTGGCTAAATGGATTAAAAGAGTGTATAATTACTGGTAGACTTATCCCAGCCGGGTCTGCATTTTTAAATTATAAAAATTACTTAGATACATTGTATTTATATAAAGAAACTAAAGAATTTGACGAAGAAAAATTTTTAAATATTATTTAAATCAAAAATATAATCAATATGAATAACTCTATACTTCCAACCGCAGAAAAAAACCTTGCAGAAATAGCAGATGAGTATGTTAAAGCTAATGTTCAATATGGACATAAACCAAAAGAATGGAATCCAAAAATGGCACCTTATATTAGCCATGAAAGCTCTGGATACCATATTATAGATCTAGTAAAGACATCGAAATTTTTAAAATTAGCTTGTAATATTGTTAAAGAAAAAGCGGAAAAATCTTCAACTTTTCTATTTGTTGGGACAAGTAAAGTTTCTAGTCCTTTGATTGCAAAATATGCATCAGAAGTTAATTGTAATTATATAAATTATCGTTGGCTAGGAGGAATGCTAACTAATTGGTCTACTATTCAAAAACAAATAGAACGACTAAAACATCTGCGATATATTGAAGCAAATAAAGAAAAATTTAATTTATCAAAAAAAGAATACAGTATTCAAAAAAAAGAATTAGAGAAATTAACAAAAATATTTGCTGGTATTGAAAATATGAAAAAATTACCGGATATAGTAATTTTTACGAGTCAATTAAAGGATTATTTAGCTATTCAAGAATGTACTAAATTAGGAATAACCTGTATCTCTATTGCAGATACAAACTGCGATCCTGATTTAATTCCCTATCCTATCCCAGGAAACGATGACTCACCAGCTTCTGTTGATTTTATCTTAAAACAATTAGTTAATTCAATAAAAACTGGCTATAATAAAAATAACACATAAATTCTTTTTGAAATTTGTTTATTCTTTAAATACTTATTTTTATTTTATTATTTCACAATAATAAAATAATAAGATTCGCAATTTAATAAAATGATTTTATCTAAAATAGAAGTCGGTTCGCATTTGTATATAGAGTTAGGTGAAAATGCTCACCTTCATGGAGAAACTATTTTCGTTTCTTTTTTAGTTGTCACAATTTTAACCGCATTCTTTTTCTTTGGAACACAGAAATTAGAAAAAGTTCCAAGAGGAATTCAAAATACGTTAGAAGCCCTATATGAATTTGTAAAAAGCATAGCTTTTTCTCAATTAGGTCCATCTTATTACAATAGGTTTTTACCTTTTATTGCCACAATCTTCTTCTTTGTATTGGGTTCAAATTGGGCAGGTGCTTTAATTCCTTGGAAGTTAATTGAATTACCTGAGGGAGAATTTTCAGCCCCTACTAATGATATAAATACTACAGCATGCTTAGCTATTTTAACTTCAATAACATATTTTATTGCTGGATTTCAAATAAAAGGTTTGGGATATTTTAAACGTTATATAAAACCAAGCGTTTTCTTATTACCAATAAATATAATTGAAGATTTTACAAAACCCCTTTCACTAAATTTTCGATTATTTGGAAATATTGTAGCAGATGAATTAACAGTAGCTGTTCTATCATCTTTAGTTCCTATTATCGTTCCTTTACCGATAATGATTTTAGGCTTATTTGCAAGTTCAATTCAGGCCCTTATCTTTGCGACTTTAGCAGGTGTTTATATTGCTGAAGTTATTGAGTAAATATTAAAAATATGAAATTTGTAGATTCCTAAGTTAAAAAATTGAATTATTAAAAACTATGGTAGACTCTCTTGTTGCTGCTGCTTCTGTAATTGCTGCTGCTGTTGCTGTTGGATTTGCTGGAATTGGTCCAGGAATTGGTCAAGGAAATGCTGCTGGACAAGCAGTTGAAGGTATTGCAAGACAACCAGAAGCTGAAGGGAAAATTAGAGGTACTCTTTTATTATCTTTTGCCTTCATGGAAGCTTTAACTATTTATGGTCTAGTTGTTGCTTTATCATTAATTTTTGCAAATCCATTCGTTGGATCTTAATTATAAAGTTAAAGCCTTCTTTTTAAAAGAAGGCTAAACTTTAATTAAAAAAATTAACCATTACAAATTTATGAACTTAAATAGCAGCTTTTTTATTAGCACAAATGGATTATTTGATTTTGACTTCACTTTTTTAAGTGAGGCTTTCCTTTTTTTACTTTTATCAATTTCCGTTACAAATTTATTTATTTCACCTATTTCAAAACAAATAGAAGAAAGAACAGTATATATTAATTATAATCTTCATAAAGTTGATATTCTAATTAATTTAGCTCATGAAGAAATTGAAAAAGCGGTTAAATTAGTAAATAAAGAATTAAAAGAATTATCTAGACAGAATAATTTACTAAAATCTTATATAAAAGTCTCATTTGAAAGTGAAATTGAAAAAATTCAAAAAGAAAATCAAAAATTAATAAATCGAACAAAAGCAAGCTTAACACTTTCATCTATGAATCTGTTTGCTAATTTAAACGCTGAAATAAATCAAATAGCGGAAACGTTCTTTAAAGATAAATTTTCTTTTGAATAAAACAAAACAAAAAGGTTTACAATTTTAATATGCATCAACTAATTGAATTAAAC
>JACCEA011133971.1_pt1 | contig 10348 bp, 8 predicted proteins | sample 7449851 | NCBI WGS metagenome assembly JACCEA01 (sample SAMN15323453, study PRJNA562643) | freshwater metagenome | isolation source: river surface water | place: USA:Blue River Watershed | collected 2017-08-18 | reverse complement strand
CACGTGATTTTGGCACTTGCTGCACTCGAAAGCGCAGATCACGGAACAACTGTTGTACCAACTCTCCTTCACTCTGGAAATACGACAAACACTGTTCCAGATTTAGCAGTTCTCGATATTGATGCGCGTTCATTCTCGCAAGCAGAACTTGAAAGAGTAGATGCGGCAATCAAGAACTTTAAGCCAGTCAATCCGAAAGCTCGTCTTGAAATTACTGGTGGACTTAATCGCCCACCGTTACAACCAACTTCTACCAAGGCTCTCTACGAGCGCGCTGAAAAAGTTGCTGCGGCAATTGGAATGGCGCCACTAGGTTGTGCTGAAGTTGGCGGTGCCAGCGATGGAAACTTCGCTGCAGCAGCTGGTGCACAAGTACTTGATGGCCTCGGCGCTGTCGGCGGTGGCGCACATGCTCCAAATGAATGGGTAAAGATTTCTACTATGCAAGAACGTAGCGATTTCCTGCATGCGTTTATTAAGGATCTCCTCTCATGACCGATGGACCACTGATTGTCCAGAGCGATAAGACACTCCTTCTCGATGTAGATCACGTTCTCTCAACTGAATGCCGCCGCGCAATCGCGCCCTTTGCAGAACTCGAACGTTCACCTGAACATATCCATACCTATCGTTTAACAAACCTTGGCCTTTGGAACGCTCGCGCAGCTGGTCACGATGCCGAGCTCGTTATCGACACACTTATTAAGTATTCACGTTACGCAGTTCCACATTCATTGCTCGTAGATGTTGCCGAGACCATGTCTCGCTACGGACGCCTACGTCTTGAGGCAGATCCAGTGCATGGACTCATTCTTGTTACAACAGATACCAGTGTGCTTGAAGAAGTAATCCGTGCAAAGAAGATTGCACCACTTCTAGGTGTTCGCATCGATAAAGAGACCATCGCTGTTCACCCAAGCCAACGTGGCCAAATTAAACAATCACTTCTTCGCCTCGGTTGGCCAGCAGAAGACTTTGCAGGTTACGTTGATGGCCAGGCGCATGACATCGCACTTAAAGAAGATGGCTGGAAGATTCGTCAATATCAAGAGCATGCAGCTGAAGGTTTCTGGCATGGTGGCTCTGGCGTAGTAGTTCTTCCTTGTGGCGCAGGCAAGACCATTGTTGGCGCAGCTGCGATGGCACATGCAAAAGCAACAACGCTCATTCTTGTAACTAATACCGTTGCTGCTCGTCAGTGGCGCGATGAACTTTTAAAGCGCACAACTCTTAATGAAGATGAAATCGGCGAATATTCAGGAGCGAAGAAAGAGATTCGCCCCGTAACTATTGCTACATACCAAGTTATGACCAAGAAGAAGAATGGTGTCTATGCACACCTAGATCTCTTCGATACTCATGACTGGGGACTGATCATTTACGACGAAGTACACCTACTTCCTGCGCCAATCTTCCGCTTTACCGCTGATATTCAATCTCGTCGTCGCCTGGGGCTTACAGCAACGCTAGTTCGCGAAGATGGAATGGAAGGCGAAGTCTTCTCACTCATCGGACCAAAGCGATTTGATGTCCCTTGGAAAGAGATCGAAGCGCAGGGATATATCGCTCCTGCTGAATGTATTGAAGTTCGCGTCAACCTCACTGAGGCAGAGCGACTTTCTTATGCAACTGCCGAACCTGAAGAGCGTTACCGTTTCTGCGCAACTACTCGCACAAAGCGCAATGTTGTCGAAGAGCTTGTGGCGCACCATGCAAATGAACAAGTACTCGTTATCGGTCAATACATCGACCAACTCGATGATCTCTCTGAAACTTTAGGCGTTCCACTCATTAAGGGTGATACCCCTCAGAAGGAGCGCGAACGTCTCTTTGCAGCATTCCGCACTGGTGAAGTTACCTGTCTCGTAGTTTCTAAGGTTGCCAACTTCTCTGTCGATCTTCCTGAAGCCACAATTGCAATTCAAGTTTCAGGTGCTTTCGCTTCACGCCAAGAAGAAGCGCAACGCCTTGGACGAATTTTGCGACCAAAGGCAGATGGGCGTGGAGCTAAGTTTTATTCAGTCGTTTCACGCGACACTATCGATCAAGATTTCGCGCAGAACCGTCAACGCTTCCTTGCCGAGCAAGGTTATTCATATCGAATTATTGATGCCGACGATGTTTTTCAAGGGAAGATCTAAAGCGTTCTGGATCTACTTTGTAGAAGTCGTGGTGTTCTCCATTGATATGAATGACCGGAACTTCATTTCCATATAGCTTCTCAAGTTCTGCATCTCCATCGATATAGATAATCTCAATCTCAAATGCGAGTTCCTCGCGCATGCTCTCCAAGGTTTTCACAGCATCTTCACAAAGGTGACAGCCGTGGCGAGAGTAAACGGTAACCATGACTGCATTCTCGCACCCTGATAGCGTTACCCGCTATGAGAGGCCAATTGAGAAAGAGCAGCACATTTGCCCTTGTTCTTGGCCTTCTTGCCTCACTTCTTCTCCCCACCCAATCAGTTGCGCTATCGAATTTTAAAGTCGCTCCATCAACTGTGTGGGGTTACACCTATGCAGGCAAAGCAACCGGGGTTGCCGAAACGCGGCCGCCAAAAGTTGCCCGCCTTGAACAGAAATCTAAATTTGTCGTCAACTATAAAAATTTTCCTGAATGGGCGAAGAGAGATTTTCAAGCCGCAGTAGATATCTGGTCAGCAAACTTTGCATCAACGCCGCAAATTACGATCGATGCTTCATGGGGACGATCTGGGTCTGTCGGAGTTCTCGGAAGTGCGCGTCCAGGTAACTACTACTCTGGTTTCGATGGGGCACCCGATCAAAGCCTTTGGTATCCATCGGCACTTGCTAATGCTCTTGCTGGAAAAGATCTTGAACCAGAAAATCCTGAAATGGTTATTCAAGTTAATTCATTAGCGCAATGGAACACTCGTGGCGATGGTGCACCAAAGCTCACCGAATACGATCTTCAATCAGTCTTCTTGCACGAGATGGGCCATGGACTCGGATTTCTCTCAACCGATTCTTATGATCAATTCTTTGGATACGGAACTATCGAGCAGCCAACTCCATACGATGCCTACGCACAACTTCCAGATGGACGACGTTTATCTGACCTGCCTTCACCATCTATCGAACTAGGTAAGGCGCTTACCTCCACACTTGTCTGGGCTGGTCCTTTGGGTATCGCCGCTAACGGTGGAGCGAAACCAATCTTGTATACACCTGCGCGTTATGAAGAAGGCTCTTCCGTTAGCCATCTCGATGAAGCAACTTATGCAAACCTTGGTGCCAACTCCATCATGACGCCCAACCTTGATGCAGGAGAAATTTTTAGAGAGCCCGGCACTCTTCTACTTGCCATGATGGAAGACCTGCGTCGTAAGCCTCCTGTAGGTGTTGCAGTAGGTATCCCGCAGACAGTTCGTAACGCAACAGCACTTATTGCCGACAGCTCAGCGATAGTCACCTTTGATCCACCCGCCAATGCACGCACAGCGCAGATCACTAGCTACTCAGTGCGCAATCTCAAGACCGACCAAGTGAAGAGTTCTACCGAATCACCCATTACATTTACCGGGCTTAAGAACGGCACCAGCTACAGCTTTAGCATCGTTGCAAGCAATACAAATGGAACTTCTGATGCGGTCATCACCGCACCAATTACTCCGCAAGCTGGCTGGAAGAGATTTGTTATTGACGACAAGGCTGATGCACATCACGTCACAAGCATTACTTTTAACGGAAAGCCTCTCGTTGCGTATTCAGATAGCAAGAGCGGAATTCTGAAAATTGCTGCCTGGGATGGAAAATCTTGGAAGCGTACAACTGTCGATGGCGCTGGCGGAACATCAGGAAAGACCAAATCTAAGATCACTAGCCCGATCTCGCTCTGCGTTAATGGTTCTGGAACAAAACAGCTTCTCCATATCTTCTACTCAGAGAGCGATGACCGAGATCTTCGCTATGCAACATATGATGGCAAGAAATTTGTCTACGAAATTGTGGATGGCAATGGTGTTCAGGTAAATGACTATAAAGACCCTGTTCGTGTTCGAACCGGAAGCGATGTCAGTATCTCCAACGCATGCGTAGCAACTGCCGGTGGCGTTCAAGTCTTTTATCGTGATGAGAGCCAAGGAATTCTCTTAGGTGCAACAAAGATTAAGGGTGCGACAAAGTGGAGTTACGAACTCGTCGATGGAGATCGAAAGACTGATGGTCGCAGTACCGGCGATGTTGCATTCCACCTCAAAGCTCTCTTTGATGGCAAGAAGACTTACGTTGTCTACGACTCTGTATTAACAATCAACCAGAAGAAGCAGGCAACTTCTGGTGAAGTGCGAGTTGCATCTCGAACAACTCTTTCTGGTGAAGCCTGGAGTTATTACAACCTCGATTCTTCTGGCAGCGCTACGCCAATGACCGGCTTTGATATCTCTATTGCAAAGACTCTCAACGGCTTACAGGCGACATGGTTGATCTCATCCCCCGCCACAGCTCCAAACCCAAATCGAATTCGTTGGAGCGTTATCCAAAGCAACCCAACTCAGAACGTTGCCACCAGCGAGAGCTATGGAGTTCCTGGTAAATATCTCAATACTGATGGAACTTTCATTGCTTACAACTGCCAGCAGAGACTCTGTGTTCTCGATAGCGCAAGAGCGGTACCTGTTATCAAGTTAGTTTCATCTGAGCAACGCCCCGAAGGAATTGATTCAACTTGGGTTGTTGTCGATCGCGTTCGTTATTTGGTCGCAGGCTACAAAGGCCAGCTTTCAATGTTTCGCCCTTAAGCGATTGTAAATATCGCGACCGATTGAGCACTTGTTCTAGCTAAACCAACCAGGCCGACATCTTTTGAATACGCGAGTGAGAGCGCTTCAGTTAAGTCAGTAGAACCTGAAGCACCAGTCATTACTCCCTTTGAGTCGAATGAGAGAAGTAATAAAGCCGGTGACATCGGCCTCCAACCAGTAACTCCAGATACTGCTGAGTTTGATTGAATTACTCCGTACGTTGTATTTCCTGCACTAAGCACTAGTGAACTTCCTGTTGATGGAAGTCGAAGTGTCCAAGTTGGTGCAAAGGCGGTCGTGAACTTTGTAAATGCCGATTCAATAACTTTGCCCGACTTTACGTATCCAGTCAGTGCAAGCGTTGAGTCTGCAGATAACCAAGCGCGATCCGCTTTAGGCGCTGAGCTGCGCACTACAGAAGTGATGGCGCCAGTCTTTGAAACTCTAATCAGAACTCCATCTCGAACTCCTGCTAACTTCTTACCACCAAGCGTTTCAGAGCTACTTCCAAAGACGGATATAGAGCCATCACCATGTCGAACAACTGCATTCAGTTGTGTCTTTGCAGTACCAATTGAAATCAACTTTCCAAAAGTTCCGGCGCTATTTGCACTCAGCAGGAAGGGTTTATCTTGTATCTGTCCGACCAAAGAGATTCCGCTTGAATTCACTGAGATTGCGTTGATCAATGGCGGTGATTGTTGCGTTGATGAGTACGTAGCAAGGACTTCACCGAGAGGTGAAACTTTCCAGAGAGTCAGAACGTTTAAATCTCCACGAATTTTTGTGGCGGGCTCTGCAACGACGCCATCGGGATTCTCGGCTTGAATGACTGCAGTTACTGATTCAGGCGCAGCAATACTAGATACCGCCCCTGCTAGCCAGATATTTCCCAGTGGGTCTACAGCTGTAGCAAGAGCGACTTCATCAGCACCTGAATCAATGGTCTTCTGCCAGAGCTGGATACCTTTGTTATCCATTCCGGTAAGGAGAATATTTGTATTGGGACCATCGCTATTACCGACGGAAACAATAGTTTTTCCAGAGATTACTAGCTTTTCAGCGCCAGGAACTGTAGTGACAATAGTTAACTTCTTTAGAGCAACTGACTTAGGAGCTGCAACCGCTGGTGTTGTTGCAACCAACAAAAGAGCTAGGAGTATTGCAATACGTCTCATTATTGGGCGAGTTCTCCAGCACGACGAGCAGATGCTGCCATTGCATCTGCAACAATTTTAGAAATTCCAGCTTGATCAAATACTGCAAGTGCCTCGGCCGTTGCCCCCTTAAGGCTTGTCACCTTTTCGCGAAGTCGAGTTGGCGTATCCCCTGATTCATCGAGAAGAGCTGCTGCGCCGACAATCGTTTGAATTGTCAGAGTGGTTGCATCTTCACGCGACAGACCCATTGCAACTGCACCATCAACCATCGCCTCAACAAATCTAAAGAAGTAGGCAGGACCAGAACCGCTTGTTCCAGTGAGTGCATTCTGTAGATCTTCGGGAACCTCAATTGCTTTACCTGTTGCAGCAAGAAGAGAATCGACAAATTTCTTCTGCTCATCAGTAACACCAGCACTGAGTGAATATCCAGCCATGCCCTTACCAATCAGCGTTGGAGTATTTGGCATCACGCGAGCGATCGAACCGTGGTTATTCAGGCCCGCTGAAATACCAGCAATTGTTTTGCCTGCGAGCAGCGAGATAACGAGAGCGCCACTTTGGAGGTGTGGGGCAATCTCAGGCATGAGATCTGCAAGCCCTTGAGGTTTGATGCCGAGAAGAACAACATCGCTGGTGCGTAAAGCCTCATCGAGTGGTTTAACGGAGATTGAATATTTGGTAACTAATTCATCGCCTCTTTCAGAACGGCGTACAACAGCGGTAATTGAAGGCGCAGGAACACCTGAACGAATGAGGGCAGCGATAAAAGCTTCGCCCATTACACCTGCACCAACTACTGCTATCTGATTAGCCATGGCGAAAGAGTACGCGTAGGCTCTGCGACTATGTCAGAGATAAAGCCAGGTTTCGCTCGCGACTGGGTCGAATTCACAGACCCAAATGATGAAGAAGAAATCTTTAAGTGTGATCTGACCTGGTTGACCTCCTTCTGGACCTGCATCTATGGCGATGGTTGCCAAGGTGTATTTAAGGATCGTCCCAACGATGGATGTTGCACAGAAGGTGCGATGTACTCAGATGAGGCAGATGAAGAGCGCACGCGCAAGGCGGCAGAATACTTAACGCCAGATATGTGGCAGTTCTATGAAGAAGCTCGCCCAAAGAAGCCAGGCGGACAACTTCGCATTACAGATTTAGATGAAGATAAAGAACGTAAGACTCGCACCGTCAATGATGCCTGCATCTTCCTCAACCGCAAAGGTTATGAAGCGCCAGGATTTACCGGTTCATTTGGTTGCGTGCTTCACCACCTCGCACAGAAGCGCGGAATTCACTTTGTAGATACAAAGCCAGATGTGTGCTGGCAACTTCCATTGCGTCGTAGCTATGAAACTCGCGAAGTTGGCGAGCGCGAATATTCAGTAACAGTGATTGGTGAATACGAACGCCTAGGTTGGGGCGATGGCGGTGATGATTTTGATTGGTACTGCACCAGCAATACCGATGCGCATGTCGGCAGCGAACCTGTCTACATCTCCAATAAGGCAGAGCTTCAACAGTTGATGGGTAAGGATGCATATGCAATCCTGGCTGAGCACTGTGATCGCCGTATCCAAGGAATCCGCGATGCGCAGGCGCGCTCATTGCCGCTCTTCGTTATTCAACACCCAGCAACTATCGCCGCCGGCAAGTAGTCAGCCCCTTCCTCTAACCTACGACTATGGCCAAGGTTGAGAAGGATCCATTCCGCTGTACTGAATGTGGTTGGACATCCCAGAAATGGGTAGGCCGCTGCGGTGAGTGCCAAGCATGGGGTTCTGTCGAAGAGTTAGCTGCTCCTAAGAAACTCTCACTCGTCGCCGGTTCTGTTACATCTAAAGCAACTCCTATCGGCGATGTCGATCTCTCTTCTGCTCGTGCACGCGCAACTGGAGTCTCTGAACTCGATCGTGTGCTTGGCGGCGGGTTAGTGCCAGGAGCTGCAATCCTCCTTGCTGGCGAACCCGGCGTTGGTAAATCAACGCTTCTCTTATCTGTTGCGGCGCAAACAGCTGCAAAAGGAATTCCTGCGCTCTACATCTCTGGCGAAGAATCAGCCTCACAAGTTCGGCTGCGCGCAGAACGCATTAACGCAGTTGATCCCAAGTTATTCCTTGCATCTGAAACAGATTTAGGTGCCGTCATCGCACATATTGATGCGGTAAAGCCCGAACTCTTAATTATCGACTCTGTGCAAACAATCGGATCTTCAACTGCAGATGGTTCACCTGGTGGAGTAACTCAGGTGCGCGAAGTTGCCGGTGCGCTTATTCGTATCTGTAAAGATCGCGATATCACGCTGCTCTTAGTTGGCCATGTCACCAAAGATGGCTCTATTGCAGGTCCTCGCCTTCTCGAACATATCGTCGACGTTGTCCTGCAATTCGAAGGCGAACGTCACTCACGTTTACGTTTAATTCGTGCAATTAAGAACCGTTTTGGTGCAAGCGATGAAGTTGGATGTTTTGATCTCAGCGACACAGGCATCGAGAGCGTTCTCGACCCAACAGGTCTATTTACATCACGTCACGCAGAACCAGTTCCAGGTACTTGCGTCACCGTGACTCTTGAAGGCCGCCGACCACTTCTCGCTGAAATTCAAGCGCTTGTCAGCGCTGGCCGTGAGAACGATTTTGGAAATGCTCGTCGCGTTACAAGTGGCCTAGATTCAGCACGCACATCAATGACTTTAGCTGTCCTCGAACTACGCGCACATATCCGCGTTGGTGGACGCGATGTCTATGCCGCAACAGTCGGTGGAATGAAGATGTCTGAACCGGCCGCAGATCTTGCACTGGCTCTCGCTGTGGCATCTGCTGCAAAGGGTTTAGCTCTACCTGCAGATCTCGTTGCAATCGGTGAAGTTGGTCTAGCTGGTGAAATCCGTAAAGTCAGCGGTGTATCTCGTCGCCTTGCTGAGGCATATCGCCTCGGGTTTAAGCGCGCGCTCGTTCCAACCGGTTCTGATGTAAAGATCGATGGAATGGAAATCGTTGAAGTATCCCGTCTTGATCAAGCGCTGCAGCGAGTAAAAATCACTGGCGAATAATGCTCGAGAAAGAGATCATTTCTTGGTTTAAGAAGAATAAACGTGATCTCCCCTGGCGCAAGACAGATACATGGGGCGTTCTCGTCTCTGAATTCATGTTGCAGCAAACTCCTGTAAATCGAGTTCTTCCGGTCTACACCGAATGGATGAAACGCTGGCCAACTCCTGCAAAGCTAGCTCAGGCAACTCCAGCCGAAGTAATTACTGCATGGGGACGACTTGGTTATCCACGTCGTGCACTTCGCTTACATGAATGCGCAAAGGTAATTACAAATGAATATAAAGGTGTGATTCCTCGCGAAGAAGCCGAGTTACGCAAACTTCCAGGTGTCGGTGAGTACACAGCAGCTGCAATGGTTGCCTTTGCTTTCAGTGGGCGCTCACTTGTATTAGATATCAATATCCGCCGTCTCTTTGCGCGTATTATCGATGGAGTCGAAACTCCTAAGTTATCTGCGACAAAAGATGAAAAATCTCGTTACGAAGCGCTGATTCCAAAGAAGGATCCGCATATGTGGGCGGCTGCAACGATGGAACTCGGTGCGCTTATCTGTACTTCGCAATCTCCTAAGTGCGGAATCTGTCCGGTTGCCAACGATTGCATCTGGCGCAGCCTTGATTATCCAAAATCAGATGTTGTTAAACGCACCCAAAGTTGGCACGGCACAGATCGCCAATGTCGTGGAACGGTTGTGCAAGCACTCCGTGAAAACGATGTGCTGACTAAAGCGCAGATTGCGCAGCTTTGGGATGTTCCATCGCAGCTTGAAAAAGCTTTAGTAACTCTGCTTGATGATGGACTTATAGAACTTCGCGGTAAAGAGAAATTCTCTCTACCGCGAAGCTAGCAATAGTTAAGCTGTTGGTGCTTCAGCGAGATCTTCAGGGCTATCAGGTGTGGAAACCTTTGGTGATCCCTTAAAGGTGAACTTCGCATCTGCATCGACACCTTCGACATCTACAACAATGATTTCGCCGGCCTTGAGTTCGCTAAACAAGATTCGCTCTGAAAGTGAATCTTCGATCTCGCGCTGAATAACTCGACGCAATGGACGTGCACCCAGAAGTGGGTCGTATCCACGCGCTGCCAATAGGTCCTTGGCAGCCTGTGTGAGTTCGATTCCCATGTCCTTTGCCTTAAGACGCTCATCGAGTCCGGCAACCATGAGATCAACGATCTGAATGATCTGATCCTTGGTGAGCTGGTGGAAGACGATGACGTCATCGATACGGTTAAGAAATTCTGGGCGGAAGTGGTTCTTGAGCTCGTCTTGAACCTTGCCCTTCATGCGATCGTAATTTGTGAGGTCATCATCGGCGTTAGCAAAGCCAAGCCCGAGTGACTTAGAGATGTCACGAGTACCAAGGTTTGT
>JACCEA012567833.1_pt1 | contig 10351 bp, 6 predicted proteins | sample 7449851 | NCBI WGS metagenome assembly JACCEA01 (sample SAMN15323453, study PRJNA562643) | freshwater metagenome | isolation source: river surface water | place: USA:Blue River Watershed | collected 2017-08-18 | reverse complement strand
TTACTCGTGCATCACGGTTTTCTTCACTAAAATAGGCTTGTAGTTGCCTAACGTCTTCTGGAAAATTATGAGCAGTTTCTTGATTTCTACGCAAAGCCATCGCCGTCAATTGGTCAGAACCTGGAGCTCTACCCAAACCTAAATCAATGCGATTAGGGTAAATAGATTCTAAAGTACCAAACTGCTCGGCAATAACCAAGGGACTATGATTGGGCAACATAATTCCGCCCGAACCAACACGAATGGTATTTGTTTTTCCTGCCACGTGACCAATCAAAACTGATGTTGCCGAACTTGCAATGTACTCCATGTTGTGGTGTTCGGCCATCCAGATACGATTATATCCTAAGTTTTCGGCATTTTTGGCTATTTCTACAGTGTTTGCAATGGCTGTTTGGTGCGTGCCACCTTCTACTACGGTAGCAAGTTCAAGAACAGATATGGGTATTTTTATCATTCAGTGTAATCTCTTTCTTTAAGAACGTCATGCTCATTTAGAAAGTTTCTTTCTGGTTTTCTCTACAAGCAAAAAGAGCGACTCCGTGGCCGCTCTTTTTGTGTACTTAAAATCTAACAATCAGCATTTACATTCTGTGGACTGTTGACCGCCGACTGTGGACTTTATTATTCTTTCACTCTCACGGCTTTGGCCTCAAACATATTCATCAACGTTCCTTTTAGGTTATCGTTATCAACCTTCGTAAGTTCAACGTTTACGTCATAACCTTGAGCTGAGAAATAAAGCACAAGTTTATCGGCCGACTCTTCGATATTTGTAATAGGAATTTTTGGTGCAGAAGCATCTCCTACTAATGTAAGTTCACCCGCTAATTTGCCATCTTTTCTATCAAGTTTTGTTACAAATTTAGCATCGCCATTTGGCGTACCTACTACCGTGATTTCCCATTTTGCAGCAAAAAATTCGGTTTGAGCGAATGTATTGAACGAAAGACCCAATACAAAAAGGACTACAAGAACACTTAGTTTTTTCATTTTATTGAATATTTAGATTAAAATTAATTATTTTACTGACTATTAGCCATTGCCCTCACTGACAATGAACCTTGTTGCCTGTGCGGACACAGGCAACGGCATTATAAAATCATTTCACTCTGCTTCCTTTTACCTCAATCATTCCCATGAGTTTGCCTTTGATATTATCGGCATCTTCTTTGGTGAGTTCCATATTGAGATTCATTCCGTTGGCCGAGAACGATAATTTGATTTTTTCGCCATCTATTTCTTCTACTTTCTCGAAAGCTTGGCTACCCATTTGTTGGGAAATCATTTTACCCGAAAGCACACCATTGTTTCTTTCAATGACCATTTCAATCGAAACATCTCCACCTGGTGTACCAATCATTTTGGTTGCCCATTTTCCTACAAAGAAATCGTTTCCTGCCGAGGTTTCTACTTTGGCTGGTTCTTTTAATGAGCTTTCGTAAGCCATTTTAAATTCAAGACCCATCACTACCATTAATGAACCCGATTCTGCCTTTGTATTGGTGAAAACCACATAAACATCTTGCAGTTTACCATCTAAATTATTGGGTAATTGAATAGGTACAGAAACCGATTTTGGCGTGAAATCCATTTTATCGGAAGGTTCTAAGAAAGCCGAACGCCCAAGTAATGCTCCCGTCGGACTACCCAAACGTGCTTCAATTGTTCCACCAACGGCTCCAAGCTGTGGTTTTGGTGCGGTTGCCCCTACTTGAATCTCTGAAACCCCCGTCAAATCTACTTGCTTCATAATCATATAAGCACCTGATTTTGAAGGAATTGCCAAGTTATTTCCACCGAAAGCCATTTTGTTGATGTCCACATACTCATCGAATCCGTGTGGGTCAATTTTCGAATTTCTCAATACAAAACTTTGCTCTGACTTCAAGGCAGGTAAACCGTTTGAGCCTTGGTCTTCGTAGGCTGCACGCACAATATACACACCCTTGTTTTTATCAGACGCTGGAGCTTTGGTGGTAAAAGAGCCCTTCACTGGCAACGAAGATTTAGGTTTTTCGTTAGCAATATTAAGTATATATTTTACCATTTCAGAGGCATCATTCGTAGAGATTTGTGGGTGTGCAGCCATGGCTGTTTCGCCCCAAACGCCACTTCCACCCGAAATAATTTTCTTAGTAAGCGTTTCAAGAGCTTTGTTATCGCCTTTGTATCTCAACGCAACTTCACGGTAAGCTGGCCCGATAGATTTTGAATCTTTTTTGTGGCAAGCCATACAGTCGCTGCCTTCAATCAATTTCTTACCTGTGGCATAAGCTGCACTTGCATCGGCCGAACGGTGACCCATCGCAATCATGTTTTTATCGAAACCTTCGGGCAAATAATCAATATTTACTGCTACGTTTTCTGCCGAAATTCCATTATTCAATTCGCCATCTTCTTTATCTTTTACCTTGATTTCGTAATCGAATGATTTATTGGCAATGTAGAAGCTCTTATTGGCTTTTGGCATATCAAGGCTCAATACTGGTGGCTCATTTCCTGCCGTAATCTCCATTGATTGGCTATTCAGACCACCTTTGCCATCATCAACTGTAAGTGTTGCTTTATATACACCTGCTTTCGTAAGTGTTAGGTTGGCATCTTGTGTAGGAATCATCTTCACGAAACCATTTTTTGAAGTAACCTTCCAAGTATATTTTAAGGCATCTCCATCAGCATCGGTTGTGCCTTTTGCACTTAATTTTAAATTAAAAGGAATCGCTCCGCCCATTTGGTTGGCAGCTACTTGAATTTGTGGTTTACGATTTCCGCCATTGTATTCGATACGAATCAAACGGGCATCGTCATTGGCCGTAAACCAGCCACTACCATATTCGAGCATATACAAATCACCATTCTCAGCAAACTCCATATCCATCGGATTACTGAATTTGTAGCTTGGCATAAAACGTTCCATTGAGGCATAATTACCATCTTTATCGAAACTGACGGCCATTACCCAACCACGCATCCACTCATAGATAAAGTGTTTACCATCATAATATTTAGGGAATGCTCTTGGAGCCGTCGAAAACATATCTTTGTAATAAACTGGCCCTGCCATTGGGTTACAACCACCCGCACCAAGCAACGGAAATTCTTCGCTATTGGCGTAAGAATACCAAATCATTGCTCCTCGGGCAGGTGGCAATTGAATCAAACCAGTGTTATTTGGCGAAGTATTCATGGGTTTCATGTAATCCCACTTATCGCCCGAAGTATTGCTCACGAAATCAAATTTATTGTAGGCTTTATTATCACCCACAAAATGTGGCCAACCGTAGTTACCCGCCGAAGCAGCCTGTCCGAACTCGCAAGTACCAGCTGCTCCACGATTTGGGTCAGCTTTTGAAGCATCAGGTCCTACATCGCCCCAATATAATTTACTATTTTTAGGGTCAACTGAAATTCTGTATGGATTACGGTGTCCCATCGTATAAATTTCTGGGCGAGTTTTTTCCATTCCTTTCGGAAAAAGGTTTCCTTCGGGAATCGTATAAGTACCATCGGGTTGCGGTTTGATTCTAATAATTTTTCCACGTAAATCGTTGGTATTTGCCGAAGACTTTTGAGCATCCCACGGACTTCTACCTGGGCGTTCATCGCTTGGGCTATAGCCATTTGAAGCATGTGGATTGGTGTTATCTCCCGTAGAAAGGAATAGATTGCCTGATTTATCCCAATCAATCGAACCACCCGTGTGGCAACACTCTTCACGCTGGGTTTCTACTTTTAACATTTCTTTTTCCGACTCTAAAACCAATTCATCGCCTTTCATGGTAAATCTTGAAAGAACGTTGTATGAGCCTTTTACAGAAGAATAATACAGGTAAATCCATTGATTTTGGGCAAATTTCGGGTCTTTGTTTAAGCCCAAAAGGCCATCTTCTGCTACTGATTCTTTGCCTTCACGGTTGACATATTTCAAACTTACTGGAAGTTTTGCGATAGTTTTTAAGGTCTTGGTTTTGTTGTTGTAAAGCCTTACTTCTCCTTTGCGTTGAATGAAAAGAACTCTATCTTTATCCAAAACTGTTAATTCTACTGGTTCGTCAAGTTTTTCTTCTAAAACCACTTTTGTAAAACGATTTTCTTCTGGACGAGCCTTTGAAAAATCTAATGGTTTTGGAGTTTCACCACCCGCAGCGTATTTGATACCTGCCCAAAGATGATTTAAGAAAAGTGGCTCCGAGAAAGTTTCGTCGGTGTGTCCCATTGCGGTATAAAAAGAGCGGCCACCGTTAAATTCTTGGTACCAGCTAATTGGATGGTCTGCTCCGTTTTTGCCTCCTGTGTAGCTTTTTTCATCAATTTTTACAACCACATTGATTTTTGGCGAAATATCTTTGAAGCTATAAAACTCATCCGAACGCTCAAACTCATCGGGCATTCCTGCCGTTAGTTCATTCTTTTTCGTTACATAAAACTTGCCTTTTTGCACATTGTTTGGCATTGGATGGTCAAGAAACCATGCACCCGCTAATTGATTATACCAAGGCCAATCGTACTCGGTATCAGTGGCCGCATGAATACCAACATAACCTCCACCCGCTTGAATATAGCGTTCGAATGAATTTTGTTGTTCGTTATTCAAAATATCACCCGTTGTGTTTAAAAAGATAACAGTATTGAATTTTTTCAGATTGGCTTCCGTAAACTGGCTTGCATCTTCTGTAAAACTTACCCCAAAACCTTTATCTCTCGACATTTTTTCTAAAGCCTTCTTACCAGCTTCGATAGATTGATGGCGAAACGCAGCCGTTTTGCTAAAAACCAATACATTTAGCTTGGTCTGTGCAAAAAGAGAATTGACAAAAAACAACATAAAAACCGACTTTAAAAGCCCTTTTATGATTGTTGTACGCTGTTTTTTCATGTAATTGAAATTGATTTGTTTAATTAATTTTTTGATTTGTTTCAAAATTGTAGCGTAGAGACAAGGCGACCGTCGCTCGGCATGCCTTGTCTCTACAATATCATCGACAATATTCTATGATTCCGTATAATTCAAATCCTTATGGAATGTTTCTTCTAAATTGCTAAGCCCCCAGAATGCCAACAAAATAGCTACCACTCCTACCGCCATCGCAGAGTTTACAGTACCGATGTATGGATTCAGAAATTCAAAAAGTAATGTTTGTGGAATAACCGTGGCACGAAGAATATTCAGTGAAGAAGTCGTAACGGTAGCTCTGATGTTTGTACCGTATTGTTCGGCTGCAAGCGTAAGCAAGACAATCGAATACCCCACGCAAAAGCCCAAGAATAGAATCAAGCCTTTGTAAATGAAGGCAGATTGATTACCCACTACAAAAAATACTACTGCTGCCAAAGCATAAAGTGATAGGTATAAGCGAATAGCTTTTTTGCGACTTTGAAAATATTGGCTCACAAATCCGCCCGTTAAATCTCCGAATGTTAATCCTAAAAAGTAATAAATAACAACCTCCGAAACCGATGGTGCTTGAGTCATACCCCAAGCCTTGGCAATTTCGGGCGTGAAAGTCATTACCACACCATTGACATACCAAACAGGAAAGCCTAATACACAAATACTAATGTATTTTTTGATATAATCTTTGTTTTTGAAAAGCAAACGCAAGTCGCCTCTATTGCTGGTTTTGCCTTTCATTTCATTGAAAAGGCCAGATTCGAGTACGCCCAAACGAAGAATCAAGAGTAAAAAACCCAAACCTCCCCCTAATTGGTAAGTAAATTGCCAAGAATATTTTCCGCCTATAAATGCCCCAAAAATTGCTCCAAGCATTCCGCAACCGCCAATAATTGCGGGGCCAATTCCTCTAAATTTTTGTGGCATTTGCTCGGTTACGAGCGTAATGGCAGCACCTAATTCGCCAGCCAAACCAATACCAGCCAAAAATCTTAACAGTAAATAAACTTCAAAATTGGGGGCGTACGCATTGGCAAAAGTAGCCGTAGAATACAAGATGATTGAACCAAAGAGAACTGACAATCGGCCCATTTTATCACCGATAATTCCCCAAATGAACCCTCCAATTAGCATACCAGCCATCTGTATATTGATAAGCCAAACTCCTTTTGAAAGCAAATCAGTCTCGGCCACACCCATAGCCAAAAGGCTGGGTTTTCTTACGACGCTCAAAATCATAATGTCGTATAAATCAACAAAAAAGCCTAAAGCTGAAGCGATAATAGCTAACCAGATATGTCTTTTCATAAGCCCCCTAACCCCCGATGGGGGAATTTTGGTTTAGTTTTAAGTAAATTATTAATCAAAATATCGAACTATTTAAGTCCCCCATCGGGGGATTTAGGGCGGCCGTCGCTACGGGGCTACCTCAAACTCGGCAAACCTACTCCTGCGGCATCAAAACCGCCATCGGCACACAGAATTTGGCCATTGATATAGGTTGCTTGCTCACTACATAAGAAATAAACCGCATTAGAAATTTCCTCAGTAGTGCCATAGCGAGCCAAAGGAATAGCATCGGCATACGAAGTGCGAATATCGGCACTGTGCACCAATTTAGCCATTTCGGTTTCTACTGGGCCAGGTGCCACGGCATTCGCACGAACACCCAGATTTCCATATTCTACTGCTTGTTGTTTAGTGAGGTGCATGATGGCTGCCTTGCTTGTGCCATACGCTATGCGTAAAGTACTTGCTCTCACGCCCGAAATACTGGCGATATTTACAATACTGCCTTTTCCTGCCACCAAAGCAGGCAAACAGGCCTGACTGCATAGAAATGTCCCGTTGAGGTTTGTTCCCATTACGGCTGTCCAGTCTTCAAAGCTTACTTCTTGAGCAGGTTTAAATATGGCAATGCCTGCATTATTTACCAAAGCATGAATAGCTGAAAACTCTGCCGTAATTTGAGCGAAAGTGTTTGTAACTGACTGTTGATTAGATACATCGCAATGATAAAACGAAAAACCTTCCTGACTTTTTAGGTTCTCTGCACACTTAACGAGCTCAGTTTCATCAATATCTACAATCACAGCATGATAGCCTTCTTTATTAAATCTTTTGGCTATTTCTAAACCTATTCCACGAGCAGCTCCTGTAACTATGGCTATTTTTTTCATCTTATTTATTTTTTCGGTTGTAGAGACAAGGCATGCCTTGTCTCTACTGAGTGAAATTGCAAATTATTTCATCGTCCAATTAATACCATTCTCAATCAATTTCACAAAGTTTGGGTCTTTCCAAACCGATTCATCATGACCCATTGATGTGTAAAAAGTTTTACCTTTTCCGATTTGCTTACACCAGGCCACGGGGTGGTCTTTTCCCATTCCGAAGTTTTTATTACTCGATAAAAAAGACATATTCCCATTCGGAATAATACTATCACCATTGATTGTATATAAAATATTGAAGCCTTTTTTGCGTGGATTTTCAAAAAACACATACCATTCGTCGGTATGACTCCATGGTTGCGAAATTTGAGTGGTTATTGTGCTGTCGGCTTGAGCATCAAGCAATACATCAGTTTTTTGAAACTGCGGTTTGATTGGATGGTGCGAAAACTCAGCACCAAGCAAATTTTCTACGTACCAGTCCCAATGATGAGAATTATCGCCTGCACCATGAATACCCATTAAGCTACCGCCATTTTCTATGTACTGTTCTAATGCTTTTTGTTGCTCATCATTCAATACTCTACCCGTTGAATTATTGAAAATAACTACTTTAAATTTGGCAAGTTGCTCAGCATTAAAGACACCACCCTCTTCTGTTTCATAAAGAAACCAGCCGTTTTTCTTCGCCAAATCGGTAAAGATTGGTTTTGATGCATCTATTGAACCACTGTGACGAAAACCAGTTGATTTTGAGAATAATAACACTGCTGGTTGATTGGCAGGAAAGTCGATTTTTGGGGTTTCGGTTTCGTATGAAACAGGGAAACCATTTTTTACTTTATAAATAAATATGCCCATTACTCCACTAAGTAGCACAATGATTGTTAGAACCGACCAAAGTAAGATTTTAACGATTTTCTTCATATTATTATAAGGTTGGTTAGAGGATACCAAAATGATTTCTGGAACAAATGTAAAAAGATTTTCTATATTGTCTAAAAAAAAGACAATATTATTTTTTAATATTGTATCTTTGAATATTAATATTTTATGAAAGGCCCTTTTTAAGGATGGAAATTAAGCTGGATTACTAATTTTTCACTTTTAATTTTGACGGAATAAATAGCAAACTATGAAACTTTTTAACGAACAAAATTTTATCAACCAACTTTCGATAGATTGCGTCATTTTTGGATATAAGGAGCAAGAATTAAAAGTTTTGATTTCAAAAATAAAAATCGAAACATCTATTTGGACACTACCTGGTGGTTTTATTATGCAAGAAGAAAGTATCAATAATGCCGCTAAACGAATTTTAGAAGAACGTACGGGTCTAAAAGATATTTATTTAGAGCAATTTCGGGTATTTGGCGAACCCTCACGGGTTAATCATGAGATATATGAAAATATTGATAGCTTAAAGAAAGAGTGGCTTGCTAAAGGAATTTTGGATGAAAACGATATCAACTGGCTCACCAAAAGATTCGTTTCGATAGGCTACTATGCACTGGTAGATATAAACAAGGTAAGTCCACAAAAAGGGATGCTTGATGACTCGGTTGAGTGGTATAATGTTAAAGAATTACCTAAAATGATTATGGACCACAACGAAATGGTTTTATTTGCACTCGAAACTCTCCGACAAAACCTCGACCAAAAACTCATTGGTTTTAATCTTCTGCCCGAAACATTCACAATGAAAGAAGTGCAAGAACTCTACGAGGCGGTATATGATAAACCTTTTGCAAGAAACAATTTCCAAAAGAAAATATTGGACTTAAATGTACTTGAACGCCTCGAAAAGAAATTTACTGGAGCAGCTAATAAAGCTCCATATTTGTATAGGTTCAGAAATCAATAAAACAAGATGGCTACTCAAATTGAGTAGCCATCTTGTTTCAGATTATGCTTTTAATTTCATATTTACAGGGTCCCACTTCACAATTTTTTTAGATAAAAAGCTGTCATTACACGACAACGCAGGTGCAGCCGCTCTGAAACCAAATTCGGCATCTTCTACAACCTGTTTACCCGTACGTATTGCATCAAAGAAATTCGTAAAATGGTCAAGATGGTCGTCGTAGCCATCGGGAGCTTTGAAAATAATGTCTTCCTTAGTTTTTCTTTTTCGTTGGTCAGCTGTCCATTTGGCATTGTATTCGGCAGTCATTTCATCTTGCATACTTTTCGAAAACGTAAACACAGAATCATATCCCCCAAAACCAGGAGCTTCAGGCATAAGGCTATGTTTTACTGAAATATTATTACCCTGCACTCGTATAACACCCTCAGAACCAACCAACTGTATGACTTCTTGTCCGCCAGTTCCGCTGATAAAATTCACTTGCAAGGTCATCTGAAAAGCAGGATGCTCTGGACTATCAGGATATTGCATCACACCCGACATTACATCTGGCAGATTTCGTCCATCTTTCCAATAACTAAACTGCCCAGTACTATATATACTTTCTGGTCCTTTTGAGTTCGTAATAAAATGTGAACCACTCAATAAGTGAATAAATAAATCTCCTGCTACGCCCGTTCCAACCTCTTTGAAGGCTCTCCACCAGAAAAACTTTTTGGCATCAAAAGCCATTTTTTCAGTAACTTCAATAAACTTATCCCAGTTGGTAGTCATGGCGTTGGCATCTTTCGGAATCGTGTATTCCCACGCTCCAATTGAGCTTTGGCGGTCATAAACGGCATTGACCATGTTCAGTTTACCAATTTCACCCGCAGCCAACAATTCTTTTGCTTTTGCGTAACCAAGGCTACTCACACGCTGACTACCTACTTGAAAGACTTTTCCAGCTTTCTTGGCGGCAGCCATTACAGGGTATCCCTCGGCAATTTTATACACCATTGGTTTCTCACAATACACATGTTTGCCTTTTGCTAACGCATCTATAGCAATACGAGCATGCCAAACATCGTGCGTACATATCAAAACCGCATCAATGTCTTTCTTATCTAAAATATCCTTATAATTGGTAGTAGTAAAAAGCTCCTTCCCAAATTGTTCTTTAGCATTTTCAAGCCTTCCTGTGTATAAATCACAGATGGCAGCCAATTCAACTCCTGGTACTTTTAGGGCTGTTCGTAAATCAAAATGCCCTTGAACACCATAACCAATGACACCAATACGAACTTTGTCATTGGCCGTAATTTTTTTATCGTATTGTAAAATGCGTTCTTCGGCTTTTGCTTGGCTGGCAAAAGAAGCAAATGGCGACGATGCCGCCACTAAACTGGTGGCACCTATTTTTTGTAAAAATCTTCT
>JACCEA011014542.1_pt1 | contig 10352 bp, 11 predicted proteins | sample 7449851 | NCBI WGS metagenome assembly JACCEA01 (sample SAMN15323453, study PRJNA562643) | freshwater metagenome | isolation source: river surface water | place: USA:Blue River Watershed | collected 2017-08-18 | reverse complement strand
GGCGAATTCAATCACGAAGTGCAACACGGTTTAGGGATTCATGAAACACCTGATGCGGTGTTCTAAATCCCAATCTTTTTCTTGGTCTGAAGTTTAACTTGTCTTCAATCATTTTCAGCTCCTCATCCGTGACGGTTGATAAAGGGCGTTTCTTGGGAATGTATTGCCGTAACAAGCCATTGAAGTTCTCATTGCTCCCACGTTGCCAGCTAGCAAAGGGATCGGCGAAGTATCCGGTTGAATCAAGTTCAGCATCAATCCGCGCATGATCAGCAAATTCCTTCCCGTTGTCATAAGTCAGGGTCATGACTCTGGCGGCATAGGGCTTGAGCCGGTCAATGATGGCCTGGCTGACAGCTTCCGAAGTCTTGTTTTCCACCTTGGACAGCACGGCAAAGCCACTCTTGCGCTCAACAACCGTCACGATGGCGTGCTTGTGAGCCGCACCAATCACGGTATCGCCTTCCCAATGACCCACACAGGCCCTGCTTTCTACGGCAGCCGGTCGATCATGAATCGAGCGGCGGTTAGGCAACTGGCCCCGACGATCCCGGCCACCGGCATAGCGCTTCCGTTTCTTCTTCTGGCAGCGCAAGCTGCGCCACAAAGTACCGCCCTGGGCTTTATCGGCATAGATGAAGCGGTAAAGCGTTTCGTGACTGACAGGAACAAGACCAGCCACCTGTTCAGGACTCCAGTCCTGGCGCAGGAAGTAAGCGGCGACCTGAAGCGTGGCTTCCGGGACTCTAGGTGCGTTACGCGAGCCTTCGGCACGCTGGCACGCCAGTTCTTGGGCTTGCTTGGGGCGATAGCCTTTCAGACCCGAGTTCCGGTCTACCTCTCGACTGATCGTCGAGCGATGCCTGCCCAGGATCTGGGCTATCTCAAGTTGGTTATGTCCGGCTTTCATCAAGGCGTAAATCTGATAACGTTCATTCTGGCTGAGGTGTTTGTAGTTCATGGCAACTTCGACTGGGGAGTCAAGAAGCTGTGATCCTAAAACATCCTCAGCCGCTTAACCGGTCAATCAACGTTGCACTTCGAATTTGAATCTACGTTTCATAAACTTCTTCAAATCCCCCAGAGATGATTACCTTAAGCGATTCATTTGTATCCGCTTCAACTGGCGTTGTTAACGCTAGCGATGCCATGAGTGCAACGCCGATCAATTTATAGGACATACTGGTTCCACCTAATAAGGTTATACAACTCTGGGAAATGCATCGTTCCAGCTTGTTACTTGTCTTGTGCCAAGTACTCAGGATTTTTTGGCAAGTTCCAACTTACGATGAACACTACGGCCATCATCGCTGTTACATACCAGAAGAAGCCTGATTCAATTCCTTCAGCCTTGAAGCTAAGCGCTACAAACTCGGCGGAACCACCAAACATAGCATTACCGATTGCGTAGGACAGACCAACACCAAGTGCACGAACCTCAATCGGGAACATTTCTGCTTTTACGATACCAGCTATAGATGTGTACAGGCTGACCACTGCTAAAGCAAAACCAATCACCAGGAAGGCAACAATTGGGTCGGTAACAGTCTGCAAATATGACATGACTGGAACTGTCATCAGCACAGCGATCGACGAAAACAGCAACATGTTGTTACGACGACTGATTTTGTCTGACAATGCACCAAACAATGGTTGCATAACCATAAATAGGAACAAACAGCCTGTCATAACAGCGCTTGCTGACTTGATTGAAAAACCAGCTGTGTTGATGAGGTACTTCTGCATATACGTTGTGAACGTATAGAAGGCAAGTGAACCGCCTGCGGTGTAGCCAAGAACTGAGAAAAATGGACCCTTGTACTTGGTGAGTAGCGCCTTAACGCTACCAGCATCCTTGTGCGCACGCGACTTTTCTGTAGTTGTCTCCTTCAGAGTACTACGTAATTTCAAAGCAACTACTGACGTTATCGCACCAATTACAAACGGAATTCTCCAACCCCAGTCTTTGATCTCAGTATCTGACAGCATTGCTTGTAAAATCACAACAACCAACACAGCCAACAACTGACCACCGATCAGAGTCACATATTGAAATGAGGAATAGAACCCGCGTTTGCCACGGAGCGCAACTTCACTCATATATGTTGCCGTTGCGCCGTACTCACCACCAACAGACAACCCTTGGAACATCCGGGCCAACAGGAGGATGATCGGCGCGAAAATGCCCACTGTTTCGTAGGTTGGGCAAGCGGCAATCGCCAATGACCCAACACACATCAAGATAACCGAAACCACCATTGAGTGCTTACGACCCTTTTTGTCTGCAATGCGACCAAAAATCCAGCCACCAATCGGGCGCATGAGGAATCCAGCCGCGAAGACACCTGCCGTATTCAATAATTGAACTGTCGGGTCAGCCTTCGGGAAGAACTGCGGAGCGAAATAGACAGCACAAAATGCGAAGATGTAAAAGTCGAACCACTCGACTAAGTTGCCAGACGAAGCAGCGACGATAGACATGATACGTTGTCGAACTTCGGCGGACGTATATGGCTTTTCTTCAACGGGTGTAATCGTAGACATAAGAGTGACCTCTTCATGAAAATTGATCAAAGATGGAATTTCATGAAGTGAAGTATCGTTATCCACGAACATTCCTGCATCGGGATCTTTATCCCTGAATGGGGGTGTAAAACTACGTAGCCCCTTTAAGTCCCTCTAGAAGTGCCTGATTTGTGTGTATCGTTCAATATTGACGAGTAATCATGTACAGAATGACTGCTGCAACGACCTCCTTGCTAATACGAATATTCCGTTGGGCGGTTACGCTAACGGTCTGTGTTGTATTCGTAGTCACCGTAGGCTCTTGGGCGGAAAAAAAGGAGTTTCAAAGTAAGCTCCAAAACATCGAACAAACTGCAAAAGCCTACTCTTTGGCACTCAATGGGATCTTAGAACAGCACAATTACATTCCTTACGCAGCAGCACTTTACCCTGCTGTTATTGATTTGCTGAAAAAACCCAACGATAGAGCACTGCAACTCAAGGTTAACAACCTCTTTTCTGACCTCCAGCTACGTACAGATTCGTCTGCAATCTTCGTGATGGATCGACGAGGGACCACGCTAGCGTCCAGCAACTGGAACACCAAAAACAGTTACGTAGGTCAGTTTTACGGCCAAAGACCCTACTTTAAGGATGCATCTGCAGGAAAGCGCGGGATTTTTTATGGTGTTGGCCTTACTACTGGGGAACCTGGCTTGTTCATAGCTGAACCAGTTCGTAGTGGCTCCATGGTCATTGGAGTTGTTGTTATTAAGGTCAGTCTGGATGCCCTCGAAAAATCTTGGTTCAAAAGTCCAGAACCCGTATTTCTTTCGGATTCTCAGGGCGTCATCTTCTTGAGTTCGATACCGACTTGGCAGTTCAAATCAACCAAGAGTCTCGATGCAAATCAGCTAAATTCAATAAAGACTCATGGCCAATATGGCGATCGTGCTTCTTTTGAGCTTCTTCGCTGGAAGGTGAGTCGTAGCAGTGACTCCAACGTTTTTTCTTTCCATATCCCAATCGATGGTGCTAACCATAAATTCATGGCAATAAATCAAGAACTGCCTGATTTGGGTTGGACACTCACAGTGACTAGCAACTACTCAGAGGTCACGCAAGCCCGTAGTGCAGCAATTCTAATTGCGACACTAATTACGATCATTGTTGCGTTGGGAATTCTGTATTTTAGATTGAGGGAGAAGCGGTACGTTGAGCAGCAAAAAGCCAAGGAAAACCTTGAGCTACATGTAAAAGAGCGCACACACGATCTCCAAGAAGCCAATGCATTCAGAAAGGCTATGGAAGATTCCCTAGTCGTTGGCATGCAAGCTCATGACTCCACGGGCAGCATTATCTACGTCAATCCTGCATTCTGTGTCATGACTGGATACAGCTCACAGGAGCTTTTAGGTGCAACGCCTCCATACCCATACCAATTCGCCGAAGAGACAGACAAACCAATACTTGACGATGGGCAGCCTTTAAATGGCCATGAATCGAGACTCAAACACAAAGCAGGACATGAAGTGAACACCATGGTGTATATGGCTCCACTCATCGATTCAATGGGCAAGCAACGCGGTTTTATGAGCTCAATCGTAGACATTACGGCTCAAAAAACGGCGGAGATGAAGCAGTGCGAACAAGAAATTAAAATGCAAAGAAGTGCTCGTTTAGCCAGTGTCGGTGAAATGGCATCAACCTTAGCGCACGAACTCAATCAACCGCTAATGGCTCTTTCCAATTTTGCTATTGCTGCTAGGGCGATAGCAACTAAATCACCACCAGAACTCCTTGTTTCGGCTCTTGACGACATTGTTGAGCAATCTAAACGTGCAAGCGCCATCGTCAATAGAGTTCGTGCATTGATTAACCCAGCCAGAGCCTGTTACGACGAACAGGACATCAATCAACTCATCTCACACTCTCTTTTGCTGCTAGATCACGAGTTAAAACGGACACGTGTAAAGGTCACTACTCAACTCGAACAAGATTTGCCTAAAATCCGTGGCGATGGAGTCTTGATTGAGCAGCTGTTGCTGAACCTAGTATTAAACTCTGCACAGGCTATCCACGATCTGCCTGCCTATAACAGGCACATTACTGTTGAGTCTATTAGAGCCGATCGATATGTAGAGGTTGTGATCACTGATCGTGGAAAAGGCATCCCTGATGAAATTTTGTACCAGGTCTTCACGCCATTCTTTACGACAAAGCCTGATGGTCTTGGCCTTGGTCTAAATATCTGTAAAACCATTGTTGAAGCACACGGCGGTCATATCGTTGTCGAAAATCATAAGGATGGCGGCGCTGTGTTTTCACTTACACTTCCTATATCGACATGAAAGATACCCCCCTCACCCTTTACGTTGTCGACGATGACGAAGCTCTTAGGCGTTCATTGTTAATGCTTCTTTTTTCACAAGGTCTTGCAGTTCAGTCCTTCCATTCGGGTGAAGCATTTCTGGAAGCAGTTGACCTTAGAAAACCAGGCTGTGTCATCGTGGATTTGAGAATGGAAGGGATGAGCGGTCTAGAGGTTTTAGATCAGCTAGTGCACCACAAAAGTCCTCTGGTTACATTGTTTCTATCTGGTCATGGTGACATACCTATCGCTCTCGAAGCTATAAGACATGGTGCTTTCGATTGGGTTGTAAAGCCAAACACTCAGCATATGCTAGATAAACTTCCTCTTGCAATGGCAGAAGCTAGGGCTAGATTGTTAGCATTACAGCTATGGGAATCGCTAACTCCACGAGAAAAGGAGGTCGCACGCGAGGTTGGCCAAGGACAATCAAACAAGGAAATCGCTAGGTCTTTAATGCCTCCTTGTAGCCCACGGTCAGTTGAAAAGCACCGTGCAAATATCTTCGTAAAGCTCAACATAGCTAACGATAACGAGCTGGGACGCTGGCTAACTACCAACAACTGGTTGTATTGATTGCAACGATTTACCAGCCATGAATCGACCATGGAACGCTAGACACATCTGAGCCTCTAAAATGAGGCATAGGAGGTGTTATGAGCAGCAAGCGATTTACCGAAGAATTTCGAATTGAAGCAGTTAAGCAAGTCACTTAACGCTGCTACCCAGTCAAAGAAGTATCAGAGAGTTAGCGTGGCGTAACGGAATATTCAACTGAGTTTTTGATCAAGTCTATTCCGGTAGAGGCGGCGGCGTGAGCGGCTCAGGTACTTCCTCCGTAATCATCACCCCGCGACCAAAATAGCTAAAGCTCGTTTTCTGGGTGTGCAAAGTGATAATTTGATACTACAGAACATGAGTAGTTGGCTGCTACTACATACTGGCTAGCCAAATCAGCTACCACTGTTTCATGCGGATGCTTTTCGCTTCGGTTGGGTATGCAGTGGACAAAGGTAGGGTTGGGGAATAGCCTGGCATTACCTGCCTCCCATGAGTGTCGCGAGCCATGGTGTGGAATCTGAACTAGCGCAATTTCACGCCATCGCCAACTGCCGAAATGAGACTCCATTTGATGGATCGATGTCGCATCTACACGTAGATCGCCTGTAAGAAGTAGCACATTACTCCTGGAGTCAACTCGAAGGCAGTTCATGTGAACTCCGTTAGGCTGCGGAAATTCGTTAAAATAGCCGCATGAACAGAAGCTAGTGCCAATTGGTCTGAACATCATACAAAGCGAAATGGCATTCCGTCGTTTTCCAGAATTCCCAAAATGCAAGTCGTAGAGAGCTTTCAGCTGCTTCTGCCACCCGGCCATTGGTGGGACGATATCTCCTAGGACTTGATAGTCATTGAGAACCTTGCTTACGTCCTTTGCTATGTTCTCGAGCGCTTGTCCAGAAATTGGCGCTGCGTCTTTTTTGAGGGCCGAGTTAAAAAACAAGGTCTCAAAGCTTAAGTTACTGCTGCCAACTGCCTTATGATGAGGCAGTTCCAAAACGGAAAAATGCTTTTTTTGGCCTCTTCGTGGGAAGAGATGTATCTTCTTTTGCCAGTCGACAGTATCAATTGATTGCTCACCAGATCCTCGATCAATCGAAGGAAGCGGGGCAAACCCTTCATTTATTGTTGACTCTCCATCATTTGTAATTACTAACAGAGTGTTAATTCGGTCTGCCAATCCTCTCGAGATCAGAAAGCCAACAGGATCTAATGCGAATGCAGCAACAGCAGGGGAAGCAGTAATGTTGCTAAATTTTCCAGATGCAAGTTCAAGGCGATCCTTGAAATTTAAATAAGGAATCGCGAGAGATTCAACTCGACGGTTTACTAGCAGGCGCTCCAACCCGTTGATATGGTCGTCATCAAAATGGGAAAGCGTGAGTAAGTCGATTTTATCTTCGGCCCAGTTCTCCCATGACTCGAGGGCTTGAATTGAACTCTTTACAGATGAGAACCACTTTGAACCGCAGTCATATACCCAGAAGAATTTCTCACCGCTATCTCTTTGCACTGTGCTGGAAAAGAAGGTGCCGTGCCCTACAGCATGGAAATGGTGGAATACATGAATCATGTCAGTTTGTAGTAGTCTTAAGTATCCATCTTATATCGTATCAAGAAATAATCACCACTGGCCTTGGAAAGCTCAACTTTATGTCGTTTAGAAATATAGATATCTTGTTGGTCACGGGCACCGTGGACACGAAGCCGACAGGCTACAGATGAAGAAGCTTTCATCCGTTGCTTTAAAGTAGCAACGGCTGGTCTTTGCTAGGAACAGGCTAATTTTGATTAAGGGCGCCACTGTTCGATTTGCCCAGATTTCCGCCCATCTCCTTAATATTTCAAGGGCATAATTGCTACGGGTGTTGTGGCATCCATGTGCGCCGGTTTAGTGTTCATTATTAGCAAAGCGGGCAATGTGTACTCAGGGGCAAAATGGCGCCTCCTGGCCAAATGCACGACTCTTTTGTCGGGAGGGATCGGTATGCCCTAGCTTATGGTGGGCAAGTTCATGGCCCAGTGTCGTTGCCAGAACATCCGGATCAGCCCCAAATGTCTTCATGAAGCCATCGGTAAAAACCACCAGTGTTAGACCATTCTCCCGGGTGGCATAGGCGTTTATTTCCGGTTGCTTCGACAATGCCAGCGTATAACGAACAGGAACGACATCATTCATACGGTGGCGTACCTGCGCGAGATTGCGTGTAGAAAGGTCTGTGCTGTTTTCAGCTGACGCCCACCATTCACTGTTCGGTATCACAACCTGCACTTGATCTGGTTTTTTAGCTCCTATGCCGGCGCACCCCGCCATCAAGGTGATGGCGCATAGCAGTGTCAGTGCTTTTAGGTGTGCTGCTACCTGCATATCCTCATTCCACCAGCCAGTCTTCGGTGGCGAGTGGTTCGTTGCCAAGGTCCCAGACCATGGAGTGATATTCGATATCGAACCAGTCCTTGAAGAGTTTCAAGGTGCGGTTTTTCGGCCAGAGCTGATCATCGATAATCCACTTGCCGAGTTCAAACTCAAAGAAGTCACTCCAGCGCTTCTCGACCCATTTGACAGCATCTTCTCTTGATTCGATCGTATCTTCGCCGGGAATCAGGAAGATATCGCCGTTCTCATTGAGCGGATCAAAAAGACTGTTGGTTTCTGCGCCGATAGACCTGTCAATTTCCCTCAACCAGTCAATAAGCAGTTTTTTTGGTTTAAGGCTGACGGAGGCACGGTTTAAGGTGTGACGAATCTGAAAAGGCACAAGCTTTCTCCTGACAGACGGGTTAAGAAGCGTCAATATATCAGCAGGTTATGACAACACGCTTGAAATTGCGCCGTTCAACCTTATTTACGGCATGTATCCACAACAAACCACATGATTTCAATGGCCAATAGCTCCGAACAAGCCACACCTCTGATTCCGATCCGGGCCGAATGGCATGCCGATCAGGCGTGCTGGATTGCGACTAACGCGTTAACTGGCGAGGATATTGCCGAGGCCAGCACGCTGGCTGAAATCGAGTTGCAAGTCTCGCTTTGGGCGAATCACGCAGATGAATCGGCTTTTCATTACATGCCAGTACACAACCAAGGACGCTTCCTGCTGCACTAAGCGGCCCGTTGATCAGTACAGCTTGCCGATTGAAATCAGGCTTCGGCAAGCTTCCCAATGAATTGCCGGTAACTTACCCGATTGCCATCACTGTACAGGTGTAGATCAAACTGTTTGAGCCACCAGGCACTAAAGGCCAGCGTGATTTGCTCCGCTGAATAGTTTCGTCCTGCTTTTTTACGCCAGATTTCGAAGATATCGCTCACATCAGCGCTAACGGAGTCATGATCCAAATGAGGCTCATTCAGAAACTCCATTAGCAGGTGTTCTTTGAGAAGGGCTTTACTCATGGCTGAATTCTAGCAGGGCTTGTTCATCAGGATTTCCTGTTCGAGCGAGAGCCAACCCAGGTGACACCGAGTAATACCAAGACGGATCCTACCAATTGCGTCGGCGTAATCGGCTCATTCAGGAAATAAGCCGCCATCAGAATCGTCGCCACAGGGCCGAGGCTGCCAATCATTGCTGCATTACCGGCCCCGATCTGTTTGATCCCATAAGCTAAGCAAAAAACCGGCAATACGGTCGAAAAGACGGCCATCAACAGGCTTAGCTCATAAACCCGGGGGCTATATCCCATCAAATCCTGTATAGGATTGCTGTAAAGGTATTGGCTCAGGGCAACAACGCAGGACACCAGCATGGCATAGGCCGTGAATCGGGTGGCCCCAACTTTGCGGATCATTTCTCCTGCGCCGATCAGGTAACCTGCATAGGTCAGGCAGCTGGTCAGCACCAGAATCGACCCAATCAATAGTTGTGGGTTGTCCGCCATGCTTTCATGGAAGTAGACGATACCAATACCGCTATAGCAAAGGATCAAAGCACCTACCTGATACAGTCTGACTGGGCGCCTGAACAGCAGAGCAGAGAACAGCACCACAAAGGTTGGGTAGAGAAACAGAATTAGTCGCTCCAGACCTGCTGAGATGTGCTGTAGCCCCATGAAATCGAATAGGCTGGATAGGTAGTAACCGACAAAGCCTAGGGCTGTGATCTTAAGCAGATCCACAGAAGATAGCCTTTGGGCCTTACGCGCTTCCAGTGTGGCAATTGTGAGAAATATCGGCACAGAGAAAAGCATCCGTAGCGTCAACAGTGGTACTGCCGTGATTCCCTCGGGGTAGGCCAGTTTGACGAGGATAGCCTTGCCTGAGAAGCCGACAGCAGCAAGTACGGCACATATGACGCCAAGCGGCTTGGCGAAGCCAGAGAGGTAAGCAGTTTCAGGGGATTTCATGAATGACCCGATCAATAAAAATGCGGGTCATTAGCGGCATGCGGGCTGACCCGCAGTGCCTTTAGAAGAATTTCAAACAAAAGCAGCCGCGGCAAAGGGGGGTTGCCACAGCCATAGACCAAAACGGGTCGATAAGATCGTTTGAAAATTCATAGGGACACTATATTGATGAACTTTCCTCGCGTCAATGACGCTGAGACTACGTGAAATTTGAACAACGCACCAAATGCTTCAGACATTTCATGGCATATCTTGCCAACAAAATATTCTCGAAACTCCACTAGGATTTTTGAACTGGCTTAGACGAGACTAAACTTTGGAGACAGCATCAAGTGCTTCTTTCGTTTTTATTACTCTTGTTTCTAGCTGATCCATTTTCTCAAATATTGCATTACGCCATGATTCGATATCCGTAGCCGACATTTGCAATTGCGCTTTATTAGTCCGCACTGAATAACCTACGAAGCCCAGTATTTGTAGGGCATTGAAGCCTGAAACCGATGTCTGTCATTGCAAGAAATGAGATACTTCCGTATCGAAATCTTGCAAATATTGCCGGGGTTTT
>JACCEA010885475.1_pt1 | contig 10352 bp, 10 predicted proteins | sample 7449851 | NCBI WGS metagenome assembly JACCEA01 (sample SAMN15323453, study PRJNA562643) | freshwater metagenome | isolation source: river surface water | place: USA:Blue River Watershed | collected 2017-08-18 | reverse complement strand
ATGCCTGTGGCATTGGGATATGCGTCAACCGTACACAAGGCACAAGGTATGACACTAGACGTGGTAGACATTGATTTCCGTGCTCTATGGAATCATGGTATTGTCTATACCGCCATATCTCGATGCCGCAGTATTGAGGGTCTCCGCTTGTTCAACATTAAGAATCTGAACAGACATATTGTGTGTGAGTCCAGTATCAAGACCTTCTATGATAATCTTGATTAGACATCGACTCATACCACAGATGGTAAGATATGAGCAATATGCGCTATTCTTTTTTCACGAAATTGATTAGTAATCTGCATTAGTATCTCTCCTGCTACTAGAGATCAGTTGTACTAAGTGGCCCTTTCGACTTCCAGACATGTCTTTCGACCCTCGCGCTGAGTGCTTCGTCCCTGGTAAGAAGACGACTATCCGCATCCAGGCGATGAGGAAGCGCATGTCAATGAAAGACATTGACCAGCATCTTCTGCTAGTCAACCCCAGTGCTCACCTTGCAATTAAGCGGTTGGTTGGACCTGGAATCGATAGATACAGGCGCGATCACCGATGCGAAGTCCAGGTCCATAATCGTCTGACTGTCTATCAGACCAGCGATGTGCACCGGTCATCACCGACGATCAATTCGATTCGTCTCAAGTCGATCTCGACCCGCAAGTACTACTGCGCTGGGTATGGATGCGCTAAACCGGCAACCCGCATTGTTAGATACATTCCATACTGCGGAGTGTGCGTTCGATTGATGCATTAGTCGATGCACTCGAGTGTAAAGTCCCAAGACCAAGTACTTGGAAGAGAGAATGATGTGGTTCTCCATGTCTTTCTTTTTTCACGAAATTGATGTGTATACAGGCTTAATACTCTCCACCCCGATAGTCTCTGTATTGTTTCAATATGGAGTACATCTACTCGGCTGCTCTTCGTGTCCAGAAGTCTCTTCTTGTCAAGGACCTCGACAAGGCAGATGCTCTTGTGAGCGAGGAGATGCTCGAGAAGACTACCGATACCAAGCTGTGGTCGTTCTACAACATGGTAAACAACATCCGCGCTGAGACCTCTTATCTTGAGAGACTCAGTACGTACGTTGAGATCCGTGGGTACACGAAGGCGGCGATGGTTGACGTGAAGGAGAAGCGAAGTGAACTTAAGAAGGTCATGCGCTACGTGTCCCTCTACCTTAAGCAGTAGTGGTGATTTGCGCAGAGAAGCCATGGCTGGTCTTCTTTTGTTTTTTTGTATTAGAGTCATGTCAATGTTATATGTATAAGCAAGATGAGCGCCCTTATTTCTATTCTCGATTCGTGTATCTTCATTAAGCGTGATGTTCCGCTGGAGATTAGTAATCTAATTGGTTCGTTTCTGGTTAAAGATACAGAACGAGATGATATCATGAAATACATGCAATTGCATGTATTGCCCCATATCGTGAATCCTCTTCATGCTGTTAGAGTATCTACATTGGGTACTCCATGCACTTCTTGTTATTTTGCCGAGATGAGTGGTAATGCCAGATGCGATTGTATTCATTTCGAAGAGACATTGAGCTATATGAACTATTCTGCATATAAAGACATGGTAGTCAATGATCTTCCGACTAGAATCAGTATCAGTCAAGCCAGAGATATATATCTCAATATTGTAAAGGCGGGACCGATCGTCCACGCTGTTGCGTACAACACACACGTGATGGATTGGTGTAGTTCTATACTTCACAATAAGCGTTTACTATGTATCGAGCTACTCGTACGTCGAGTCTAATCTCTCTTGTTTTTTTGATAAAATTGACAAATTTGTCATAGTAGTATATCTGGCATTCGTTAGATCACCACCACTACTTCAGCTACCACTCTCAGTCATCATGTCATTCACCTATGTTCAGCTTGCCCGTCTTGCTATTGCCCGAGCTGGCATTAACCAAGAATCAGAGGATTTGATCATGGGGTACCTTGGTACTCCCAACAAGGATAAGTACAAGACGTATATGTCTACTCATGTGATTCCACTTGTGGACAATCCTGTATATGAAGTAAGATGTATTGAGGATTTGAGAGGCAACATCTGTCCGTGTGCCGAGTGTTATTGGCTGTGTATGTCGGGAGGTGAATTGAATTGGTGTACCGCACGCCACGTTCGCGACGAGAGTACTCAGTACATCAACTATGATCGGTACATGAGTATCATGAAGCAGTATGATGAGTGGACGACTGAGCCTGTTTACGTACCCAATGTCATGTCTGTTGTTCCTTGTGGACCACAGGTACATAGATTTGCATTTGGTACAACTGGACCACTACATGACATATATGATACTATCCACTACAAGGCTGATCTTTGTCAAGACATCAATCATGTTGATCCATCCTGTTCTGTTAGAGAGAATATTGAATACCTGCATCAGTTCTATAATACTGATGATTGGGAACAATATATGTATGGTCATGATTGGGATCCTAATTTCATGTATCACTATCCTAACCGTTATCCTAGCTTGTCTTTCCAGATTGGCCTAGAAGATGATTAGTATGGTTGTACGCGTTGTCTCTGTATGGAGTTGATTGTTTTTTTGATACATAGATATGGTATTTAATATATACGCACAGATTGCCAGTGTCTATAGACAATGTCTCTTTCTAACCGATCATTTGATACTATCGCTCCGGGCAGTTTCGTCCTGTTAAATAACCAGAATACATCTCTGGATAAGTATTTGAATAACAAGGAGTACTTGGTTAAGCGAATTGCCCAGATTCGTAAGGACAAGACGAATGATGTGAATGCCAAGATCGATGTCCGTCAGAAGCAGATTGATAACATCAATAGCATCATGGCTACCACCAAGCTTACTGAGTCTCAGGTCAATCAATACAAACAGCTCATCACTGAGTTGTCGACCCAGATCGACAAGCTTAACAATGTCAATCTGAATCCTAATATGATCGATCTGAATAAGACCCATTACGTGTTTCTAAACGAAACATACAAGCCTATTATATCAGTAGGCTATAGCTACTCACGTGTGAACACAACCCCGCTGCCCATTCTAGGATCTACCAATAACCGAATCAAGATCCCTGTCGAGGGTGAGTTCTTCTGTGATATGGTTTTATATATTCGTCTGAGTTCCATGACCTGCAACAATGCTGGAAACAAAGTGAAGTACTATGACTTCCCGGCTCATCGTTTGTTCAAGGCAATTCGTTTCATTTCTGACAATACCATTATCGATGAGTACAATACAGAGGATATGAACAACCACATGAATTTCCATATAAACAACTCTCAGAAGCTTGGATGGTATCGGTGTATTGGACAAGAGACTCCAAAGCGTTGTTTTCTAACTCAGGACCCTATCAATCAGGAAGCTCGTGAAGAGAAGGTGATTTATGACGGCTACCAGACCGCCAAGTACAAGCAAGACAGTATGGAGATTCACTTGCCTCTTCAGTTTTGGTTTTGTGATCCTAAGTTTGCTATGAGCAACAACAACATTACGTATGGCAAAGCCTTTATCGAATTTGATCTCTGCGATGAATCTGATCTTATTCACTTTCTTGATTACGAAGGCAGTGGCGATGGATACACATCTCCGATCGTAGAAGAGTGCAATCTCTACACGAATCACATTTATCTAATTCCAGAGGTAAGTGATCTGTTTAGCTACCACAATACGTTTAGTCTTATTCGCCTCCATAGAAGCATGGATCGTATCGTCGATAAGGCATTCGATGACATCCATCTCAATGATCTCAAATTCGCAGTGGAACAGATGTACATCTTCTTTCGTCCTATCGCTAATGATGCTGATGACAACGCAGCTGAGATTTGGCATATGAATTCGTTTGTTGGATACACTGAACTTGCATGTCCATCTATCATCAAAACGGCTGGGGTCAAGTCTCTTGGATACACCAATTCGTATTACTATACAGAGACTCCGTGCGTAGACTACCTCTCTATAACTGCATCTGGAAGTGGCATATACGATAGCAATTCTGTGCGCTTCTACGACAGCTATCTACCATACCGATTCGGGGACAATTCTATATCTACTCCATCTAGAGAAGGGAACTATCTCATTACGTTTAATCTGTATCCAGAACAGAGACAACCAAGTGGCTATTTGAATCTGTCCAATAGCCGCGAGAACTATCTCTCATATGGCAGTTCCATGATCGACAGTAGCAATGTATGCCGACTACACATCTCAGCCAAATGCATTAACTTTCTGTATCTATCTAACGGCTCGTCCACGATCCGCTTCAGCAGCTAATCAAAAAAAATATAGTATTTGTTTTTTTGGCATGTTTTTATCGTCTTGCGAGATTACATCGCGTTCATTGGAACGTTAGGTGTCATGTCTAGAACATCTGCTGGACTGTTTGGTCCCATCTCAGGTCCCATGTCAGGTCCCATGTCAGGTCCCATCTCTGGTCCCATGTCAGGTGCTGCCATTTGCTGCGCTTGTGTTGCGGCTCTACGTTTGTAGAGGAAGTATCCAATTCCAGATGCAACTAGAACTACAATGATGATACCTACAATGATCATCATTATTTGCTGTCGATCTGCAGCATCCTTCTCTGCCTTTGCCTTGGCATCCGCCGCGGCCTTACCTTCTGGACATCTTATATCCTTTGTGTTTCCTTTGCAATATGCCTTCTCTACGTCTACAAGAGATGGTATCTTTGTTTTGGCCGCGATGCACGTTGGGTTAAAGATATTATCGTTGATCTTACAGTACTCTATAGTCCCCTTATCACACGCTGCCTTTATATTAGCTGGAAGGTTAGTCTGATTGCAGACATCAACGCAGCTTCCTGAGCTGAACCCTTCTTTGCTTGTGAATGGTTGTATGCATAGTTTCTTAGTTTCAGCGCTTGCGTTGTTAGCATAGAATGCCATGTTTGCCTGTACCGCTCCAAGCTTAGCATCGTTCCAAGCATCCTTTACTGTCTTGTCTGTATTGTTAGATGACATACCGACGCTGATATTGGCTAGATCTGATTTGCAGCCAAGCGACTGCCACATGGCTTGATACTGGATTAGAGGTCTGGATCCGGTTGCCACCAGTTGACTCGAATCGTATCTCTTGGTTCCAACTGCGCAGTTGTTAATGGCCATCGAATCAAGACAGGCCTTTGTTATCTTATCTTTGTTTTCTGTGTTGAAGGTCATATCATCACATATCTTTTTGTATAGAGATGTGTTGTAGTTGTCTGAATCGTTTATGTATGCTAGCGACTGATCAATGCACCAGTCTGGGTTGCTAACACACATTAGCTGTTTTGGGTTAACTGGTGTTCCTGTAATGGTCTGTAGCGCAAAGAAGAAGTCCTTGAATGTCTTTAGCTTAGCAATATAGAATTTGATATCGGTTGTTCCGCTTGAGCAATAGTATTCGATGATATCATAACATGGATTCTTACCAAACATCATCTGATATTGCGTGTTGTTGTTGGTGAATCGTTTCTGTATCTCACTAGAATCTCGATCTGCGTTTGTAAGTTTTCGCGGATCTATAAGAGGAATGAGGTTATTACTGTTTACTACTAATTCGTACCAGAACCGCGAATCCATTGGGATCTTCTTGTTTGGTGCGTATGTATTCGCTCTTGCGATAACATCATAGTATACTGGGAACGTTTGGTGTCCTATCACTTGGTGATTGTATATGATTACAAATGGAGCCACTCCATTGTCGCGCATTGGCGCAGTCAGATTGTAATCTGGCAGTTTGACAATTGGTAGATTTGAGTCTGTGTTCGTAACCGATTTGAACTTATCGAACCACGGTGCTATCGGCGTTACATACCATCCAGTAGTCGGATCCACCATGAGCGCCCATAGTTCGTAGAGTTCGTTAACTGTGAGGTTCTTAGATATGTTTGCTAGAATCACATTGGTTCTCTCTGAAGGGGTTTCCTTAACATCCCCATTTCTATATACAGATAGATCCGATCTGCTACTGATCTTGGGGTTGATCTGTTTGAGATCTGGTATCTTCTTGATCAGATCTGCTAGCCATGTCGTAGTGGGATTGAGATACTCACAGAACTGTACAACAGCTCCATCATTAGCGGTGTTAGAACACATTCTTCCTTCTATGTCCATTGTTATCATTGTTTTAGCCGCATCGGCAGCAGGAGGCGTTCTAGCCAAAGTCCGACACATGGAATCGGTTGCCCAGTTCTTTCCTGTCATACAGTAGCTGAGAACTGTTCCAAGTTTCTTATCGCTTGATACATCAGAGAGGATGTCTTTGTATTCTCGTATGTTATAGTATTGGTCTAGACTAGTTATAGGTTTGATTCCGACCCAATTGATCATTTGGTACTTAGTATTCATTTTGGCCACTTGTCCATTTCGCCATCCATACTGAACTCTAGGATTCGAGTAGCACTTACCCTGAAAATCTACGTCAACAACGTCTGGACCATATGACCCATCTGGTGCATTGCCCATTCGTTTCCAATAATGATTACACTGATCATCAAACCGCGATGTCGCTTGTACCATGTTTAGATCTTCATATTCTGAGTTTAGAACAACGGATACATTAGGATCTCTGGTAGCATTGCTGGAGTTATAGTGAATTAGGACGCCACCTGCCTCTAGAATCAGAGTGGACTTGCCGTCTTTATTATACCATTGGTTGTATCTCTGATGCGCCCAAAGAGCTCTCGATCTTGCTGTATTGGTTGCGTTATTGGCATATAGTACCAGATGGCCATCCGATTGCATAACTAGGCATACTGGGATGACCGCTCCTCTGTCAATGTCAATCGATCGCCCTGTTGTGAAACCACAGCTTACTCTTGCAGCAATGATTGCATCTTCTGACGTGGCCGTAAACGGGAGTGGATAGAGATAACACTCTCCAGAGTAGTCCATGTGTAGTTTGAATTTGAAATCATTTGCCACTAGAGATTGTCCGGCGTGTAGCGCTTGATCTGCAGGAAGAGAGTTGGTATTCAGCAGCTGACCATTGATGTTTGTATGTCCGACTTGATTGTATACACTGAGATTGAACTGACCGTGTGTACTCAGTGGCGCCGAAGCGTGAATGAATGAAGGACTAAATTTTATCGAGTTTGGTTCTCTTGGTACCATGTTGACCAACCAATCATCATATGTAAGATACATGACTCGCGCGAATGCATTGGTTGACGTGTTGTCAATGTCTAAGGTGATCCAGTTGTTTGGCGCGTTTGGGTTAGACACATTGGGCACTCTGTATCCGAATCTAGATAGATAGTTGGTTATGGATTGCATGTAGTACAGAATGTAGTAGTCCGATAGTTGTTCTGTACTAGAATCCGCAACTCCAGTTACTCGTTGTTCGAGCGTCGAGAACATGGTACTAGCCGGATGACTGTAAGCTCCAATTCCATTGGCTCTACAGAAGTATCCGGTCTGGAGTCGCCCATTGAGCGCCGTGATCTTCGACTGGTTAAGAGGGAATCCGTTTACTGGATCAGTTTCGTTTATGTTCTTCTCTGGGCGCCATCCTGGTACCTTACTACGTCCAGCATCGTTCCATGTAGAGAGAGTAGAACCACATACGCTCATCATTGTCTGAGGCGGCACGGACATGACAATAGGATTGATGAAACTCCAATCGATACCAATTACAACAACATCAATGATCTTAAGGTTGTTATCGGTAAGAGTCGGATATTCAATCGGCGTTCTAGCCCGCATAGCCGCATTGAATTCATTGGGATTCGTAAATGGATACGTAAAGAATGCACTAGACGGCTTCGTTTTTTCCCACGGCATATTTATCTATCCGACAAATGGACGTTTAGACTATTAGACGATTATGTCGAGCTATATATAATTATAGGATCATAATATATTACTCCGATTATTCAAAGAGCGTGTTCAAGCCTATAAGAATTGATCATGGCATCTTGGTCCGATGACCCTGATGTGATTCTATATGCTACCAATTATTACAAAGCATCAATCGATAAGGCTATCGAGTTTGTACGGGACTATGTCATAGAACACAAACTGATTCTAACTGGCGGAACTGCTATAGATCTCGCATTACGATCAAAGGGAGACAAGATCTACGAAGACGATGCGCTGCCAGACTATGATTGTGTTTCTGATAAGAATGTGTATCATGCTCAGACCCTTGCCAAGATACTATGTCAGGCTGGGTTAGAAGACATCAATGTTATCAATGCATTCCATATCACAACTATGCGAGTTCGGTTCAAGAGAGTGCCTCTGTTCGATGCGACATACATACCAACAGACGTCCTAAACAAGATTCCATATCTAGATGTCCCTATTCAGTTAGGATCGGAAGCAAAACTACAGAGAGTGTTTAGAGTGATTCATCCCAATTACCAGAAGATCGATCAGCGACTGTCTCTCTCTAACCTGATGCAGATCACAGGATCATCTCTTAACATCTTCAATCGCATGAAGAAAGATATCAAGAGAAACAACATTCTTGTTAAGTACTTCGATGTCCCTCCAGCACCTTCCAAAAAAGCAAATATGAAAACAGTTAGTATCCCATTGGATATGCTGATATGTGATGCAGTGGATATACACGAAACAAAGACAGATGTTGAGATACTCGGCAAGCCAATGATTGTGTATCAGATCACGTCGCGTTTGTGTTGCTATGGATTGACTGCGTATGCTATACTGCAAAAGGCATATCTTGATCTATGTAAGGAAGCCAAGCTAGAACCAATCAAGACACTACTAGATGTCCGCCCTAAGATAACTGAGAAGCAGATATCATTCGATGTGCCATTTGGGTATGACGCATCCTTTCTCTCTTGCGTAGATGAAATGGATCTGATTGTGAAGGATCTGAATATCGAACTGGGCACTGCCTCTTTGTCAAAGTACAATAAGCTATTGGATCTAAAGGGAGTGTCATATCGGTTGGACTACAAGACCCACAACATAGAACTGATAGATTCATTCGATCAGAGATACAATTGCAATCTGTATTCTGTAGTATCATCTGGCGAAACCGATGGAATGATGATATGTGTATCAAACTACAACAAGGTACTATCGTATTGTCTTAGTCAGTACTTCATGGGTAGTCAATCGGATCGGGACATCTATCTGGGATACTATCATAGCGCAACAGACATGGCCACACATATACAGACAGAGTTCAAAGACATACAGTCAGATCTCAAGTATATGTTTGTTCCGTCTATACACATGTATGGATCTAATAGCAACACGGAAGCAGCATATTTCATGTTAATGAAAATATTAGACACAGAACAGGGATCCAAACAGCGACCCGGAAACGCGTATCCAAAGGAACCGGAGTGCGATACATACAAGGAGTTCCACATAGACAAATCAGAGTTCTACAATAACATCGACGGAAAAGAAAACGAGTCAATCAAACACACCAACCACGGATATCTAACTAAGCAATTCCAATCTCTATACAATCAAAAAAAGACATAATAATGATTCGTCTAATATAACATCACTGGAGTATACACCAGAATCTCTAGATAGAACGACGCCGGTGTAGTATATAACTATGACACACTCATATCTATCTTCTCAACATGGGTACTACGGAGGAGCCGGTAAAGAAGTATCAATACCAGGCTGCCCTCCGAGTATCCAAAGCAGTGAATTGGATGGATCTCTATACACGCCACTAGAGGACAGCATCAACAACTGGAACTCTCCATCCAATCAATACAAGACAAGATACATAAGAACGATTGCGATATGGTGGCTGTTCTTGTTGGCCCTAATTGCTAACATAGTAGGCTTGATTATATACTTCATCAAGAAAGCAAGTTGCTCAGATCCTCTTACCATATTTGGATTTTCAATTAGTGCAATTGTCTTTTACACAGGCCTAAGATACATATCAGTCAACCACTACTACCCTGGGAAATTCAGATTTCTGTTAAAAAAAATACAGAAATACAAACACATCTCTAAGTGCATATAGATACACTAATCAGACGATTTGATCTGTTTTTTTAATTTTGGACGATGTAGCACATAGTTGGCGACGGACTCGGTGTGGGCGTTTCGCTCGGAGTAGGAGTTGGAGTGGGCGTTGGAGTTGGCGTTGGTGTTTCGCTCGGAGTGGGCGTTGGAGTTGGCGTTGGTGTTTCACTCGGAGTCGGCGTTGGAGTCGGTGTTGGTGTTTCACTCGGAGTCGGCGTTGGAGTCGGCGTTGGTGTTTCACTCGGAGTCGGCGTTGGTGTTGGAGTAGGCGTTGGAGTAGGCGTTGGTGTTGGCGTTGGCGTTGGTGTTGGTGTTGGCGTTGGCGTTGGTGTTGGTGTTGGAACTGGGATACAAGATGGTACACTTGGAGACGGAGTATGAGT
>JACCEA010270152.1_pt1 | contig 10358 bp, 6 predicted proteins | sample 7449851 | NCBI WGS metagenome assembly JACCEA01 (sample SAMN15323453, study PRJNA562643) | freshwater metagenome | isolation source: river surface water | place: USA:Blue River Watershed | collected 2017-08-18 | reverse complement strand
TTGGTGGTGGGACATTGCGACGAAACGGTGATCCAGTGCATCTATCAGTTTCTCTGCCGCCTCTTTCGCGAACAGTACGACGTCATTCGGCAACATCTCTACGTGTCGCCCACCGGCGCCGTCACGGTCCCCGCCGTCGTTCCGAAGAAAAAGAAGTCGCGACCCAAAAATCTGTCCGTGTCCATGCCCGCATCCTTGCGCAAAAAGAAACAAGACCTATAAAATAGCTGTTTGACACATAGTGTTCGTAGTTAAGAAAAAAATGGAATGAGTGCATTGCCATTGGTTAGAAGATTACAGTGTATGCGCACATCGCTTTGTCTATGTCGATCGATTTCACGGTCGACATGGCTACCCGTCCACATGTATGTATGTATGTATGTATGTTGGTGTGTATTCGTGTTGTATATATTCGTGTTGTGCAGCTTCTGCACAAGATGTATGTACGTTGTTGGGTGTTGTAATGTGTTACACGCGTGTACCATGAAACCAAACTGCCCCCCCCCCAAAAGCATTACTTTGTCTCCGTCTTCTTGCGTGGCTTTTTCGGCGGCGCCGACGGCGACGTGTTGCCGCGTTTCGGTGCCTTTTGTTTCGGTGCCTTTTCTTTCCCTTCCTCCTTTGAATTCTTCTTCTCCTTTGGTGCTTTCTCTTTCTGTTCCCCTTTTTCTTTCTTCTTCTCGGCGGATTGCGCCACCGTCGCCGCAGTCGTGTTGCTGCCGGTGTCGGTGGTAACTGACATGGCGCCGGAAGGCACATGCTCCAGGACTACATGCGAGGGCACGACGTGTTGTCGCTTTCGGAAGATCCAGTAGCGATTGAGAAAGGAGATGGTTTGTTCCGCAGCGCTCATCTGCAGCGCCTTGGCGTACAATGGCGACGCTTCCCGCGCCATGCACTCGAACAGTTCGTGGAAACACGCACTAGCCTTGGGCATGCCAATGTCCGCCGCCTCTTCGTCGGTGATCAACTGGAAGCCGTAATTTTCCATGGCGCGACACAGAAACTCGTGGTGGACCAGGTACTCGCTCACGAACTGCCCGATGGATTCTTGGAACACGCGGATTTCGTAGCCCAGCGACGACGAGTCCCCCACAAACTCGTCCGCCAAGTACTTCTTCTCCAGGGAAAAGAGCAGCTTGTGGTCGACGTGCAACACCATCTCTTTCTGGCGCCGCAACACCTCGAACACCTTCTGTCCGTCAAAGGCGGTGGCCACGAAATACCCTTGCTCCTTCGTGCACATGGCGACGTTTGCCAAAAATCCTTGCAGCGTCGTCAAATCGCGGAAGAAATAGTGCAGCGCGAACTGACATGACGCCACGTGGAACCCGTACTGTCCCAGCGACCAACAATCTGCCACCCCCTTGCCGAGTTCTTCTGCATCGGACTGCTGGGTTTGCCCCAACACCGCCGCCGCGATCCGCCGGTCCTGCGCTTGCAGGAACGCATCGCCCTCCCAAATGTTGCGCGTACAATCTGCCTGCAAAAACAGCGCCTTTGGCACGGTTGACGACGACTTGGATAATGAAGAGGAGGAAGATGACACTTTTTCCCGCGCACCGAGTTGGTGTCGCCGCCGGAGGTTGACGTAGCGGGCACAGGCGCCGTCGACGGCATTGTGGATGTTGTCGCTGGACAGATCCAGACCCAACACAAAGGCGGCCCGCGCTTGCGTCCATTTCGGCAAATCGCCCGCCTTGCCACACGCCAAGTCGATCAGCAGGTCGTTGGGTTGACAGGTGGCCAACAACAACTTGCGCTTCACGAAAATGTTGTGGAACAGTTTCAGGCGCTCCGTGTGGAAGGCTTCGCGCGCTCCTCGAGTGTGGTAGTACATATCCTCCTGCTCCGGCAAACTGTCCAGTCCGCGCCCCGTGGTCAACATCTCTTCCGTCAAAGGAAAGGCGATGGTCTTCCAGGTGTCATTGCACACGCGAAAGGCGTTGCCGAATTCCTTCTCCCCGCGCCGCAACCGCATGGTCTTGTCGTGGCGCACCCGCAGCGGCACCCAGCGCCATCCCCCTTCCCGCTCTGCGTCATAGCGGAATTCCACTATCATGTTGTCCTGGAAGGGATCGCCCTCTTCCGCCACCATCCACCCATCGGGGGTCAAGGCCACGTTGGTCCATCCGTTCTCTGGCGCATAAGGTTCCACTGGACAAAAGCGCATGGGACGATAGTCGCCGCCACTGCCGGTTCCATTCTGGTTTCCCACGGAGTCATAGCGGCGCTGCAACATTACGGCAAAGGGATCCATCCATCCGTCGCTGCCCTCGTGGTAGCCGCACATCAATTCCAGTTGTTTGTACTTGACGAGTGCATTGCCGGGATCGTCGACGAGGAATTCGGTGTCGCGACAACTCTGAGGGTCCTTCACCGTGCGCACCAAAAAGTCGACAGTGTTCCACTGCGGCGGCTTCCACTTGAATGCGCGATCCCACGTGATTTTCCACTTGGGTCCCGCCATGTCTTCCTGCGAGGCACCCACCCCGAGGTGACAGGGGGTGAAAATAAGTCCGTCCACGTTGTATTCGTAACCCTCCCCTTCCCGCAACGTCAGCCGGTTGGCCTCAAAGATGCTGCCGCAGTCTTCCACCGCGTGAAACACCTTGCACCGCGCCAGCAATGGACAGGGTCGCGCCGGATCGCTCACGTGCTGCAACTGCAATTGACCCACGCATTGCGCCATTTCCTGGTATCGACAGCGATCAGAACTTCCCGACCGCCAAAAGGGAAGGGCGCGCAAATCTTTGCCTTCCAAATAGTACACGTCGAAGGCCAGCCACGCGTTCCAATACACGTCGTGCTTGGTGTGCAGAATGTGCTCCCCGTCCAACAAGGAGCGGAAACATTCTTTGCGCAACGTGCGGGTGCCCGTGAACCACACTTGCATCGCAGTGTCAATCCCGTACACTCGTCCTTCACTGCTGATGAACAACAGACAACGATCGCCGTCCGCTTTGTCAGTCACGCAATACTCCTCCAACGCTGCCGCACCCGAAGGAGCAGCGGCGGCGGCGGCGGCGACAGAAGCCGAAGAAGTGGAAGCAGAAGAAGTGGACAAAGGTGAAGACGAAGGGAGTGCCAGATGTTCGCGCAGCAAGGTTACGGGTTGCGGCCCCGCAAAGTGGCGGGAGGTCACTTGATGGATGTGATGGCGCCAGTCTCTGCCGTAAATGAGGGACATGTATTCATCGATCACTCCTTCTTGTTCACGAAAGCCGATGGGGTATGCACTCTTTTGCAACCCACTCAGCACCACGCGAATGACCTTGCGCAATTGTGCCGCCAACTGCACGGCCACGGGCACGGAGGGACGCACTGCGCGCTGGGTGGCCAGCGCCGCCAACAGCGACTCGTTGTGCACTTCCATTTCCACTTCGTATTGCTCCGCCTGTTTGAACACGTCTTCCACTTGTTTGGGGTCGGTCATTTGCCGCACGATGCTCATGTGCACACGAATCCAGGGCGTGTCGGACGACGATGGCGGCGTCAACACCACGCGCTTGATGCATCGAAAGTGCTTGGTGGGCAACTGGCTCCATCCGCGCAGAATGGATTGCGCCGTCTGGTCTTGCAGTTTGTCCAAGATGCGCTCTTCTTTCCAGGACACGCGCAACGGAAAGTCAGGGATGTCCAAATGCCGCACCTCGTTCGCGGGTTTGCGTTTGCTGGTCAACACCAACCCCGCGTGGTGGCGCAACGGTTCCAACTTCCCGTGGCTTCCAAATTGGCGGATCACCTCGGGGCCGTGCAACGAGGCACGTACATGGGAATGCGTAAAAGTGCCTTCGCGGTTGGCGTATTTGTGTCCAAGGTTGAGATACACCGGTTCTTCGCACCACGTCCACCCTTGTGCACGCAGGGCTTGGAAAATGGAGTCATAGTGACTGCGTTGCAGTTGGCGCGCATCCACACGCACCTCCAATTCGAATTGCGTGGCCAATGCGCCACCGTCGCGGGCAAATTGCGTCTCCAAGGTGAGACAATGCGCCTGCGTGAAATCTTCCAACTTGTTCCACGCGAACGACGTGGCCTCTTCCGGCGCACGAAACGACGATGGCGCGGAAGAAGCGGAAGCAGACAAGGTGGACGAGGATGAGGCGCCACGGTTGTTTTTTCGTCCACCCCCGACAGACGACCCCTGGCGTGTCAATACGAAGGCGCGTTTGTTGACGGTGTCTTTGCAGAGACGCACCAAGGCACGTTGCTGCAGATACTGTCGTCGTTCTTGCGGCGTCAATTGTTTCCAATAATCGGCGATCCAGTTGTGCAAGACCGACACCATGACCAACGCGGTGGCCCAGGTGGCGATGTCCGGCTGATGCGCGTACCCGTCGCTCAACACTTCCCAGGCCATTTCGTACCAGGAGGTGCACTCCAAGTAGGTGGCGAGCGATTTGCGCACGGCCTTGCTGAGACGCACTTGCACGATGCCGAGGAATTGGTTGACGTATCGCAATTTGGTGGGAAAGTGCTGCGTGAGATATGCCTGCAATTCTGCGCGACGATCATTGCCCGGCAGGAACACGTCGGACTGTTTTTCCATCTTCTCCAAAAATTGCGCCACGGTCATGTGGTACTTGTTCAACAACACCGCATCCACATCGCAGACCCCATCATCCACGCGGTACAAGAGATCTTCCGCCGCGATGTCTGGTACAAAGGGTTTCGGCAAAGTGGTGGCGGTGGCGGTAGCTGTCGCAGAAGAAGCAGACATGATGAATGAATGGATAACAGATGAAGCAGGCAGACAGACAGAGAAACCAAAGGTGGGAAAGAAAGAGGACGACAGCTTTTGTCTTATCTTATCGCGCGATTGCTTAATGTGCAGACAAAAATCGCCGAAATTCCGAACACTCAAAATCACAGAAAAAAAACAACTGACCGACAAAAACCAACAACAAAAGAAATATGCGCGGCGACAACCGTTCACGCGCGGCGATTGGCGGCGGTGGCAGCGGCGCCGTTCGTGGCGACCGTGGAACCATGCGCGATGTGGGATTGGTATGGCATCATCAAGTGTTGATGTAGTCGGGTGTACAGTTCGCGCTTGGCAATGTCCATCGGATGTTCCAAGTGGCATTGGCGCGCCAAAGTCCGCAATTGGGCGATGGTGCATTTGCTGAGCGGCGCACCGATGGGTTGCGCCAAGGTTTCGATGCGCGGGCATCCCATTTGCACGGGCGGAAGAGCGTCGCGCTGAACAAAGGTGGTCGCTACCCAACCAAACGTGCCTGGCGCATGTGGCTGTTGACGCACCAGGTGGATAGGTTCGTCCTCCTCGAAGAGATGCAAGAAGTAAGCATCGTTGGCAAACCAGACGCAAACATTCACGCCGTGCGCAATCGCCATCGCCAAAAACGTGGGGATGCGCAATTTGCTGTTGGCGTCTTGTGCCAAGTTGTGCACTATGTCGTGCACGCTTGCGCCAAGGTGATGCACGTGCAACAGGGAGGAGCGCTGCTGTACCACATCGGCGTACTCCGCTTTGCGCCGCAGTTCCGCCAACCGGTTGCGACAATGCACCATGTCCACTTCATCTTTGCCCAACCAAATCATCTCCCAACACCAAAACAACGTATCCCACTCGCGCGGCACCACCAACTGCCCCGCCAAAGGTTGTTCTCGTCGTTGTCGCGGCATCCGATCCTGGTCCTTGTCCTTCTCCTTGTCCTCATCCTTCTCCTGATGCCCGATGGCAGGGTTGGCAGGAATCCTGGGACGCAGAGAGTCGGCGACGGCGACGGAAGATGATGGGGATGCGGCGGGTGCACACTGCATGTGGGTGAGTGCGGCGCGGATACGGTCGTCAGTGAGAATCCATGGCTGCAGCATCTGCATGACATTCATGGATGAAAGAGATGGTGGTGTTGGCGGCGATGGCGGCGGCGCCACCGTTACGGCGCGTGCAGTGTTCATCGTCGTCCTGGTTTCAATATCTATCGGAAGAAGAAAACAACAAGAAGAAAACAACAAGAAGCGGAACAAAAAGGCGCAGGGAAAAAAAGGCGCAGAGGTAAGGATGTGCAGGGGCCAAGAATGAAGAAGATGGGGAAGTCGATGTTTAAATGTGTTGGTGAGTGATGTATTTAATGTGTTACACGCGTGTACCAAAACTGCTTGTCGCCGATCATAAGTGAAAGGCGCGTCGATAATCGTCTTTTTGTTGTTCGGCGGAACTCAAGGTGACTTCGAGGTGGGTGACATAGTGCACGAACGCTGCCAATTCGCGCACGATGTCGGCGGGAAGCTCGGACATGTTGATCAGTGTCCCGTTCTTGTTCTTGTTCAGTGTGACTGTCGGATGATTCGACAGCAGACGCAGTGCTTGAATTTGGTGGAATTTACTCATCGACTCCAACTTCTGTCGAATCGTCTCCAAATCCATCGTCGTCGTCGGCAGGGATGGAGTCGTTGTCGTTGTCGTTGTCGTCGTCATCGTCGTCATCGTGGGTGCGGTTGCTGTCTTGGCTGTTCGGTCGGTCTTGTAGAGGGTCTTGATGATAGTCGTTAACTCCTTCGTCTTCATCCATCGCTGCAGAGTCTTCCACCATTCCATTTAAATCCGCATCCTCTTCATCTGCCTCTTCTTCTTCGGGTTGTCCGTGGTGGCGCACAAGCTTGCAGATGACTTCAATTTGGGGATCGTTCAATTCGAAGCGCACACTCTTCACTTTGACCGTGATTTCATCGCCGGCCTCGATCGGATCGAAGACTTCGTCGTCCTGCATGAACCCGCGGATTACATGCACCACTAACGGCGGCTTCTCCAACAAAGAGGGAGAGGAGGAGGAGGAGGAGGAGGGGGGAGAGGACGAGGAAGCTGACGAGGAAGCTGACGAGGAAGCAGTGTCCGTGACGCATTCTGCGTGGATGCCCGCCTTGGTGACATTCACCACTTTGCAGCGCAACAACATGCGCTCCACGGGCAAGCACACATTGCAGAAAAACAGCACGTGAAACACCACCAAGTGTCCCTGTTCCACTTTGCCCCCCGAGTAAGTATGCATCACCACACTGTCGCGCTGCACATATCCTTCGGCGATGCACCTCCCTTCTACCATGCGCTTCAGTGTGCGCACGAGACCCAATTCCACACCCGGCGATTTGTACAGTTCCACCAGAGGCACCACAATCTGGCGCGACAACATCGATCGCACAAAATACTCTGACGGCGGCACGGTGCGCGCCGACAATGCCGAGGTCTGCGGATTGACTTGGGTGGAGACAAAGGAAGTGGATGACATGGTCTTTGTTTCAGTCTTAGACTCAGTCTTTGCTGTCCTCGTTGATTCTGTTCAGCGAGAAGAATGTTTATGTGGTGGTGATGGTGTTGGTCGGCCCCGCTGCCGCCCCAGCGACTTTGGGAGAGATGGGATGGAACACCACCAAGTCGCCAACTTGGCGCATGAATCCTTGACGACCGAACATGTCGATCACCATCAACCCGCCGTCGCGAAACTTTTTCAGCGCCGCATAGATTTCCGCATAGGAAAACGGATGATGTGCGCGCACCGCATCAACAAATTGATCCACGTGGTACACCAACCCGTCTTGAAACACATCGGCCATCCGTTGGCGCAACGAAGGCGCGTTCTTCTTGCGGCGGTGGCGATTCTGTCCGCCGTGTTGGTTTCCGACATGTTCTCCTTCTCCTTTTCCTTCTCCTTTTCCTTCTCCGTCTTCTTCGGCGGAGGTGGATGTGGATGTGGATGTGGCTTGCGCACAAGGATAGCTGCATGTTTCCTGATAGTCGCAATTGGCGGAAAATGGCGCATCGCCCACCGGGAAATGCTCCACCTGGCGCCCATCCGCCAGCGTCAGCGTCAATTGGATGTCCAACACCTCGCGGTTCCATTCCCGTTGTTGGTCGGCGTTCAATACGCAGTCCACCGCACAGCCTTTCAACACGCGCGACACTTCTCCGATGTCCCGCGCCTTTTCTTGCACCACGTGCATGTACAGCAAATCCACGCACTCAACCGTGTTCGCACTTCCCTCCTGTTTCCCAACCGGCGGCAGCGGCGACGCCACTGGTTGCAACACGGTGCCGTGGAGGAAGATTTGCACATTGCGTTCCGCGAGCGGCAATGCCTTGTGCGACCATTGGCGAACGGCTCGTCCAACCAGTTGTTCCACGGCGCTGATGGTGGGGAGTGGATCGAGCATGTGCACTTGGCGGATGTTTTGGAAATCCAATCCGTCCAAGAATTCCGACGACAACAGCACGACCTTGACTTGTTCGCCACGCACGTTGTGTTCGGAGGTCACGGTGTCCATCGCGGCGTCGTTGTCGGGTGACAAATGGCGGTCCGAAGACAAAATCACGTAGCTGTGGTTCGCTCTTTTTTCTCTTTCTCTTTCTCCTCCTCCTGCTCCTCCTCCTCCGCTCCCAACCGCATGCTTGTTTCCCCCTTCGGACCGCGCCGTTGCGGTTGCCGCCGCCGCCGCTGCCGCAGGACTCCACAGGGAAGGTGCCCCTGCTCGACGAAAGTGCAGCACGGATTCCAATGCGAGGGCGGCGGGAATTAATCCACCTTCCACGAATTGGGAACAAATCAAGACAATGCCATGACACTGCCGCACTTGCTCCATCACTGCGTGCAGTTTGTGGCTGAAGGTGGGTAGGTGATCGGCGGCGAAGATCGGCGCGGCGTTGGGGCGATAGCGGTACGGTCCGCCCAACGTGGGGGATTCCACGAAGCGATGCAACCCCTTGGCACCCACCATCTCTTTCCACAAAGCAGGCACAGACACCACTAGCTCTTCTTCCGCCACCGAGGTGGGATCGGCGCGCACCTCCGACGTGCGCAACCACCGGTCCATCCATCCCAAGTCAGTCGTCGTCGTCGTCGTCGTGTTCGCGGCACCCACCATCGCCGCCGCAGCAGGCATCGCGGCAGCGTCGGCAGCCATGGCCTTCTTCAGCGATGGGTGCGGAAAGGCCATCGTCAAGGCTTGCAGTGCATAACCGAAGTATTCGGGCCGCCATTGTTCGGGATGTTGGGCAATGGTCTCGACCATGTGGAGGTAGACGCAGTGCTGACAACGTCCGCATCGCCGCCCACAATCCGACAAGGTGTTCAGGTAGGGGTCCAAGATGGCGCTGAACTGCATGCGCGCGGGGATGATTGATCCTTGGCAAAAGTGGGTGGGCTGCGGCTGAACCGCGAAACTCTTGTCCGGCGCAAACCACTTCGGGGTGACACGGTACGGGAAGGTGAAAGGATTTTCGCCCTTGACGAACGAAATGTACCCCGTCGCTTTCCGGCGCAACAACGCCTTCCCCCCTTCTTTCCACAGCGACGACGTGGTGGACGCAAACACCTCTTCCTCCACCAACCCCGCGCGGCGGTCATTGTGGTTCATCAAGTTCAGTTGCCACACAATTTCCGTCGGCGAATAAAACAGAGGGGTTGCCGACAAAAACAGCCAGCGCATTCCCCGCTGTCGACGCGCCGCTTCCTCCAAATCCGCCACGATCGCGGGATGCATGCGCAATCGATGCACTTCGTCCACCACGATCATCGTCCCCTTTGTTCGCCCAGAAGCAGAGAAAGAGGACGACGACGACGATTGACGCAACAGTTCCTTCACCGCGAGTTCAAGTTCCTCAAAGGTGAGGAAGCGGTAGGCGGCATCCACCAATTGCTCCAGTCTTGTCCACACTGCCTCTTCGGATTCGGATTTGCCAGCTGCTGCAGCACCATCCACACCTCCCTCTTGGAAAAGCGACGACAACAAGGTGGGTCCGCCGCAGGTGGACATCGACCATCCTCCTCCTCCCGATTTTGTGCCGTTCTTGGCGCGTTGCAGAGCATCGCGTTTCAACAGAGATTTGCGGAACTGGCGATGTACGGGGTGTGGTGCGACAATCCAAATGGGCAATTGCACCGCACCGGCCAAGCGCAACTCTTCGCAGATTCCAATGGCACTGCACGTCTTGCCACTGCCAACTCCGTGGTACAACAACAAGCTGCGGTACGGAGTGTGTGGCGACATGAATCGCTGCACAAAATGTTGATGGGCCTGGAATTGCGGCGGTTGTTTTTCGAGTTTCGCGACAAAGGCAGCAAGCGATTCGTTGTCGCGCGGCACCTCCGCGGCCCATTCCGTGTCTTCGAAAGCCGCATGTTCCGCCAACTTTGCGCTGATCGCAGGGTCTTTCACGTCGGGCAACGGTTCGGAGAGCAACTGTGACATGGTTACTTGTTGGTTCTTGTCCTGAATTCTTCGACTTGGTTCTTCGACTGGTTGGTCCTGATGGGTATTGTATGTCGACAACAAATTTCACGTCGACATCCAAACGGAAAGGGTTAGAAGTTGGGTGTGGGGTGGGTGGGGGGATGAAT
>JACCEA012300917.1_pt1 | contig 10362 bp, 11 predicted proteins | sample 7449851 | NCBI WGS metagenome assembly JACCEA01 (sample SAMN15323453, study PRJNA562643) | freshwater metagenome | isolation source: river surface water | place: USA:Blue River Watershed | collected 2017-08-18 | reverse complement strand
GTAAATCCATTTCTCATATGTTGGTTTCACATAATAGGGATAGAATACTGAACTGGACAAAACAATCATTGCAAATAGTCCCATTGCTGTATAGAAAAACCATAGTACAAAGAATCCATATTCTGTACCAACCTCGCACAACATTGTTGGTAAGGTATGAATTATAAAAGAGAAGAGGAAAAAGAAACTGCAATCCAATTAACACTCCAACTACTCAATACTTTCACTGAAAATAATTTAATTAAAAGGTGACGGTCATGTCACTCCCCATTATTCCACACCAGCTCTTCGTCAGAAACGCGTTTTTGATGATGAAAAAATAAAAACATCTTGGGCTTTATAGCGCGTATAAGGCTTATGAACGAATTTTGTGTGGAGACATTTCCAAATTTCATTCTAACTTATCCCAGTATCAATCTTGCTAACCAGTACAGTTTCCTGTTGCAAAATGCCACCATCGAATGAAAAATGGGGAACTGGCATGACCCAAGAAGATATGATGATCAAAGATGAATGCATCCTCGTCGACAATGATGATCATATCATTGGACATGCCAGCAAAAGACAGGCTCATACTTTCACCAATGAAAACCCCAGAGGCCAAGTCCATCGCGCATTTTCTGTATTTTTATTCAACGATGAAGGAAAATTGTTGCTCCAACAACGTGCTGCAGACAAGATAACGTTCCCTAATGTTTGGACAAATACCTGCTGCTCTCATCAGTTGTACGGATTTCAGCCTTCAGAAGTTGATAATGACAGTGATATTGCAAATGGTAGTGTTTTCGGTGCCAAAAACGCAGCTATTCGGAAGTTGGAACACGAATTGGGCATCCCTGCGTCATCCCTGCATGTGCGAGATTTCAAGTTCTTAACTCGTTTGCACTATTGGGCAGCAGATGTGGTGACTCACGGAAAGACTTCCCCTTGGGGTGAACATGAAATTGACTACATTCTATTCATTCAAAAGAATGTTACTCTTAGTCCTAATGCCGAAGAAGTTTCCAATACTCGCTATGTCTCGTTGGATGAGTTACAGGGGATGATGGACCCATCTAGTGGATTGCTGTGGAGTCCATGGTTTAGAATTATTGCCCAACAATTTTTGGTTCATTGGTGGAAGGACTTACGCACCACTCTGACAACTGATGCATTTGTTGACACTTCCACCATTTACCGGTTTGACCCTACAGAGGAGCACATGGGCGGTGCTGGTAATGCATTTCACTTGTTTGGTAAAGCGAATTTGAAAGGTTATGGACCAAAGCTGGTAGGAAATCAAGCATTGAAACAAGGTGCTTATGGAAAGGTTAAGATTCATGGACATAGTAAATGGGATCAATTCTCTAGAATTGATGAGGTATTTGCTGCTGTTTGGTTCAAACTTGGTGGCAAAATGGTCAGTAAAGTAGACGAGACCAATGACGATGTGCGTTTTTGCAATGATATGCTTGGTCGTGTTAGTAGATCATTTGCTGAAGTTATTCGCCAATTACCTCGCGGCCTCTGCATTGATATCTTAATCTTCTATTTGGCTCTGCGTGCATTAGATACAATCGAAGATGATATGACTGCTTTTAAAGGAAGGGAAACCGAGAAATTTGAGCATTTGAACAACTTTTACCGTACTGGCTTGGTCACAGAAGGATGGACTATGAGCGGTGTCGGAAGCGGTGACGAAGCTACTTTGTTGGAACAATATGATAAAGTTGTTCGTGTCTTCAAGGCATTGCCCTTAACTTCTCAAGTAGTCATAGCTGATATCACTCGCCGCATGGGTGAAGGTATGACCCTCTTCGCACAACGTGATCTTGGACAAGGTACCGTGACTGTAGAGGACTATAACTTGTATTGTCACTATGTTGCTGGATTGGTTGGAGAGGGTTTGACTCGCCTTTTTGCTTCTACTGGTTATGAGAGTAAGGAGGTGGAAAAGGTGTCCACCACCCTTGCGAACACTATGGGTTTGTTTTTGCAAAAGACCAACATTATTCGCGATTATTTGGAAGATTACGTTGATGGTCGTGCTTTTTGGCCACAGCAAATTTGGAAGCAGTATTCCAAACACAACGATTTGGGAGAGTTTTCCAGACCGGAAGCATTTGATCGATCTCTATCGTTACTAAATCACTTGGTCACAGATGCCTTGCATTGTGTTCCTGAGTGCGTTGAATATATGAGTATGTTGAAAACTGAGGAGGTTTTCCGTTTCTGCGCTATTCCACAAGTAATGGCCATCGCGACGCTGGGTGAATTGTATAATAATCCGAAGGTCTTCACTGGAGTTGTGAAGATCCGCAAAGGTTTGGCTGTGAAGTTAATTCTTGATACCACTACCGTAGGAGGATTACACAAGTGGTTTTATCTTTTCGCCAAGGATATATTGTCAAGAGTCCCTGATGATGATATTAACGCTCAAAAGACGAGAGATATCTGTAATGAAATTATTCGATTGACCAGAAAGGAGGCACAAACAGCGATAATTGCAAGTTATGCTCAAGTATTCTCTGTTGTTGCTGCATTGGTCTTGGTCTGCACTGTTTTTCTTTTGAAGCACAGAGTAACCAACTTACTTGACGGAAAGCTTTATTTGGATTTTTCTATGCTAGTGCCCCCATTTTCGAATTCTCATGGTTGTGACCTCTTCACTGTTCTGTTATTTTACGTATGTGCTATTTATATCTTCGCATATGGAGTTATATCCTCTGGCAGATCAGGGCTTAAGAAAGCTGACAAATAACTGTTGATAAAGAAGTTAGGGATAGAAATCGTTTGTGTTTTTTGTCGATTGTGTTGGAGTTTTGATTGGTAGTGTCGTCCATCTACCAAAATTGGAAAGAATTTACGGACATTTTGAAATATTTAGCGATATACATGAGAAGACTGAGTTACGTGCTGATTTTATGTGAAACCCTGCATCAATGATGTGCCCAGCACCCAAAGCGCTATTATTCCATATTGTACAAGCTTGTACTCTTGTAGGCCATCATGCTAAAAATTACGAGATACCACATACTATTATTGTATGGTGTGATCCTAGCATAGATTTTGCTAGGAAAATGACAACCGTTCCTCCACCCAAGCCACCACCCCCTCCTCCACCACCACCACCGCCAAAACCAAATCCTCCACCGCCGAAAGCACTACTATTAGGAGCACCTGGTGATGATACATTGTCTGCACCAGAACTTACACCAACCTCTTCTTCAATACCACCACCCCGACCACCAAAGCCCACAAGAAACCCCAAACCAGCTGCAACACCTTCGCTGCCATCTCTAATGGAAGAAGGTGCTTATGATGAAGATAGGTGCACTGAGACTCAAAACGAAAGTTTTCACTCGTCTTCATGCATTCCAAATAAATCAAATGAACCCAACCCGATGGTAAGGGATTCTTCACGAGTTAGTCGATTAATCCCAAGCATGACTTTCTTCAACAATAAACGTGGAAATACCATGAGTATTCGAGTGGCAAGTAGTCATCGTGTATCAACGAAATTTGGAGAATGCGAAGTAATTTTCCATGGTATGTTGGCAAAGCGAACTAGAGAAGGTACATTTGAGAAGTATATGTTCACAATTACAACCGAGACTGTCAGCTATTACAAATTGCCCTCGACAGCGGTCGTCGGTGTTGAAGAAGTAGATAACATCGAAAATCATGAAAAGGACTTGCGTTCCATCCCACTAAATGAGATTATTGTCAGGTTAGCATTTTGTTGCTGTTTTGTAGATAACGCAACCCATTTCAATATAATGCAGACCCCTAAGGGATTGCGATTATGAAGGCTCTGAGAAAAGACTACGAGCATTTCGGTTCTTATCCAAACATAAATCGTTTTTACTCAGAGCAAAGAGCCCCGAGTTGAAAATTGAATGGTATGAGGCTCTTGAAAAGGCTGCACAGTAAGTTATGTGTGTCTCTTAGGACTTATACATAGAATGATTACATCCCCCCTTTAGCGACGCAAGAAGTCGTGCAGGCTTACCCGAACTAGCTGAATCGGAAACGGCTCCTTTATGGATCATCAACGAAAATGCTTGTCAAATATGCAAAGTATCCTTCTCCTTTTTCACGCGGAAACATCATTGTCGTCACTGGTAAAGGTTTTCTACATATAATTTTTAATATGCTTACTTTTCTTTATAGTGGCCGTTGTGTTTGTGATGACTGCTCCAGAGAGAAAGTGCGAATCCCCAAATTTGATGATCGAACACTGTTCAAAGTATGTAGTGATTGCGCAAAATATTTCAAAGAGCAAAGAACCTATGGTGTCTAGATATTTATTACTCTTGCCGTCCAAACTGAAAAATTTGAGATCATTTAACTTTGTGTGTACATAATTTTTGAAACATTCATCGATTTCATCGTACTAATGATCTTAACATGCTGCCACCTCCTACCGTTTCAAAAATCACATTCATGACAATATGTAGTAGCATCAAAAAGACTTGCAATCGTCAATCATTTGAATCTCACACTTCACTTTTTTAGACAGGCGGGCAAAGAGAGTTGAAGATTACAATCATTTAGAGTCATCATTAGATTCATGGTGGCTCTCCAAATTTCCCTCATGGTGCTGAATCAAAGATTCAGTGACTTCAAAAGAAGTTGGATTGGAAGGATATTTTGACACATCAGTGACAAAATCTAGATCGTAGAGCACTTGATCATGAGGCATAAAATCTTGGACAGGACGAAATGGTCTGAAAGAGCGATTACAAATGAAAATGTTAGAGCATATCTTCGTCTAACCTGATGGGTGAAACAAGACCTAAATTGCTAGCCCTGCTCGTGTACAGACAAGCATAATCCATGACCTGATGGAAAAGTCATAAATCGATCTAGCTCAGAGAATTTTTATTACCTGTTTGGCAAATCTAGAATCTTGATGACCCGCTTTGAATAACTGACCCCAATACTTGTTGAATCTGAGAGTAGAACATCTTTAGAAAGATAGAAATACATCATGCCAAGATGGAGAAATACCTTCCATTGTATTCAGTCGTGATCGTCCTAACTTTTTGTTTCACATAAAGAGCTTTACCCTCTGCCTCACTCAATTGATCAACCACGGATGGATCTTGTTTTAATTGTAGTCTTAGAATATCAATATAATCATCTAGATCATATTGAAGTTGCCGGAGTCTAAGCATTTCATGCGCCAGGAGTTGCTCCTGTTTTGCAACAGCTAATTCTCTTTCGAGTTCAGGAATAATCAAGCATGTTCTCCAACCCAATGTCCTTTTAGATCGCAAAATATCTGCATACATGTGATCACCAACATACAGTATTCGGTCCCCAAAGGAGACACCCAACATCTTGTGCAAATCATGCCAGTAACCGCCTTGAAATACTTTATGGCTTTCTTGCACAAAGCTTTGATCTAAATTCTCTTTATCCTCCAAATTTCGGAGGTTTCCATGCCTATAATGTTTTATCCATATTCACAAAAAGATGATCTTATATTGGTACGCCTACCTGTCAACTTTGAAAATGGAGAGGTGATTTTCCTTCAAAAACGCTGGCTTGCAGGCTCCCACAATCACAACATCGAACAAACTTTCCCATGCCAAATCTGAGTTCTCTCCTCTTAAGAACGAATTGAGCACAATATGAAGTGGAACGTGTTTAATCATCTTACCCTCCATGTACAATATAATCCATGACGGCATTGGTATATTCCCACATACTATTGGTCAAAAGGAATACCTAAGCGAAAGGAAATTTATATGCTTCTGCAGATAATAGCAATCCAGTGTACCTTCTTTCCAGAATCTTTCCATTGTTGCAACATCGGTACAATACCTTTGTCATACAATATATATTTTTCTGACATTTAAACTAATCAAAAGGTTTCACATTGATGCTGCATCAGCTGTATACCTGGATTTTTCATGACTATTTCTTTTATGACTCCGTCACGATGACATAAGTCGACAGACTGCCGAACATCTCTATAAAGCCACGTTGGTTGAATATACAGTATTGCAACAAAGGTATTACATCGCTCACTTGTACAACTGTTCGTAAGTTTTGCTCATCAAATGAGGATTGCGATCTTGGAAATCTACCAGATAGGTAAACAAAACTGCGTCTATACAACAGGAGGGATGATGAGATTCGTTTGCAATTGCAATACTTCCTAAAATCATAAGTACGCTCTTACCAACAAGTAAGAATATTGTATCGATATTTGCATAAGTGGATTCTTTGAATGATGAAAATTGTTTCGAATAAATATTTTTCTTTTCGTCAGAACTGAGTTCACGAAGTCCATGGTAAACAGTCCGAACATATTTGTGTCGATCAATCTTAATGACATTGCCTCTTTTCTTGTCAATTATCAAACCACGCCGAAAACGATCAGATTGATATTCGAATGACATAATCTCTTCTGGATAGCCGAAATTTTGAATCAACTTACGCTTTGCACCCTCAAATGCCAACAGATCGAAAGCTTCGTTGTACTATTAATATCAAAGTGAGAGAATATCATCTATAATTATTCTGATGCAAAACCTGGGCAAGCGTGAAATCCATGTCAAATCCTATCGCTTCTAAATTGGCGCAATTTAATTCGACATTGCAAAAGATAGTAGTGTTAAAAGTATCGTCAGTTGAGAGAATTTTGTGGCGCAGGTTCGATTCCATGTTTTCCAGTTGATAGTGATGAGGAAGAGCTTTCGGTGAAACAGGGGGTTCCACAATGGATCGCAATGATGTCCATGACCTTTGACTAGCTGAATGGGGAAATCGAAAAGAGTGCACTTCGTTCTTCGAACAGCCAACAATTACCAAAACATGAAAAATTATGATGAACAACATGACGATCGGCATTTCATGAAGGTAAAATACACCGCTCCTATACCGAAATGATGATGAGGTGATCGAATATTTTGATACTATATTCCTCCTTAATTAAAAGTATATCCCTGATATGAGTTACGACCATACCAGATAATACGAAATAAATGGCATTGGTCTACAAATATGGAACCGATGCACGGCATTTCTAATAAGAATAATTAATAATGATGGTACTTTTTGGACTCGCCAATGCGGCCGATAACAACGTCATGCTGCTGGCGGCTGCTGGTGGCTGGCTGCAGAGAGCTGCGCCTGCTGCGCGCCATCATCAGCACTTGGACTTGGCTTGCTTGCTCTTGCCTCGCCAACTCCTCCTGCTGGTGCTGGTCGCTCACTGTACGATACATAAGTATGGAACCTGATTGTATTTGTGCATTTTAAAAAGTATGGTGTGGGGGTGTCAAGTTTTAAGATCTGACATGATGTAGATAATTGTGGTGCATAAATAGGTAAAAACGCCAACATGATTGACATACAGTAGCACAGTTTGGTGGAATATAAATAGAACCCTATTCTTTCGCCCAAAGTTGAGAAAGCCCCAATAAATGGACATGATTGTAATTGCTTCCTCATAATCAGTGCACAAAAAATACACCTAAACTAAACAGTGGTTGCTGGATACAAATCTTGAACAGGAATATAAAACCGAGCCCCCCAACTCGCTTCATTATGAGATCCCCCTTGGTCGATGTACTTGAAAACATTTTTATCAGCAGTAAAACCCTTCGTTTGATAGTAATCATAAACTTGCGTTGTATAGAGCGCACAAGTCTCATCCCCGCCTCTGGTACCAGAATCCATGTAAAATGTAGCCAAAGCATTTGTGCGGTCAATATCATTGTTGATAATGATATTGTTCTGGAAATCATTATTGTCCCACCAAAATGAGCTACTCATGCAGCCAATTTTGCCGTATACCTTTCCACGAGTCCATCCAGCATAACAGCTAATCAAACCACCCAAAGATGAACCAAGGATACCAAGAGAATCACGAACAATATCGACACGGAAATTCTTGGAAATCAATGGAATGAGTGTGGACTCAATCCAATTCAAGTACAAATCTCCTTTGCCACCGAAACCTTCCGTGGGATCAAATACATACGTATACTCATTATTCCGATCTACCGTATTATATGCACCAGCAACAAGGACTTCATCCATCTTTCCTTCTATTATCATTTGATCAAGAGTATTTTGACACATCCAGGCTGTTCCAAATGCAGATGTTTTCGGATCAAATAAGTTTTGGCCATCATGCATGATCAACACATTACGATGAGTCTTGAGAGTGTTTTCCTTATAACTGGGAGGCATATAGAAAATAACATCTCGGAAGTTATTGAGCTCTTGTGAATAGACACGGTTAACAATTTCTAACGTTCCCTTATTGGTATAGAACCATGGGAAAAACGTGTCGACAAAGTCAGTATTTTCATGGATAGTTGTGTTATTATTTGAGATCAGGGAGGACTTCGTGAAAGTCGAAGGTGTCAAAAATTGAACATGATGATTCGATCCAAGCATCCAATGCGAATCATCAACTAGTACTTTAACTTCCAGACCACTGCTTTTCTGGACAGAATCCATATCACAGGTCAAATCAAATGACCAAGCATAGGCCTTCAAACCAGTGTTATTGAAATTTTCAATCGTTGAAGCAGACATCTTCAGTCCTCTCGACCAAGTCAGTCCACAAAGATCGCTCCCTCGCAAGTACAGCGAGTTTAGTAGTCGTGGGTAGTATACCTCTACGTGGAGAGTCTTAAGATTGGCAGCGGACGAAAACACAAAGAGTAACGTCAGACATACTATGATAACTTTGGAGAACATTTCTTGTGAGTTTCCCAATAATTCGTGAGGTATCACCTTAAAGTTTTTATTTGGTTTTCACAACAATAAATGAAATCCAAAATATTATTGTTTGTCAGGCTCTGTGGTCTACTTCAATATGTGTCGACACTGCCCACGAAATAACCTAATTAAGATCCGCCGGAAAGAACTTGCTTTGACACCGACTTGTTCTGTGCTCGAGACGCCAGCAGAATTTATTGTACTTCTTAATTAATTCCACAAACTTGCGATCGATATGTCAAGGCAAAACTCACAAATAGTGTATAAGCTGCTCACCAACGATGAGTTGCAATTGTTTCAAAAAACTGGAGAATTCTGCGGAACACCTCTGGATTTGAAAGATGGCTACATTCACATGTCCTCCAATTCAAATCAATACGAAAGAGTTCTCAAAAAGTATTATGTTGGGGTGTCACCAGTCAATTTGGTACACATTAAAACGGATCAACTGGAGCATTTGAAGTATGAAAAAATAACGAATGGAGACATCTATCCACATCAGTACGGAAAACTCCAGTTCGTTAGAGATGTTCATCAAATCGAAATCATACAATAGAAGATGACTTGTACGACGTTAAAATGGATCCAATCGGTAATAAGATAACGATCTTGTTGCACGTGAAACTATCCCGTCTCACAAAACCAGGAAAATACTTTTTGAAAGTACACGTACTTATGGCTACTGAATATGGAAGAGTGTAAGATTGATTGTCTAACTGGAAAAATTGTAACTATGTTTTGTGACGAGATTGAGGAAGTTGACTATGCATGTACTGTAAAGTTTGCTATTTCCAAGTTACTTGAATATTAATGGATAATGATTATTTATCTCGTATTGTTGTTGTGTGAATTCTCTGCAACTTCCTTCGCACAACTTTGCTTTTTGAAGCATTTACAACTTTTGCAACTATCTAAAGAATTTTAGATATCAAATGAAATGGACGAAAAAGGAGTGCTTTAATCCTAACAAAGAGTTTGTTGATGATGGAAATCACATCCGCATTCGTTCAACAACGTGATCAAATGTGTGGATGAAAAAGCGCCGTTGATGTCATTGAGCTAATATCTCTCGTAATAAGGTCTCTTAATTTTCCATTTGAATACTCCACCTATATACTCCACCGAAAGCGCGAAGGAATATTAGTTCACGTGATTATTTACCGTCGCTATTTCCTTATATATTTAATATTGTATCTTCACCTATAAGTATATCCCATAGATAGTATACATCTAGATCATCCAAGGCAGCCACAGGGTGGAATATAATCAATGAAGTCATAGAACAGATTATCGTCTTCTTCACTTACTTATTGCACACATCCACACATGAATTTCGATTTATTAACTGCTGTCTGTCAGCATCTGGAAGTATTACGTTAAGTGAATTGAGCACTGTCATACTTAGGAAGTATTACATAATTACTTGGCGCCGTATCGCCATACGAATAAGATGATCCCACTTAATATATACAGTAGCATAAGAAGAGAGCACAACAGCACAACAACAAGAAGCTGCTGCTGCAGCCACACCATGAGCCACCTGCTCTGCTGCTGCTGCTGGCGCCTCTGCGATGTGCTGGTGCTGTGCGCCTTGATTGACACTTGATTGAATCTCAATCTGGAATCCCAACATTT
>JACCEA011595804.1_pt1 | contig 10362 bp, 7 predicted proteins | sample 7449851 | NCBI WGS metagenome assembly JACCEA01 (sample SAMN15323453, study PRJNA562643) | freshwater metagenome | isolation source: river surface water | place: USA:Blue River Watershed | collected 2017-08-18 | reverse complement strand
GGTTGGGGTGCGATGCCCGCCCGCTCGCGCCTGGGCTCGCCCGAATTGATGCTGCCCACACAAGGCGATGTGGCCCTGAACGGCTGGATCAAGATCGCCGCCGATGGCGCCGTGGTGCTGGCCATGCCGCGCAGCGAAATGGGCCAAGGCGTGCACACCGCGCTGGCCATGCTGGTGGCCGAAGAGCTGGACATGCCTCTGAACCGCGTGCGCCTGGAGCAAGCCGGGGCCGACAGCATTTACGGCAACGTGGCCATGCTGGTGGCCAGCCTGCCCTTTCACCCGCTGGACAGCGAAGGCGAACACAAACCCGCCAAGATCAAACTGGCCGAGTGGATGGTGGGCAAGATCGCCCGCGAACTGGGCCTCAATGCCACGGGCGGATCGTCTTCGGTGGCCGACCTGTGGGAGCCGCTGCGCATGGCCGCCGCCACCGCACGCGCCAGCTTGGTGCAAGCTGCGGCCGCCTCCTGGAAGGTGCCCGCCAGCGAGATCACCGTGCACGAAGGAGTGATGCAGCACGCCTCGGGTCACAAGGCGCATTACGGCCAAATGGGTGCCGCCGCAGCGGGCAGCACCCCGGCCAACATTGCCCCAAAAGCCCGCGCGGACTGGAAGCTGATCGGCCAAAGCGCTGCACGCAACGATATTCCCGCCAAAGTCACTGGCCAGGCGCCATTCGGCATGGACGTGCGCTTGCCCGGCATGCTGTTTGCTGCCATGCGCATGAACCCGGTACTGGGTGGCCAAGCCGCCCCCATGGACACCCAGGCTGCGCTGGCCATGCCCGGCGTGAGCCAAGTGGTGCCGGTGGACGCCTGGGGCGGCGGCACGGGCGGTTTGGCCGTGGTGGCCAAGAACACTTGGCAGGCCCGCCAAGGCGCACAAGCCGTGAAGGTGCAGTGGCCTGCAGCTGCTGCGGGTGCAACAGGTGCTGCAGACACCACCCGAATCCAGGCCAATCTGCTCCATGCCCTGAACACCGAAAGCGGCTTCACCTTTCATGAGCAAGGCCTGCCGCTCAAGGCCGAACAAACCGCCGACCGCCGCATCGACGCGCTCTACCAAGCGCCCTACCTGGCCCACGCCACCATGGAGCCGATGAACTGCACGGCACAAGTCAAAGACGGCAAAGTCGAAGTTTGGGTGCCCACGCAAGTGCCGCAAATGGCGCGTGCCATGGCGGCGAAGGTAGCCGGTGTGAAAGAGGACCAAGTCACCGTTCATGTGACCCTGCTGGGTGGCGGCTTTGGCCGCAGGCTGGAGGTCGACTTTATTGGTCAGGCGGTGCAAGTGGCCATGGCCTGCAAGGGCGCACCCGTGCAACTCGTGTGGTCGCGCGAAGAAGACATGACGCACGACTTTTACCGCCCCATGCACCTGGCCAAGTTCCAGGCATCCATCGATGCACAAGGCGAAGTCAGCAGTTTGCGCATCAAGTCGGCGGGCGACGCCATCACCCCGCGCTGGATGGCGCGGGCGGCACCCCACTTGTCCGGCCCCATCGACATGCCCGACAAAACCACATCGGAGGGCCTGTTCGATTTGCCCTACGGCTTTTTGAACCAACACATGAGCCATGTGGCCACGAAGTCTGGAGTGCCGGTGGGTTTTTGGCGCTCGGTCGGCCATTCACACAATGCGTTTTTCTCGGAAAGCTTCATCGACGAGCTGGCCGTGGCCACCCAACAAGACCCGCTGGCCTTGCGCTTGAAACTGCTGAAAGACGCACCGCGTTACGCCGCTGTTCTGCAGCTGGCGGCTGACAAAGCGGCTTGGGGCAAGCCCCTGCCTGCAGGCCGTGCGCGGGGCATCGCGCTGCACAAGTCCTTTGGCTCCATCGTGGCGCAAGTCGCGGAGGTCTCGGTTGAGCAAGGCCAGATCCGCGTGCACCGCGTGGTGTGTGCCATCGACTGCGGCACCGTGGTCAACCCGGACACCGTGGCCCAGCAAATGCAAAGCAGCGTGGTCTATGCGCTGAGCGCTGCGCTGTTCGGCCAAATCGACATCGTGGGCGGTGTGGTGCAGCAAAGCAATTTTCCGAGCTACCCCATGGTCACACTCAGCCAGGCCCCGGTTGTGGAAACCCACATCGTGCCCAGCACCCGCCACCCGGCGGGCGTGGGCGAACCTGCCGTGCCGCCGCTGGCCCCGGCCGTGGGCAATGCGCTGTTCGCGTTGACGGGCAAAAGGCTGAGGGCTCTGCCGCTCAAGGTGTGAGCCCAACCCCGGGTGAATCACCCGCCGCGCAAAGCCTTGAGGATTTTCTGGCCGCCTCGGCCAGTGGCCTCGTGGCCCACGCGCTTTTGTTCGGCGCGGATCGCCTCGCGCGATTTATCGCCCAGCATGCCGTCAATGGGACCGATGTCGTGACCGCGCATCACCAGCAGGCCTTGCAACTCGCGCCGCTCGGCGCGTGACAGGCCCGCGTCATCGGTGGGCCAGGGTGTTGCAAAGGGCCCCGCACCGCGCAGGCGGTCGCTCAAGTGGGCAATCGCCAAGCCATAACTCTCGGCCGCGTTGTAGCTGTAGAGCGCGTCAAAGTTGCGGGTGACCAAAAAGGCGGGGCCATTGGCCCCCGCCAGCGTCAGCAATCCGACCGAGCCCAAGCTGGCGGGCAAGGCCGAGCCGTCCACCCGGCGCACGCCGCGTGATGCCCAATCGGCCACCGGGCGCTTGGTCCGGCGGCCCTCACCTGCCAAGGACATGCCTGCAGGCAGCTTGACTTCAATCCCCCAGGGCAAGCCACTTTGCCAACCCGCACGCGCCAAAAAGTTGGCGGTCGAACCCAGCGCGTCCACGCTGCTGTCCATCAGGTCGGCGCGGCCGTCGCCATCAAAATCCACCGCCAGGCGCTCGAAGGTGCTGGGCATGAACTGGGTGTGGCCAAAGGCCCCCGCCCACGAACCCACAAAACGCTCGGGCGCGATGTGGCCGGCCTGCAAAATGCGCAGCGCCGCAAAAAACTCGCCCCGAAAATAGCTTTGCCGCCGCCCGTGACACGACAGCGTACCCAGCGCCTGAACCAGCGGGTATTTGCCAAAGGTCTGGCCAAAATTGCTTTCCACACCCCACACCGCCACCACCGTGGCCGCATCCACGCCAAAGCGTTGCTCCGCGCGTTCGAGCGCCTGGCGGTGTTCAGTCAAACGGGCCTGGCCATCGGCCACACGCTCCTCGTCCACCAGGGCCGACATGTAGTCCCAAATGGCGGTGCGAAACTCGGGCTGAAAGTTCAGCTTTTCAATGACGCTGAAGTCGGCCTGCAGCCCCGCCGTGTGGCGCGCCCAAGTGGCTTCGCTCACTTTGCCGTTGCGCGCTGCAGGCCGCAACTCGGCCATGCAGGCCGACAAATCGGTGCTTTGCGCCAACACGGTGGGTGCAGCACCCAGCGTGCCCAAGGCAAGGACCAGCGCGGCGGCGGTCCAGGGCTTCAAACGAGTTGCAAAGTGAAGGATAGGAAGAACAAATGACATGAACAAGTTGTAGAGTAATTTTGAGGCCGCTGAATTCAGCCGAGAGAATGGACATGGGATGGCCCACCACCGTACAACCAAGGCACGTCCATCACCCGCTCGCCCATGAGCCGCATCGACAGGTTACGCCCCAGCGCCAAAGCGCCTTGGGCGTGGAAGATCCGACCGTTTCGAATGGCCCGTGCTTGCACGCGGGCGTTCCGCGCCCAACGCGCTTGGGCATAAGACTTCAACTGCTCAGGGACTGATGCGCCACCAGCGCACAAGCTCTGCGCCAAAACCTGTGCATCTTCAATGGCCATGCCCGCGCCCTGCGCCAAATAAGGCCGCATGGGGTGAGCCGCATCCCCCAGCAAAGCCACGCGGCCTTGTGCCATTTGCTGGGCCCCGCGCAAGGGTGCACGGTCGTGCAGCGCCCATTGCCGCCAGGCGGGCACAGAGGCCAAACGCGCGTGCAAATCACGGCCTACCGCGCCCATGGCCTGCATCAGTGACTGGGTGTGCCCGACTTGGTCCCAGTCTTGATCTTGGATTGGCTTGTCACCGTGCACGATGGCCACGAAGTTGAGCCATTGCCCACTGCGCACCGGGTAATGCACCACATGCAGTCGCGGCCCCATCCACACGGTGACTTGGTCGCTGCGCAAGTGCGCTGGAAAATCGGCCTGCGCCACCAGCGCCCGATATGCCAAATGCCCGGTAAAGCGCGCCGGGGCATCGCCCAACAATTGTTGGCGCACCGCGCTCCAAACGCCATCGGCACCGATCAAGGCATCGGCTTGCACGCTGGATCCATCGGCAGTATTCACCTCCACACCGTCAGCGGTCTCGCGCCAGCCATGAACGGTCTGCCCCAGCCGCATCTCCACCCCCGCAACTTGGGCCGCCCGATGCAATATGCCCTGCAAATCGGCGCGGTGGATGGTGGCGTAAGGCGCGCCATACCGCGACTGCGCCCGCTCGCCCAAGGGCAAGGTGCCCAGCACCTGCCCGGTTTGGGCATCGCGCGCTTGCAGCTGCTTCGGTAAAGCAGCCACCTGCGCCAGCGCCTCGCCCAGACCCCAGGCCTGCAAGATGCGCGTCACATTGGGCCCGATCTGGATGCCCGCGCCCACCTCGCTGAGCTGCGCTGCGCGTTCGATCAACTGCACTGGCACGCCGCGCTGCGCACACGCCAGAGCAGAGGCCAGGCCGCCAATGCCGGCGCCTGCGATCAACACCTGTTGGCTTGCCATGTTTGTCATGCGTGGATTGTGCGCGAAAGCCAACCCCTGAATCTCAGAGGCTTTTTTTCAGGCATAGGCCTTCAGCACCCACAAAAACAGACTTGTGGGTATCAGCGCCCGTTCAAAGGATAAGACGGATCGTTGTAACCCGGTGTGGACGGGTGTCCTGGGGCCACCAGGCTGTTGACCAGGGCCTCGTCTTCGGCGGTGATGCTCACCTCCAAAGCGCCAGCGTAGTCTTGCCACTGCGCCAGCGTGCGAGGCCCGGCAATGACCGCGCTCACATGGCGGTTGGCCAACACCCAGGCGGTGGCAAAGTGCGCCAGCGACACGCCTTTGGCCTCGCAATGTTGGCGCAGTGTTTGCGCAATCTGCAGCGACTCTTCGCGAAACTCCGTCTCCAATATGCGCTTGTCCCCCCGCGCAACACGGCTGCCCTCTGCTGGGGCCTGGCCGGGCGCATATTTGCCCGTCAGCACGCCACGCGCAATCGGGCTGTAAGGCACCACACCCATGCCGTAGTGCCCGCAGGCCTCCAGGATTTCCACCTCGGGCAAGCGATTGAGCAGGTTGTAATAAGGCTGGCACACCACGGGGCCGGGCATGTTCATCTGGCGGGCCATGTTGACCATCTCGGCGATGCGCCAGCCCCTGAAGTTCGATACACCCCAGTAGCGGATCTTGCCGTCGCGCAACAAGGCTTCGATGGCCCGCAAGGGCTCTTCCAGGTTCATGCCGTTGTAGTCGCGGTGCAGGTAATAAATGTCCAAGTGATCGGTGGCCAATCGGCGCAGACTGTCTTCGCAGGCCCGCAGCATCCAGTGGCGCGAATAAGCCTGGTGGTTGGGCAGGTCCGACATCGCGTTGCCCACCTTGCTGGCCAGTACCCAGCGGTGGCGCTGCCCCTTGAGCACCTGGCCCACGATCTCTTCGGATTTCCCCAGCGAGTAAACGTCGGCGGTGTCGATGAAGTTGCAACCCTTGTCTTGTGCATCGGCCACGATGGAACGTGCGTCTTCCAGCGGCGTCTGGTCGCCAAACATCATGGTGCCCAGGCACAGGCGCGACACTTTCAGGGGGCTTTTGCCCAGGGTGGTGAATTTCATGTGAGGGTCTCCGAAAAAAAGGGCATGGCATGCAACCTTGGGGTTGTTGCGGTTAGCGCAGCAAACATATTAGCCATGCGCTGTGTTTGTCCCTGTCCAAAACGGACACAAAAAAGCCCGCGCTGGTGGGCGCGGGCTGAGTTGGGGCGCTGCGGCTGAGGTGGATCAGGCCATCGGCACAAACTGGTAACCATTGCCCGAGGGTGTGATGGAACCAAAAGCCGGGAAGGGAAAGTGGAAACCACCGGCCACAATTTTTTCTTTGACCAGCATGTCAAAGATCTTGCGTCGTGTTTGACGGGCCATTTCTGGGTTCATGTCAAACAAAACCGCCCAGTCTGGGTTGCGGGCAAACAAGGACGGCACGTTGGTGATGTCGGCCACGTAGGCAAAGGACTGGCCCTCGGAGCGAACCGTGAACAAGGTGTGGCCCGGGGTGTGGCCAAAGGCAGCAACCGACTGGATGCCTGGGGCCACTTGGGTGCCCGGCTCGAACTTGACCAATTGGTCCGAAGTCAAGCCATTGAGGGCACGCTTGACACCGGCAAAAGCACCTTGCATTGGTGCAGGCGCGGCGGCGATGCGGGCTTCGTCCGTCCAGAAAGCGTGCTCGGGTGCTGGCACATGCACGCGGGCATTCGGATAAACCAGGTTGCCATTTTTGAAGCGCAAGCCGTTGATGTGATCGCCATGGAAATGGCTGAGCACCACGTTGTTGATGTCTTCGGGCTTGAAACCTGCCGCGGCCAAGTTGCCCAACAACTTGCCGGTGGTGGGCGGGCCATTGTCGGCAAAGCCGGTGTCAAACAAATAGCGCTGGTTGCCGTTGATCAGCAAGAAAGGGGTGTAGGGCACATCGATGTAGTCGGTGGGCAGATTTTGAGAGGCCAGCAAGGCCTTGACCTGGTCCAACGGCACGGCGGGCACAAATTCCTGACCCAGCGGGCGGCGCACAGCGCCATCGTTCAGGGCAATGACCTCCATGGTCCCCAACTTCATGCGGCGAAAGCCCACAGAAGGCAAGTCCGGTGCGCCGAACTGTGGCGTGTTTTGGGACCAGACGGAAGAAAAGGTCAAGGCGCTTGCGCCTGCAAGGCCTGTGCCTAAGAAATGGCGACGGTTGAGCATAGGTTCTCCAAAAAATTCACCTGAACCTTACGCTCTGCGCGAGCATTGTTCAGAGCGCCGACCATTGACCATGCTCGCTGCTGGGATATGTCGCGATGAATCAACCAAGAACGCCTGCGTCAGTCCAGCCTTCCGAAAGCTCAATCGAGGCGACGCCATGTCCCAACATTTTTGGCACGCATCGGCTCCAGATTCAGGGGTAGCTTGCTTTGATGGCCTTCATCAGGTCAGCAACAAAACGGTTGGCCGCGCTGGAACTCGCACCAATCCAGCCAAAGCGTTGGGAGGCCGTGGGACCAGAACCATAGGTGCGCATGCCTCGATCGATAGCCCCCGCCAACAACCCGTGTGCGGCTTCATCGTAGAACCAAAATTCCAGAGGCTGGCCCTCGGCCCTGAGTTGCTCTCCCCATTGGTAAGGAGAAATCCCCGGCGCCATCGGATTGATTCGAAGACTGCAGCGTTGGGCCGTGCCTGGCGCGGCGCCTTCGGCGGGTTGGTTCACCACACAGGGGTCGATGCGCAGGTGCATCCAGTCGTCGACCGTTCTGCCGCCATAGTTATCAAGTTTGCCGAACACCATTTTCAGGGGCACCCGAAGCTGATCAGGCATGCCAATGCCTGCCGAAGGCGCCCCTTCAGAAAACACCATCCGGACATGCGCGGGGTCCACCACAGCGGCCATGTTCAGCGCCACACTGCCGCCGTTGGACAAGCCATGGATGTACAGGCGGGTGGTGTCAATGCGTGCATTTTGACGAATCCAGTGGTAAGCCCCCAGGGTGGCTTTGAAGATCATGCGCTGGCGTGATTCATTGGTGGCGCCAGTTAAAAAAAGCGATGTACCGCGGTACTGAAAACCGTTCATCTCATAGGCATCGAACAACAAGGTGGCCACACCTCGCGCGTTCATCCGCCTGACCATTTCCTGCTCGGCCGAGCCAGGGCCATTGCCCCCGTGGGCAATGATCATCAAAGGCGGTTTGTCGGCCAGCTTGTCCGAAAAAAACCCTGGCATCGACAATTGAACGGAACGGTGACAGGGATCGAACTCGGCCAATGGGCCTTGGACTCGGTGAAATCCAGGTCTGATTTCCACCAATTGAGCCACACCCGGGGGCGCTGGGCGACAGTCTGATTGGCCATACACCGTGGTCATGAAGGCCATCACGGCAAAGAAAGTGAATGCTCTGAAGCGGGGAAAGGCAGCAGACATTGAAATGCCTCCAGAAAAATCTTGGTGAACGCCCCCCACAAAAGGGACGAAATGTATCAAGGCATGCGGCTTGGCCGAGCTGGCGCCAACGCCCATCAGCCCTGCCAAACGATGCTTCAAACGATACACCGATTCTTCAAGGGACAGGAAAGTCCAATGCATGAGTGACAAACTCCAACACGAGTGTTCTTGCGTCCCCCGCACAGATGGACCCTTGGGACCGTTTGTGTCCATCGCATAGCCGCTCAGGCCGCCACGCCCTTCGCCTTTTCCATGACATCTTCCAATTGAAATGGCTCGCCGAAATTGCTTTTGGGGACTTGCGTTTCAACATGAAGTGATAGGATTAATTTTTGATCCAGGCCAGCAGCGCAGCTCTTGTTTTGGCGTTGCAACAAGAACCAGGGATGGCTTGCCCTGATTTGTCCATGAATGAAAGAGCATGAATGAAAGAGTTTGACATCGTGGTGCATGGCGCCACCGGATTTACCGGTCGCTTGGTGATCGAATATTTACTCAAGCAATCATCTGGCCTGCGCTGGGCCATGGGCGGTCGCAGCGCCAGCAAACTGGCTGCCGTGCGTGACGAAGTGGGCGCACCGGCTGACACCCCTTTGGTGGTGATCAACAGCGAAGACCCCGCCAGCCTTCAAGCCTTGATGAACCGCACCCGCTTGGTCTTGACCACGGTGGGGCCTTATCAGTTGTACGGCAGCGGCTTGGTCAAAGCCTGCGCCGAGGCCGGTGTGGACTACGTGGACCTGTGTGGCGAGCCCGCCTGGATGCGCCAGATGATCGACGCGCACCATTCGGCAGCGCAAGCCAGCGGGGCGCGAATTGTGTTCTCCTGCGGTTTTGATTCCATTCCCTTTGACCTGGGGGTGTTGATGCTGCAAGGCGAGATGCAGCAGCGGTTTGGCACGCCCGCCTCGCGCGTACGAGGCCGTGTGCGCAAGATGAAGGGCACCTTTTCGGGTGGCACGGCGGCCAGCTTCAAGGCCACCATGGCGGCCGCTGCCAGCCAGCCCGGTGTGCTGGACTTGCTGAAAAATCCATTCTCTTTAACCCCTGGATTTACCGGCCCCAAGCAGCCGACCGCGCACAAACCCATGGTCGATGAGGTGCTGGATGTGTGGGTGGCCCCCTTTGTGATGGCGACCATCAACACCCGCAATGTGCACCGTTCCAACTTTTTGCTCCAGCATGCCTGGGGAGCGGACTTTGTCTACGACGAAATGGTCATCACTGGCCCGGGCGACAAAGGCCAGGCCGTGGCCGAAGCGATTGCTGCGGATAAAAGCATGAGCGGTGCGGATGTTCTGCAACCGGGCGAAGGTCCTTCGCGTGCGGAGCGCGATGCCGGCTCCTACGATGTGGTGTTCATCGGCCACAACCCTGCGGGTCAGACTTGCCGCGTGAGCGTGCAAGGCGACCGCGACCCCGGCTACGGCAGCACCTCCAAAATGATCAGCGAAGCGGCCATCTGCCTGCTCCAAGACGCCCCGCAAACCCCCGGCGGCATCTGGACACCCGCCTCCAGCATGGGGCAAAAACTGATCGATCGCTTGCAGGCCCATGCTGGCTTGACGTTTCGCGTGGAATAAGGCTTGCCCATGCCTCAGGCCTGGATGGTCATGGGTGCATGTGATGCTGCTCAACATCGGCGCCAACTCACCCCACAGCACCTTGACCGAGACCATGGGGGCCGCATGGCGCACGTCAAAGCTGGGTTGAAGGCTTGAGTCGTTTGATCAAGGATCAACCTCATGCGCCAGATGTCGGTGCTGTGGCTGATGAACGCGAACACACGCAACACCCCAGTTGAGCGCCCCAAGCAAAACGGCCCCGGAATCGCTCCCGGGGCCGTTTCTATGACTCAGAGCGTCAACACTCAGGCGGTCACGCCCTTCGCGTTCTCGACGTACTCTTCGATCTGGTTGAAGTTCAGGTACTTGTAGATTGCCGCGCCGTCCTTGTTCACGATGCCCATGGCTTCGTGGTACTCAGCCACCGTGGGAATGTGGCCCAGCTTGGACGCGATCGCTGCCAACTCGGCACTGGCCAGGAACACGTTGGTGTTCTTGCCCAAGCGGTTGGGGAAGTTACGGGTGCTGGTGGACACCACTGTGGCGCCTTCGCGCACTTGCGCTTGGTTGCCCATGCACAGCGAGCAGCCGGGCATTTCGGTGCGGGCACCGGCAGCGCCGAAG
>JACCEA010177395.1_pt1 | contig 10362 bp, 7 predicted proteins | sample 7449851 | NCBI WGS metagenome assembly JACCEA01 (sample SAMN15323453, study PRJNA562643) | freshwater metagenome | isolation source: river surface water | place: USA:Blue River Watershed | collected 2017-08-18 | reverse complement strand
CTTCCCTTTGTTGCACATCGTCCTCTTCGTTATCACTAGTTTCTTCTTCTTCTTCTTCTTCTTCATTTGTGGGTCTTTCATGATCTTCAACATCCATCTCAAAAGATTGTTCTTCATCTCGAGCCAGCTCGTCCGCCTTCTTTTTAGGATGCATCAACTCAGACAATGACTTTCTTTTCTTCAATTGGCGCGCATTGCTTTTCTTTTTATTCAAAGCATCAACCATTTTCTTTAAATAACGTTCTTGGTTGCTTGAGCCATCACCAATGCGTTTCACAATATTCTCACTGGATCTGCCAGAAATAGAATTGTTAAAAGAATGATCATTAATATCTCCGTCGTCAGCGTCATCTATATCCTTCAATTGATCCGCCAATAAACGATAGTAATTAACAATTGCAGATCTCATTCCAGGATTCATCATAATTGGAGGAAATTCTTCAACGTATTCAATAACAATTAAATTATCAAACCCTTCATCAAGTGCAGTGTGATCATCCGGTTTCATCGCAATCAATTTATTTTGATCAAATCCTTTGGCATTTGTTCCACCCGCAACAACAATCGCAGTTGATTCGCTCTTTGAACCATTTTTCATCGTCTTTAATGGAATATCTTTCAGCGTGGGAATTTCAACGGTGACAGTATATGAAGCCGCATGACGAAACTGTAATCTCGGACGATGAAAATATTTTAAATCATTGCTAATCGATTGTAGCAATCTACTTGTACGATGTTCTTCCGCCCAGCGATGGTGATGTGACCATGCTACACTGGATACACCACCATAACCTCCGCCACTACCACTGTGAGCATCAAGAAGGGTCCGCAACTTGGAAATATTCACTTCGCGTCGAAGTACATTAAGATCGTCAGGTTTTGTTTCAATACGATTTCGCTCGCTATTTAGCAAAGCTTTCTCATCCTCGATCATCTTATGAGTAATTTGACTCTTACTAGAAAATTTCCTTGCCAGACTTTGCCTGCAATGATTTACATGGGTATTGTGATTGTCATGATTGCTGAGCAGATCTCGATAGTTTGATTCATTTTGATCACGATTTCGATAAGAACCAAAACCACAGCGCTCCATAATTTGAGAGTGATAAACAAAGATATGTTGTTTGATTGACAATCAGAGCTATTGTCTGGGGGAAAAGAAGAGATATGGTGTACACCAAAGATAATGAACAATGTGGAATTTGGAGCGGCGCTGTGAGACCATAAAGATACGGCTTATTTAGAACTACTTTAAAACCTTAATTTGAAGGTTTTACTACCGAGACTGAGATAGACTTAGTTTGTAACGCCTATACTTATTTAATCCCAATCAGTGAAGAAGAAATATACAAATTATATAGAAGCATTTGCGATGTTGAAAATCGATAACCAATGAAATGAAATATACTGTCTTCCAGTCTCTTGTTATCGATAGAAAATAGAAGTATTTATATAAAGAACACTTTCAACCATACGGATTACAATAGTAAAGCTACCAACTAGAATATATCAAAGCTACTACAAAAGATTTCAGCCAGTCAAAGGAATTGCACTTAAGGAATATTTAACAGTCCGGCATCTTTCTCATTTAACAACTGCACAAGTACCTCACCGTGACATCTAATGGCTTGCTCATCGGGATCATCACTTTCGCTATTCTTACACCAGCATCCTAATCGCTTACCCCGTAATTCTTCCAATGATGCCAACAAATCGGGTCGGCTGGATCGAATATAAGCATCATACGCTTCCGTCGCATCTCGATGAGCTGTAAGCGAATTGCTTGTTCGAGGAAATGGATTGTGCCACTTACTTTGAGGCAAATTCCATCCTCCTCGAAATATCTTTCTTCCTATATAAACATCACAATCTTGTACCACAACTCCATTGATTCTTCGCAATCTAACTACAGTCGTTGGTCGTTGATCCAAATCTTCCACTGACCCCATACGTGCCATTAGGTCACCAATTGATTGGGAATGAGTACTTCTTCGTGGCATTTTAGAATGATGCAATAAATTGTAATACTCGTCGTGCATACATTGCAACATTTCAATTTTTCATGCCACACGTAAAAATGTGGGACTGGTTTGGTAGGAATTGTCTTAATTAACCGGCAAATGTAGAGTGGAGGCTGCTGGTGGGTTGCTGGCTGGTGGGGCGGCACTGGGAGAAGCAAGTTCGTTGGTGAATGAACTTTCGAACTTGTGGGTTGGTTATTAGCATATTTTGATTTTTCTGTGACCACGAAGAGTGTGGGGTGCTTGTACTATATTGGAAGATTGCTCTTTTGATCATAAAATGCCCGTAATCACTTCTTCATCAAGTAGCGCCCGCAGTGTGGACACTCTGGACCACAATGGTATTCGGGGTGTAGCATCCTTATGGATTATGTTCTTTCATATTTTTGTTTATACAAATTACCGTATTGATTTACAAGGTTCAACATTAATGCCATTATTCTTTTCATTATCTGGATTTTCCATGGCAATAGGTTATTCTGGAAAATTATGGAAAAAAGACACTGAAAATACCACTTCTACCAAGAATCCACAACATGGCGATGACCCTGCAACGGATGTTCTATTACCACGTTCTGATGATGATATTGATCCTATTGGTTGTCGTAAATCTACACAACCTACCGAATCTAATTCTTCAATAAGATTTTTGTTACGTTTTTATTATAATCGTTTAATTCGTATTATGCCAGTTTATTATTTATGTTTCTTATTTGCATTGCCTATAACATTTGCTGGATATGGTACCATGCAATTATCCTATCATTTATTGTCTTCTACTCCATCCTCATCAACAACAACATTATCAACATTATTAGTGAATATTATCCCTATCTCTACTTGGACATCCTTTTATTTAGGCGGACCAATCGATGGTCCAGAATGGACAATAGCAACATTAATCTTTTTTTGGTTGTGTTTTCCATTTTTATTAAAATATTATGAAAAATTATCTGATCATGATTTATTAACCTCTATTATACGATTATATTGGTGGAATGTTATTTTAGGTGTTGTGTTCTTTTTTATTGGATTATTTATTGGCGGGTTTGGATTAGCATTTTGGTTATCTACAGGTTGGCCGTTATCTAGATTACCAGTATTTATACTTGGTATGAATGCGGGTATATTATGTCAACGCTATGCTCATATTGCTATTGCACAGACTCAACGTGGTGAACGTGAAAAGAAAGCGGTTGAACAACACGATGAAGAAGCAACGGATATGGCGAATCCACACCCGAGGAACAATGATGATGATAATTTGACATTGCCATGGTTTCCACCAACCTGGACTCTTGTCCCATACCGTTATAGTTGTTTATGTTGTTGTTCAAATACTGCGAATGGTGTGAAATCTATTTCCAATAGAGTCGATTTCACTAAAACCATAGCATGGAGATCTATTCAACTACTTACTGCAACATTTCTGTTAACTTTTTTACAAGCTGGTAATATCTATATTGTAGGAAATATATGGTTTCAATTTATTAATGTGTTTGCACAAATTGATATTTTAGTTGCATTTTGTCAATATGGTGGATATTTAATGGCAACGTCATCAATAGCGAGTACAGGCCCATGGACTGTGATTGCTGCTCAACGTGCGGTAAGACTCTTACGGCATCCTTGGTCACAATGGTTTGGTGAATTGAGTATGTCATTATATATGGTGCATTGGCCGGTAATCTTCTATGCATGTTGGTTTCATCATGGTAGTTTACTGCATTGGCCTGCTACCATGGATTGTAGTAAGGATTCTGCTGATGATGACATGTACACAAAATGTCAAGATGAAGTTGATGCATTTAATCATGCTCGTACTCCACAATATTGGATGATTCCTGTTATTGCTGTAGTTGCTATTGGATTAGCTACCTTGTTATATTATTGTGTGGAAGTTCCTGTGCGAACATATTTCAAATAAAGTTAAAATAAAAATGAGAAAACGATGTAAGATTAGTATTTTAGGATTTGTTGACTGTTGCCAGTATTGCCATATGACCTCTGTTCACTTGAACATCTTTCTAATCAAGAAAGAATTTGTTTGTTGATAAGAATGCTAAAATAAAAGTCCGCAAATGTTTGTGATGATATACTTTGTACTCGTTAATAGTTGCCATATATTATTGTGTATTAGTAGTTGGACATCTACTTCCGTTACAAGTAGAGTCGAAACTGTTTTAGTAGTAAATGAAATTAAAAGATTGTAGGGTATATATGCTTTTAATAGCTTTGATATAAAATTTTTAAAAATGTAACGGCAAAAATTCAAATTACCGAAACGATTAAAGAAGTCAAAATGTACAAACAAAATTTCATGACAAAACAAATCATGTCAATATTATTGCCATGATCGCTGCCACCAATGTATTGCTATTGCTGGAGAAATAGAGATGTTAGTTCCAGCAAATAATTCTTTAAGCTGTGTATAATTTGTCCAATCAATAATTATACCTGTGGATGACATATTGCGCATGTGACGAGATATCAACTCGTAACTATCACGATTTTCCATCAATTGTATTAACACTTGATACACTTCCGATGATGGAAAACAATCATACGGGAGCATAGCATCATCGTCATCGTTGTTCTTACCAGGCTCGGAAGGATTGAGATAACCAGCCAAATTCGTTACTTTAGCGAGATTTGGTACAGGATGAAAAACTTGAGGTGGTAAAATCATGAGACCGAATTGTAAACAAACCTGTTCTAAAGAATATTTTGCAAATAAACGATCAATAAAGGATGTTAACATCAGTGGGCCAGATTGTAAAAGGATACTCTCTGGTGATTCAACTGTGAAAATCAAGAAAAGAAAAGTAAATGATTGGCAAAGTATAGATTTGAAGGAAAATAAACTTACTTTGAAGCGCTACCAATGTTGATCGGCGTTCTGCTGGTGGCAAAAAACTGATAATTCCTTTTGCCATTGACATTGATCGTTGATGAGTTTGTTGCACCAGGTGAAGAATTTCTTTCATGAGAGGATGTCCGGATGTACATCTAAGCAACAATTGTTCATCACAAGCACTAAAATAAGGACATACGAACTCACCCGAGGATTCCATTATTCACTTCTACCATAGATGTGTTTGACAATCCACAAAAGAACTTTACTGGACTACCTCTATCGTTATCGAAAATGCCGGGTATGGCTTCCAAACATCCCGTAAACTCATAATCCACATCGATGTAGACCCCACCTAGTCTCGCTAAGATAGCATAACGTAGTAAATCACTCGCTTTCCCTTCATTAAAAATATCTTTTATTAAGTTTGATAATTCAGGATCACTGGAAATCTCTCGATTAGACCACAACATCACTGTCCAGGAAGGATGAAGGGAATGGAATTGTTTGATACAACGATGGCCGTATTCAGGTAATGGTCTGTTCCCAATCCAAATAAAATGCGCCAATCTGGGTATCCTACTGCTAATAGGTTCGTCTCTTTTATCGCATTTACTATCTTCTAATTGTTCGCGATTGGATTCAAAATCGGCATTGGTGCTAATTTTTGTGGAGAGAAGGGTTACGTTGTTCCAATGAACTCGATCCAGGAAACCTTTTTCATTTGAAAGGAAAGTTTGCTGCATTGGTGTAGTTTATGATAGCAAATTATTTGACAACAATAGGCGATAAAACGAACTGAAGACTACCTAGAAGCTATAAGGGCAATGCAACGCGTTCAAGCGTATATAAAAAATCTGACAGGACAAGCAATGTGGAAGACGATGGATTGACCACACAAAACCCCAATAGGGCTAATCATTTCCGTCATCACCCAATCGTCCAATCGTTCCATATTGTAGTAGTTATTTTCATGTCAAAAATCGAAAATGGTGAAGCCTACTGTCTTCTTTGATGTCTCTGTTGGTGCGAAACTCCTAGGCCGCATTAAGTTCCAATTGCACGCTGATGTTGTCCCAAAGACCGCTGAGAACTTCAGGTAAGGAAAAGCTTAGTGTGACGTGTTGGCAGTTTACACACCGTATCAATCATTTTCAGAGCGCTTTGCACTGGCGAGAGAAGTACTCCAATGAAGAAGTTGCACTTCAAGGGCTCCATCTTTCACCGTGTTATTCCAAACTTTATGTTGCAAGGTGGTGACTTCACTCGCCACAACGGCACTGGTGGTGAGTCCATCTATGGTTCTCGCTTTGCCGATGAGAACTTTAAATTGAAGCACACCGGTCCTGGTTTATTATCAATGGCCAATGCTGGTCCTAACACCAATGGCTCTCAATTCTTTGTTACCACTGTCCCTTGCCCATGGCTCGATGGTAAGCACGTCGTATTCGGTGAAGTCACTGAGGGAATGAACGTTGTTAAGGAAATCGAGAAGTATGGTAGTGGAAGTGGTCGCACCTCTGAAATTATCACCATTACTGATTGTGGAGAGTTAAAGGATGCGTAAATATATTCATAAGAGAATGTAGTTGATTCTTTAATGGCTTGATAATTTAATGTCGATGGATAGTACGAGCAGCATCTTCTTATAGAGAAGTATTCCGCAAGCCAAATGATACGCATATGAATTTCCCATCATCCCTGTGCCAATATTTTGGGTTTATCTTTCGTCAGGAACACTCGAATGAATTTGTGGATAGAGTCATTCCTTAATGTGACAAACGATAAATCATAAGTTTCTTTTTCGAGTTGAATACACACAAAGCAAGATATTATTTGCTGAACTGTTTACAATTTAATTACAATTTGTATATTCGGTTCACTCGGCTATGATTTTCGGATGAGACATCGAAATCACTTGAACAGACAGGTAATTCAGGCACCCAAAACGCTTAAGCGAGTTGACCGCAATCAACAATGGTGATGTTTTGACTGGTACGTCCACTGGAACTTCCCAAGGATTCAATTTGCTTGACGACATCCATACCAGCAGTGACAGCACCGAAAACAACGTGCTTGCCATCGAGCCATGGGCATTCGACGGTGGTAAGGAAGAATTGGGAACCGTTGGTGTTTGGGCCAGAGTTAGCCATGGACAACAATCCAGGACCAGTGTGTCTCAACTTGAAGTTCTCATCTGGGAACTTGCCACCATAGATGGACATGCCACCAGTACCGTTGCCCTTGGTGAAGTCACCACCTTGCAACATAAAGTTTGGAATGACACGGTGGAAGATGGAGCCCTTGAACCACAAGTTGGAGGTAGCAGTACTCTTCTCGCCAGTGCAGAGAGCTCTGTGCAATAAGGTAAAATACGTCAATTGAAAAGTTTTGAAGCATTCATAATCCGTAGTGGACTTACCTAAAGTTCTCGGCAGTTCTTGGGCAGACATCGGCACGCAAAGTCATTTCAATTCTGCCAGCTGGGCGGCCACCAATAGCGATATCGAAGAAAACAACTGGGTTGGACATTTTTGTTGGTTGTGAAATTTAATGCAATTATTTAAATTCTGATTATTATGAAGCGGAAAACTGTTGTCGGTGCGCATTTTTCAAAAAAATACTCCCCACCACCAAAAAGAATACTTCACATAATTTCCACGAAATCTCATGGATATACTTGTTAACGGCAGTTTGAGTCCGTTGTGCGTTAATCCGCCCTCTCCCAATGACATCAAGATCCGGCGCCCGAACAAAGCAGCAAAGGCGAGCACGTTTAATTAATAATTAAATCTGGAATCTACAAAGTTCAATCGCTGGTTTTGGTACTTAACTTTATTGACCTCTGAAATTACTAGCACCTATTGATTCATCGAATTCGCTTCTATATTCATAAACTATTTTTTTCTTCTCATCGATCACCGTGGATATCATGTGGCAGAGTAGCCTATTCGCCATGTCTGCCTTATGGTTTATTAGTTTAGGCCTTCTGGTAAATAGTGTTGCAGGTAATAGTTCCAATGGAATTGTTATAACACCTAATTCGAACAACGGTACAACCTATTTGTTTAATATTCAAAATATTAAAGATGATTTTACCCCTCAATCAAGTTATTGTTATCCAAACATGACATCATTATGTAATTTACGTTCTGCTTGGTCTGTATGCATGACAGGTAGTGTTGTAGTAATGACAAGTAGAGATGACTGTGTTTTACAACTACCTAGTGACGCAACAAGTATTTCTTTCAATACAACATTTTATGGTGAATTAGTAACCAAGAATCAAGATTGTCCACAAGTCATCATCAATGGCACTGCTACTTCACCGACTACCATCCAATCGAATATGAATAATCATTCCCCATATATCCCTACAACTACGATTTATGAAACTGGAATGTTACAACAAACTTCATCCGGTCAAAATATAACCAGTTCGAAGTATGGGAATGTCACAATTTGCAGCAATGAGTGGACAGCTTTGTCAACTCAACCATACGCTGGAGATCCATTACTTCGTCTATTTGATTGGGATAGTTTTATTAATGGATATAATTTGCCTGTGGATGGTTTTGAACTGCAACAACTCGCTTTTTCAGACAATGATATTGGTTTAGGTGCTCAGATTGTCTATTATTTCACTTCGGTCACTCCGGTTTGTAAGAATTTTATGCTTGTTATGGGATGTGCGAGTGACTTTTCATGCAGTATGGATATTACTAAAGCAGTAAGTAAAACGCCTGGTGTATTTCAACCAAGATTTCTCTATGCATCATATTGGCAAACTAATGTTACTTTGTTCCGCCATGTGATAACTAGTGCACCAACGCTGTCCCCGAGTCAGTATCCCACCGAATCGCCAACCCCTTTGCCATCTGAATATCCAACTGAATTTCCTACTTACGGATTTACTGACTATCCGACCCTTGATCCAAATGTTTCGTGGACGGATTGGCCGACATTTGCTCCATGGACGTATCCCACAGAGATTCCTAATTCTGCTCCAACAGAAGCTCCTTCAGTGGTTCCATCGGAAAGTCCAACAGATAGTCCAAATACTTCAAGTACTGAAGCGCCATCAGTTGTTCCTTCAGAGAGTCCAACGCTGGCGCCATCTGCTCCAACCGCTCCCTCAAATCCTACAATTCCCCCAACCGAAGCTCCGACATTGACGCCTCCATTGAATGCATCGCTACCAGAAATGATTCTATCGATTCTATCGAACACTTTTGGCAGGAAAGACAGAATGATGAGTACCACAACGATGCTCTATGGCCTACTTTCAAATGACTCCCATCCAACCGCTGCTCCAACATTGATTGGTAATTCGACAATATTTTCAGATGAGCCTACATTGGTGCCAACAGCGATGCCAACATGGGCGCCCACAAGTGCTCCTGCAATAATTGCTCCAACAGTTGTGACACTAAAAAATGTCCAATTGTCAGGATTTGGTACTGCAACTCTTAACGGTGGAGCAATTATGACCTACGCTTTGGATCACGGCACTTTTGAACACGTTCAATTCCAAAGCAATACTGGATACTATGGAGGAGCATTTTATTCCAGTTCTTTGGGTGAAGCTACCTTAGATAATTGTCGATTTGACAACAGTATTGGTGGTTATGGTGGTGCCATCGCGGCTGATATGTTTTCCACATTAACCGTTTCAAACACAGTGATCAATCAAGCTAAAGCATCTGGCTATGGTGGTGGCATGTTTGTTATGTATGGACATACTGTCAGTGTCATTGATTCATCTATGAAGCAGTGCAATTCCAATTATAATGGCGGTGCTATTGAAATGCATGCTATCAGAGGATCAACTGTTACACAAACATCTTTTCAACAGTGCTCTACTGAATTGGGATCTGGGGGAAGTATTCATTTATCAAATGTAACAACAAGCACTTTGTCGTTTTTACATTTTAATGATTCATCAGCGACTAGTGGACATGGTGGAGCCATTGCAGTGGTAAATTGTTCAAATACATTTGTTGATACCGTTAGTGTTAGTAATGTCAATGCCTCACAAGGTGGTGGTGCAATGTTTTTTTCATATGTTACCCAAATATCTTTGATGAATTCGACTATCCAAAATGCATTGTCGGTTTCTAGTAATGGTGGAGGAGTTTATGTAGACATTGCCAACCAATTTACCTTGCTTGGTGTTACTTTCCAGAATACCCGTAGTATATACGAATCTGGTGGAGCAATTAGTTTGAGGAATGTCACATTCAGTTCAATTACAGGATTATTTGCATATCAAAGTGCTGCGAGTCGAGGTCAAGGAGGAGTATTGTATTGTGAAGATGGCGAATCTTTGGAAATGACTGATCTCTATGTGCGCAATAGTCATGCAGTTCGTGGCGGTGCAATCAGTCTCAGCAGGGGCCATCATTCCTCACTAAGCCAAGCGACCATTATGGACACAATGTCGGTAGAAAATGGTGGTGCCTTATTGGTTGACAAAGTAGTGAACAT
>JACCEA011594232.1_pt1 | contig 10367 bp, 9 predicted proteins | sample 7449851 | NCBI WGS metagenome assembly JACCEA01 (sample SAMN15323453, study PRJNA562643) | freshwater metagenome | isolation source: river surface water | place: USA:Blue River Watershed | collected 2017-08-18 | reverse complement strand
GGTTCACATTTTGAGGTTGCAAAAATTTTAGAACCTGAAGGCGAAAAAGGTCTTTCTTTTATGGAATTGGCTCAACGTATAAATACAATCTCTGCAAAAAAACAAATCGTTGCAACAGGTAAGGCAGGAACGGTTTATTTGTGTCATCCTTTTATTGTTCATGCGGCACAAAACCATTACGGCACAAAACCAAAATTTATGGCACAGCCACCCTTGTTGACAAAGAATGATTTTAATATTAATAAAACAGATATTTTGCTTTGTCCTGTTGAGAAAGCAATACTAACAGGACTTACAATGTAAATGCTCTATCGGTAAAGGTATAAAATTCAATCAGTTCATTTGCTTATATGGCACAACTTAATCGTAAAAATAGTTGTATTTTCGTCAGACTGTACCTCAATGTTCGCTTGGTGTAATTTTATTACTTGAGCCACAATCGCCAAACCAACTCCGTGACCTTTGACTGCTTGGGCGGTTTGATTGCTACGATAAAATGGATTGAATATAAAAGGAAGTTCTTCTTCGGGGATTCTATTCCCTGAATTACAGAAATGGATGATGATGTGTTCTAAATTTGCCAAAAAATGCACAGAAACTGTATGGTTTGGAGAAAATTTACAGGCATTGTCCATTAAATTCATAAATACAACCTTCAAAGACGCTTCATTTCCCAAGATAATTAAAGCCTCTTCATCTTCTGGAAATTCATCAAAATTTAGTTGAACTTTATATTCTTCATGCCATTTTTGGAGCTGTGTTTTAGCATCCCAAAGCAACTCATCAACCCTTATCGCAGAAAATTGCACAGATTCGTGGTCAATTACGGTATTTGCTAAGGTCAATAAAGTATTGGTCAATTGAATAATCGAGCGAGTATCTTCTTGTAAAGACCGCAAAGTATTCTCGTAAACAGCCGGACTTCTTTGTTGCAACAAAGAAACCTCTAATTGAGCATATATTTTGGTAAGTGGATTTTTCAATTCGTGAGAAACATTGGCAATAAACATTTTTTGCATCACAAAAGCCTGCTCGATTCTGTCCAAAAGATGATTAAAAGTTGATACCAATAAGCCAATTTCATCTGTTTTATTAGGGTGCGTAACTCTTTTTTCGACATTGGAAGGAAAAATATCATTTACCTGACGAATAATACCCGCCATAGGAGCAAGAGCTTTATCGGCAAAAAACCATCCCGAAAGCCCCAACAACAATACACCTATCCACCCCATCACAAATAAAATTTTACGTAAATCCTCCAATGCCTCTTTGGCGTTTCCATCAATTGCCCTCACGATAATCCAGTAGCTCAATTTCCCTTTTTTTAGTTTGATGGCAAAAGTTTGATGATAAGATGCTTCAAAGAATATTTCTTTATTTTGTTTTTGCAGGGTCGGTATCAAATCGGAAAATAGAGCGGAATATGGTTCTTGAGACTCAAACACTAATTTTTTATTAGCCTCGTCATACACGTAGATGCTTTCGTCGCTTAAGGTAGATTTTTCGGAAATATTGACCAATTTGAGAATAGTCTTATCGGACGTTTGTAAATCGAACAATAAAGTCGCTGTCGTAATCGCCTTGTCTTGAAGTCTGTTAAAAAAACGTTTTTCTAAATACAGCTTACTGAAAAAATAAACGCCAAAAGAAAATAAAATCAAGACGGTACTTACCAATCCTACAAACTGATAAGTCAATTTAGAGCGAATATTAATCATTTTCAGTAGAGTACTTTCATTACATATCCCATACCAATCTGCGTATGAAGCAGTTTGGGTTCAAAACCTTTATCTATTTTTTTACGAAGGAAATTCAAATATACTTCAATCACATTCGTACCTGTATCGAACGTTACATCCCAAATTTTTTCGGCAAGTTCGACCTTTGAAATCACTCGACCTTGGTGGCGAATAAAATACTCAAGCAATAAAAACTCTTTTGCTGTCAAAATGATTTCTTTGCCATTTCGGGTGACCGTTTTGGCATCTAAATTCATTTCCAAATCTGCAATTTTGAGCATATTGGCAGTCTGAATACTTCCGATATTTCGACGAGTTAGAGCCCTCACTCTTGCCATCAGCTCCTTAAATTCAAATGGTTTTGCTAAATAATCATCTGCTCCAGCATCTAATCCTATAATTTTATCATCTGTTGTGCCTAAGGCAGTCAGAAGTAAAATTGGAGTACGGATGCCCTTTGCACGTAATTGCCTGCATAATTCCAAACCATTCATGCCGGGCAAAATAATATCCGAAATCACCAAGGAATAGGCATGGCGTGTTGCCAACTGAAGCCCAATCAGACCATCGTAAGCGACATCCACTTCCCAATGTTGTTCTTCTAATCCTTGTTTAATAAACTGAAGTGTTTTGGCTTCATCCTCGATAAGTAAAATTTTCATGATTCGATATGGCTTTCGCCTCAAAATTAGATAAATTTTAAGTATTATCAAGAAGAAATAATATCATATTTATTTTATCTCGATAGGTATGAGCATGACTTTCCCCAAAATTCCAGACTCTAAAGGTTGCCAATTTTCGGTGGTAAAATACTGATTCTTACCCAAGTTTTGTTTCAAACGTGCCGACATATTGATGTTATAAAATTTCTGCCAAACGTACCCTTGTTTTTCTACGGCTATGACCCTATTCGCCATCGAATTTGAAACCGATACTTGTAAAATATTCTGTGATTTCAAAATATCATGTGGTATTCGCACTTGATAAGTAGGTCCGAGCAATGTTCCTAAAAACTTTCCGTTTATGCTGACTCTTGCACTTTCTGAGACTTTACCTAAATCCAACAAATAATCATTTTGCAAAGGAGTCTTCAGGCTAAATTGTAGTGTATAAGTCGCTGTTCCTGAAAAGTTTTTATACGATTCGTCTTTGAAATGTGTCCACGACACTAGTGAATCCAAAGTTAAATCTTTCGGTAAGTTCGGACCTCCAGACTCAAATTTTAGTTTCCAATTTCCTGTTAATTCCATCGGTGCTACCCTTGGATATACATAAGGATAATTGGTATCTTGTATAATAGTTGGGTATAATTCCAGCAAAAGAGACTCTCCGGCTTCCATTTGCATATATACCTCCCCTGTTTCAAATCGATATTTCGCCATGCCTTTCAGCTCTTTCATAGGATTGTACAATCCTACTGACTTGGCATTTAGGCTTAGTTTCACCCATCCTTCAAATGGCTTATCTAAAGGGTTTTTTATTAAATACAAATAACCTTTTTCATTCTTTTTTCTTAGAAATTGAAGCCCTTGTTCGGTCATTTGTTCTCGATAAATAGCTGCCTGAATCATCATTTCATCCAAATCCTCTCCAAGTAATATACAGCCATTCCCAAGCTTTGCCTGCTGAAATTTTCCTTCGGGAATAAAATTCAGCGACTTGATTAATTCTCTAAATTTAACTTGTCGAGCAGTAACATTGGTTAGACCCGGAATGTCTTGCGGAAGTTTATGATGAAAAATGATATTTGCTCCGCCTTTTGCTAATGCTAATATTTTTTCAAATGTTTCGAGCGGAATTTGTTCAATCTCGGGCAATAAAATAGTTTTATACGCCACTCCACCGGTTTGAACCAAAGAATTATCAACAAGCAAGTTCATGATTTGTTTGTCTGAAATAAAATCGAATCCATACCCTTTGTCTAATAATTTCTGACCCAACGCCTTGAAATCTGTTTCGTTAAATTCTGGTGTTACGCCATCGAAATGCTGCAAAAGCCCCTTAGAGGTATGCTCCGTCAGCCTATCCGTAATCGGAAAATAATACAAAATATCATTATTGGGTTTGGATTCTTGTAAAAACGATTGACAACGAGCGACATAAGCATTTAATGCCGAAAAATCTGTCCAAAAAGGATTATGCGGCGTAAAGTGCGTAGCTGCATAAAATAACCAACCCGGAAAAGCCTCATTTTGGGGAGAATAATTTGTGCCATGATAAAAAATATGGTTGACTCCTCCCAACAAAAACAAATCTACTGCTTTTTTTACATCTGATAATTTCGACAAAAAATGTTCATTTTCCCATGTAGCAGACTCCGAAGAAGTTAATTTTTTGCCCATCACATTCGACGCAGAAGAAGCAAATTTGATTCTCAACAAATCTGTCCCTTCAATTTCAGGAATATCTACAATTCCATATAAATCTAAAGTATTTGCGGGCGAGCCATGAGCTTGGTTTCTGACAATTTTACCTTTCGCATGAGCCCAATTTGCCCATTCAGAGGTATATTTTTCCAGAATCAAATCTCCAATCGTGGTTCTGTAATCATACAATACTCTTTTGTTCAAGTCATTAGACGTAGTAGAGAATAAATTTGGCAAATAGTTTTTCAAATCATATCCTCTCCTATTTTTAAATTCTTCAAAGAAATTATCAGTCCAATCGGATTGCCCTCTAGCATCATCAACCTCATAAGAATCATTGAAAAAAGCCCTCATTTGCTTCAAATCTTCTTGGGTTAATGCGTTATCAAATGCTTTTAGATAATTTCGAATAGCTTTTTCCGAAAAATGGTCAATGACATCTCCTTCGCCCCCCGGTCCAGCTCTTTCAACCATCTTTCCGTGCCAACCCTGAAATATAGCCAATAGTGTCCACTCTCCTTCCGGAGCAATCCAATCAAGTGTCCCATCCGATTTTAGATAAGAAAATAGGTCGATTTTCTCATCTTTATTAGAATATGCCATCAAAGCTTGTAAAGGAAGTGGCTTTTCAAAACGTATTTGATCAATGGCTAATTCTTGTAGATTTTTATTTTCAGAAATTGGAAATTTAATCGCCTCGATGGCTGTATTTTTGGGTAAAACATATCTTAACAAGGGTTTTTGTACATAAAAAACCTTTTCTTGAAGCTTTTCACCTGCTTTCAGCTTATATTCTCGAAAAGCCACATATTTGCAAGCATCCTCGGGCGTAACCCAAGCTCCCCCAAAAGGCCAGCCAGAAGCATTGGCAAGATCTATGCCCAAATTGAGTCTTTTTGCCTCGGCAAGCGTATGTCGAAACATCGATAGCCATCGAGGCGAAAGAAAATCTATGAATTGTTTTTCGTATCCTTTTACTCCATAAATAGGCGTAATCTCTAAACCACCCAATCCTGCTTTTTGAAAATTTTCGAGGTTGTAAGTCAAATCGTTCGAATTAACGGCATTTCCTTGCCACCACCACCTAGACCAAGGCTTTTGTTGAGCAGTAATAGGTCGCCAGCTCGGCTGTGCCAAAGCAATCGATGTACTTAAAAAAAATATAAATACAGACTTTATTCCGATGATTGAATGTTTCATGAATGTCAGGTTGAATTGATTTACAAAGATAAAAATAGTTTTAACTTATCGAATCATGCGATAGACTTCCACGCCTGCCAATAAAAAGCACCCTACTCCAAAATCGGTAAAATTCGGAACTTTATCAAACGATAAAGGTTGCCCGTCCTTTGGTTCTTTGCCCGTTCCTTGCACAAAACCCAAAAATCCATTCGGATGAACACAATCTTTTATCATGGCATTCATGGCTCTTGTCACGATTGGTCGGTATCGCTTTTTATCCAACAATCCGTGATTCATTCCCCAAGCCATTCCATAGGTAAAAAGAGCCGTCCCCGTCAATTCTTTTCCTCCAAAATCCGTTTCATCAGTCAAACTGACGTTCCAAAAACCATCTTTTCGTTGTAATGGAGCTAATGATTTCATCATTTTAAGGTAAATTCTTTCATATTCTTCCCGATGCGGGGCATTTTTAGGCATAATATCGAGTACCCGTACCAATGCTGCTACTACCCAACCATCTCCACGAGACCAATAACAATCTTTCCCCCCAGGAGTTTGATAAGGTGGTAAAAAATCTTTGTCTCTGTACCATAATCCTGATTGCTCATTGAAAAGTCCCGAGCCACCCTCTTTGTTTTTGGTATGCTCAAAAAGTTGGTACATTTTTTCAAAATAAGCATTTTCTTTATAAATAGTCCCCAATTGAGCATATACTGGCATTGCCATCTGCAAAGCATCAATCCAAGTCCAATCATTCACTTTATCCGAATGAACCATATTATCCATACAAGCCTTAATATCTCTAATTCTTTCAGGTTTGGGGTCAATCAGATACAAATCGATATATGTTTGCCCACAGCATTGGTCGTCGCCGTTTCGAGTGGTGATGCCATTTCTTAGTCCCCAACGATGAGCTTCTCCCCAAGATACAGCATAATCGTAATATTGTTTTTGTGGATTGATTTTGTACAAAGCCATCAATCCTTCATAATAAACCCCTCGAGTCCAAATATTACTAGGGCGAGTTTTATCAATTGCCCAAATAGGCTTAGATACATCCGGCCATTCATTCATAAAATAGGTATTGGCACGAGTCAATGTTGCTAATAATTCAGATTTGTTTGGTAAAGCTTGTGAAAAAGCAAAATTTATGAAGAAAATCAGTGATGCTGATAAAAAAAGTCTCTTGTGAATAAGCATAAAATTATAATTTTTAAACTATTAAATATGACAAAATTAATTTCAATCAGATAAAATACCCTCCTGCACATACACGAAAACAAATGAGCCGACTATAGTCCAAAGGTTTTGATAAAGACGCTTTTTTCAAACAATTCATCTACAAAACCAAATATATAGAGCTTTTATTCTTGATAATAATTGAATTATATTGTATTTTTCGATTCAATTAGAAATCTATTCGATTCGGCAATGCCGTTTTTCACCTTATCCTTAAACATTTCAGATGCAATCAAATCGCAGAAAATTCATCAAAAGTGTTGGTGCCGCCTCCTTATTGATGGCGGGCGAAAGTATAGCCAAACCCTTCAACATCATCAAAAGCCTAAAAGTAAGTCCAAACGATAAAATTCGTATCGCTACTATCGGGATGGGTATTCAAGGAAATTCGGATACCAGAGCCGCTCTCCGCAATCCAGAAGCAGAGTTAGTAGCTGTTGCCGATTTATACGACGGGCGACTACAACATGCCAAAGAAGCTTATAGCAAAGATATTTTCACCACAAGAGATTTCAGAGAGATTCTCAACAGAAAAGACATCGATGCCGTTATTATTGCTACACCAGACCACTGGCACGACCACATCAGTATCGCTGCCATGAATGCAGGAAAGCATGTCTATTGCGAAAAGCCGATGGTTCAGCATATTGAGGAAGGCAGAGCGGTGATTGAAACATGGCAAAAAACTGGTAAAACCATGCAAGTGGGTAGCCAACCTAGCAGTGGAGCAGCTTATGCCGAAGCCCAACGATTGATGCGTGCCGGAGAAATCGGGGAGTTGAATTTTATCGAAGCAACTTACGACCGTTACAATGCTTTGGGAGCATGGACTTATTCTATCGCTCCAGATGCTTCGCCACAAACCATCGATTGGGATAGATTTTTGGGCGATGCCCCCAAACGTCCCTTTGATGCCACTCGTTTTTTCCGATGGAGAAATTACCGAGATTATGGCACAGGAGTAGCCGGCGATTTATTTGTACACTTAATCACGGGAATGCACTATGCCACTGGAGCCATTGGGCCTGAAAGAATATTTTCTTCGGGTGAATTGAGCTATTGGAAGGACGGAAGAGATGTGCCTGATGTGATGGTAACAGTGTTGGATTATCCAGAAACAGAAAAACACACTAAATTTCAGGCAGTACTGAGAGTAAACTTCGCTAATGCAGGAGCTATCAAAAACGTCACAAGAATTGTAGGAACTGAAGGTGAAATATTATGGAATGCACAAGGATTGACACTTACCAAGCGTAAACTTCCAAAAGCTCCAGGATACGGAGCAGGTGAAAGCTTTTCGACTTTTTCGGATGCTATGCAAAAAGAGTTTCAAAAAGAATACGATGCCAAATATAGTGAGGCAGACCGAATCGCTCCGCCCGTACAAGAAATCAAATTTGAAACACCTAAAGAGGACGATGCCCACGCCAAACATTTCAAAAATTTCTTCGATAATTTAAGAAATAATAGCCAAGCTACTTCTCAAGACCCAATTTTTGGTTTCAGGGCTGCGGCACCAGCATTGGCTTGTAACCTCAGCTACTTCGATAAAAAAATCATTCATTGGGACCCCGTTTCGATGAGATTAAAGAAAAAATAAATAAAAAAGCCACTTGCTTCGTTTCTGAATCAGGTGGCTTTTAAAATTAGTTTATCTATACAATTTTATTTTTGATAGACACAAAATACTCTTTACTAGAAACAATTATCAACTTTTTTTGTTTCATCTATATTTGGTAAAAGAATCAGTCATTATGAAGAAAAAAATCGGATATCTTATTTTGTTTTTTGTGATTTTCACGGGAATCAAATCGTCCGTATCTTCTTTTATTGCTCAATTAATCGCACGAGAAGCCTATTCAACAAGCGACTCATCTTCAGACAAGTCATCGGATTGTATTCCCTTAGATGATATTGAAGAAAATGCAGACCAAGATGGAGACATTGATTTTATTCATATTCCCTATTCGGTTTCAAGTCTTTCGACTAAAGTCGATAAAATATTTTCTACTTACTTATTTAGTATTAATGAAATCCATTTGGGTTTAAATTCTCCTCCTCCAAAGTACTAATCTACTTATTTTACTACAAATACCTTTCTGATTCTGCCTATTTGCAACGATAGATAATCTGAATAGGTGTATTTTTACTATTCGAACAATCTACTTTGAATTTCAAAGAAAGATTCGCTTTCGTCAAAAAAGAGCCATAAATTCAAGATAACACATTGATTACCAACAACAAATAAAGAAATTATGAAATATCAAATCCTAAGCTTTTTAATTATTTTCGGTACGCTTTCATGTTCAAAAGATAAAAAAGAAACACAAACGACTTTTGAGAGCTTTCCGGTTGTTTCTCCCCAATTAGTCGATACCACCTTGGCAGTCGATTATGTGGCAGAGATAAGTGCCATTCAAAATGTCGAAATCAGAACCAGAATTAAAGGCTATTTGGATAAAATCTATATAGACGAAGGGAAATATGTCAAAGAAGGACAATTATTATTTTCGATTCATAATCCCGAGCTAAACGAAGAAGTTGCCAAAGCAGGAGCAGTCTTAAAAAGTACTATTTCCGAGTTAAAATCAGCTGAAATTGAATTTCAAAACATCAAGCGATTGGTTGAAAAAAATGTCGTTGCGAATACAGAACTTGAAGCAGCCAAAAATAAAGTCGAAATGATGAAAGCCAAGGTAGAAGAAGCAAAAGCCAATGAATCATTCGCTAAAATTCAGCTCTCTTATACACAAATCAAAGCACCCTTTAGCGGAATAGTGAGTCGTATTCCATACAAAATTGGAAGCTTAGTAGAAGACGGAACACTCTTGACCAGCATTTCTAATAATGGACAAGTTTTTGCGTATTTTGATGTTTCTGAGAAGGAATACTTAAATTATTCGATGAAATTGAAAGAAAACGACCATAATCCCAATAATGTTACTTTGATTTTGGCAAATGGAGAGCCACATCCTGTCAAAGGAAAAATTGAAACAACCGAAGGAGAAATTGATAAAAATACAGGAAATATTGCTTTTCGAGCAAGGTTCGACAATCCAAATATGATACTCAAACACGGAGCAAGCGGCAAAGTCAGGCTTATGGAAAAGTACAAAAATGCCTTGCTCATTCCACAAAAAGCAACCTTTGAGATTCAAGACAGAATATATGTTTACGTGGTCGATGCCAATAACAAAGTAAAGTCTAAAGAAATTACTACCAAAAACCGCCTGACACATTATTATATTCTCGATTCAGGATTGTCTGAAAAAGACAAAATCATCTATGAGGGTATCCAAGAAGTAAAAGAGGGAATGTCCATCAAGCCAGAACTGGTTGATACCAACGAATTATCAAAAGAACTTACTTACACAGATACTCACGAATAAAATTGATAGAAAATGTTTGTAAATTTTATAAATCGACCAGTTTTGTCGCTGGTTATCTCTATTTTTATTGTACTTTTTGGCCTATTGGCAGTATTTACTTTGCCTATTAGAACTGTAGATTCGGCTGAAGCATGGATTCTTTGGGCGAATTGCCAAATAATTCTAAACCAGTTGGGATAAATACCAAATATAATTTTTAAACATGCTCTTAAAACAATCTATCAATACTTCCTCAGAATTGTTTAAATCTGGAAGAGCCACTTATTTGGAGGTTATTACGGCACAAAAAAATGCACTTCAATCTCAAATCGAATTAATAAATATTAAAAAACAACAATATGCCGCCGTGATTGGATTGTATAAATCGCTGGGTGGCGGATGGAAATAACAAAAATACCCCCAAATGAAACATCTATTTGGGGGTATATTTAAAACTTTTTTATTAAATCATC
>JACCEA011407819.1_pt1 | contig 10368 bp, 8 predicted proteins | sample 7449851 | NCBI WGS metagenome assembly JACCEA01 (sample SAMN15323453, study PRJNA562643) | freshwater metagenome | isolation source: river surface water | place: USA:Blue River Watershed | collected 2017-08-18 | reverse complement strand
GTTGGTCGAGTAACACCCAAGAATTGCCAATCCCAGCACTAGCCGTTCGAGCTTGATGATTAGCAGCAACATCAGCAACGGGTGATTGCCAATTGCTAGTTTCAGCGGGACGACTGGCAAACTCTTGCTGATGACCCGCTGCCAATCCTGTCTGCACTGGAGCATGGACTGGATTTTGCGCTAGCAATCGCAAGTTCGGTTCAATTTCAGTCACTTGACTTGTTTGCAATTGCCGTTGTAAATCCGGCCAAGCATATCCGCGAGTCGTTTGCGGCTGATAGCCAAAAGTTGTTGTGCCTCTAAGACTATCGCTTGAATGTTTGTCCGTTGCTTCGTGGCGCTTGCCGACTGTTTGACTATTAACGGGTGCATTTGCAACTGTTTGAGTTTCGATGGATTCCATTTCACTCGGCAATCGGTGTTCACTCGTCTGCAATGCTTGTTTTAACACACTCACGACAAAATCATGCACGAATCGGGCTTGATGAAATCGCACCTCGTGTTTGGCGGGGTGCACATTGACATCAACTTGCCGCGGATTGATTTCCAGATACAGCACAAAACTAGGTTGCATTTGTAATGGAAAATCTTCGCCGTATGCTTGTCGAATTGCATGATTGAGTAGTTTATCGCGCATCATTCGGCCGTTGACATAGCAATACTGCACCACGCTTTGTGGCTGACACGCTGCAGCAGCCATTACCCATCCACTCAATTGCATGTCATCGTATTGGCTCGCCACATAGATTGCATGGCTCATGAAATGACGGCCACACAGAGCAAGCAGTCGTTTCTCTTTGGTAGTCTGATCTGTCGCCGCTTTTAACTGGCGGATCACTTGACCGTTATGGGTCAAGGTCCAATTCACGTCAAAGCGGCTTAACGCCAAGCGTTTGATGAGTTCATCGATATGCGCAAACTCAGTTTTATCACTGCGTAAAAAACGCCGTCGGGCTGGGGTATTAAAAAATAAGTCGACAACTTCAATGGTTGTGCCATTTGGATGCGCGGCGGGACGCACTGTGACTTGCATCTCACGACCTTCAGCCATTGCTTGCCATGCCGTGTCTTGCTCGGCCGGTTTTGAAGTTAGCGTCAGACGGGAGACTGAACTGATACTGGCAAGTGCCTCTCCGCGAAAACCCAGTGAAACAATTTGCTCTAAATCTTCAAGCTGATGAATTTTACTGGTTGCATGTCGACTCAGTGCCAACTCGAGTTCAGCTTGCGGAATACCGCTGCCATTATCTCGGATGCGGATAAGCTTACTGCCCCCTTTTTCAATATCAATTTGCAGCTGAGTTGCCCCCGCATCCAAACTATTCTCGACCAACTCTTTGACCACCGAAGCAGGCCTTTCAACCACTTCGCCGGCAGCAATTTGGTTGGCTAGCTGCGGTGACAAAATGCGGATGGTCATGATTGCGGGATCTTCAGTTTCTGGCCAATTTGGATATTGTCAGATTTTAAATTATTGATCCGGCGCAGCTCAGCCATACTGACCCCGTGTTTTTTAGCCAAACGCGACAATGCATCTCCTGATTTCACTTGGTAAATCAACATTTTTGGTTGCGATTGGGCTTTTTTCGGGCCAGAGCCAGTTTTGCTGGTGGTTCTTACCGATGTTGTTTTAATTGGAGTTTTGGCAGAACTGGATGCAGCAATGGAATCCGCTTTGACAGTAGGTAAATCCTTTGCTGAAGGAGAACCACTGGGTAAACCACGACTGGTCGTTTTGCCTGCATTTGCTTGGCTGATGGCAGTTTGCCGAGTCGGTGTTGTAATAGCTTCTGCGATTAAATCCTCTTGCTGTGCTGCCTCTAAATCAACGGGTTCTGAACTTGGCGTCACCGCGGCTTCACGGCTACTGGTAGCTACAGCACGGCCTGAACCTTGCGCGATTCGGCTATCCGCAGGCGGATTTTTTAGATAGTAATTTCGTAACGCGCGAAACACTGCATTGGCAATTTTCTGCTGATGGGCTGGATTTTTTAACTTCTGCTCTTCAGCGACGTTAGAGATATAACCGGTTTCGACTAATATCGACGGAATATCAGGGGCTTTTAACACGCCTAAGCTCGCCGATTGCGGTTCTTTCTTGTGCAGCTTCGTCACGCGTCCAAGCTCAGCCAACACAACTTTGGCAACATCAAGGCCAGTTCCCATGGAATGTTGCATCTGTAAATCGAGCACGGTTTGGTTGAAATAGCGCTCACTGTCCGAATCTTTAATGACTTCAGCGACGCCACCTAATAATTCTGAATGTTCCTCTGTGCGCTCTAACATGCGGCCGACTTCAGTGGTGGCTCTTTTCAGCGACAATATCCAAACAGATGCCCCTTGCGCTTTGCGGTTTTCTGCAGCGTCGGCATGGATTGATACTAATAAGTCAGCCTTGCGATCGCGAGCAAGTTCAGGGCGTTTGGAAGGATAAATATAGTAGTCACTCGTGCGAGTCATGACTGCTTTAAAACCAGGTTCTTTATCAATCAAGGCTTTCAGCTTTTGTGAAATCGCCATGGTGACGTGTTTCTCGTAAGTGCCTTTGGGGCCTACCGCACCGGGATCATGTCCGCCGTGACCGGCATCAATGGCAATAATGATATCTCGCGCTTGTCGATTCCGAGTCACAGGGTGACGGACTTCGGCGGCAGTTGCCGATGTATTGGTAGCGCTTGACCGCGGTGTTAAGGCTAACACCAAACGATGTCCGTAGCGTTCGCTTGGGGCTAAATGAAATAATTTCGGGTTCGCAGCAGCACTCAAAGCCACCATCACTTCAGCTTTTTGGCCGCTCAGCCGCTTAATTTTTATCGATTGCACCAGTACTAGCTCGCCAGTAATAGCGCCAAGCGTGGTGACATCGATTTCATCCAGCACTATAGATAAATTCGTAGTACTACGAACAATCAACTCAAATTTGGGTTTTGCGGCTAAATCAAAAACTACTTGTGTCGTGTCTGGCGATGGCCATACCCGCACCCCTTTGATGATATTGGCTTGGGCTGTTTGTGAATTCAACAAACCAGTGAGGAGCAATGCCCAGAAGAGTAGCCTGAAAAATCGCATCATCATGCTGCAATCCCAGCCAACATCAGAACCCCATGCTCAGAGAGTGCAGTCATTTTTAACGTTCGACTAGTCGGAGAGGCAATGCTCAACTCAAGGGCTAAATCAGGTGCAGATAATAAAGGCTCACCTCGCTCGGGCCACTCAACTAGGCATAAATTCCCTGGGGCGAAATAATCGCGGATCCCCATGAACTCTAATTCTTCCGGATCGCGAAGACGATACAAATCGAAATGGAATACAGTCAATGCCGGCAGTTGATAGGACTCAACTAAGGTATAAGTTGGGCTTTTCACAGTGCCTGCAAACCCCAGACCTCGCAACAGATAACGGCTAAAGGTCGTTTTCCCCGCCCCTAAACCACCGTGCAGATAGATTGAACCACCCTTTAAACAATGTGTTGCAAGTTTTGCCGCAAGTTCAAGCGTTGCTTGCTCAGTCTCTAATTGTTTGGTGATTTCTAACCGTGCCATAACTTCCTCAAAAACTAGCCAAGTAGCCAACAAAATGCTTAGCCATAGGGGCGCTATGCTAACAAATTCCCCTGCTGATACCAATCAGCATCCGTCGATTTCCTTTGTGAACTGCGTGAAAATCATCGCTTTATGCTATTATTCGCCGCCTAATCGTAGTGAGATGACATTTTGACAACAGATCATTCAACAGCCATTGACTGGGCTCAAATTGCAGATTCCATTAAATCTTTAGCCACCGAACTCGGATTTTCGCAGTGCGGGATCAGCGATATTGACCTGCACCCTGAAGAGCCTCGACTGCAAGCCTGGCTGGATGCGGGCTACCATGGTGAAATGGATTACATGGCTGCCCACGGCATGATGCGCTGTCGCCCCGACGAATTGCAGCCAGGAACGCGTCGGGTGATTTGTGTGCGTTTAGATTATTTGCCCAAGCAAGCAGGGTTTGCCACCAATCTAGCTGCGCCTCATCTGGCATATATCAGTCGTTATGCGTTAGGGCGCGATTATCACAAATTGATGCGCAATAAATTGCAACAACTAGCTCGGCAAATCGAACAACTCGTTGGCCAATTGGGTTATCGCCCCTTTGTTGATTCAGCCCCAATTTTAGAGCGTCCATTGGCAGCCAAAGCAGGCTTGGGGTGGATTGGTAAACATAGTTTATTACTGAATGAAGATGCTGGTTCGTGGTTCTTTCTAGGTGAACTTTTAGTAGATATTCCACTGCCTGTTGACCACCCCATCACGAAAGATTGTGGTCATTGTGTGGCATGTATCACTATGTGCCCAACCCAAGCCATCGTGGCCCCTTATGTTGTTGATGCACGCCGTTGCATTAGTTATTTAACCATCGAAAACAAAGGCGAAATTCCGCTTGAATTTCGTCGTGCAATTGGTAATCGAATTTATGGCTGCGATGATTGTCAGTTGGTCTGTCCGGTCAATCGTGTGGCACCATTGACGCAACAGTCGGATTTTCAACGTCGTAAACAATGGCAAGACCAATCGTTGGTGGCTTTATTTCAATGGGATGAAGCCACTTTTTTAGCGAATACCGAAGGATCAGCCATTCGAAGAATCGGCCATGCTCGTTGGCAACGCAATATCGCGGTGGCTTTAGGCAACGCCCCTTATCAGCAAACCATTTTACAAACACTGCAGGATTGGCTCGAGCAACCCGACCATTTACAAAACCCGATGGTCAAAAAGCATGTTGAATGGGCATTGGCTGAACAGCAACAAAAAGCTAGTTCACGTGCCAGCGAGAATCGTCAGCAACAACGATTGATCCGTATCATCGAAGTAGGCCTGCCCAGAGACGCTTAAAGTCACAATTACGATTTAGGATGCTCGCCTTTCGGATTTATGGATATCATGCTGCCAACAGCCGAAGCAGAAGCCGAAGCAGAAGCAGAAGCAGAAGCAGAACTGCGAGCTTTTAGCCGCTCGTTAGCAAGGTCTAAAATCTGTTGTTTCTGTATATCAGAGCTCTGATGCCAAGCAATAATTTCTTGATAACTTCGACCGCAACCGATACAGATATCAGCCAGATCTAAACAGCAATTCCGCCTGCAAGGATTGGCGATCATGATGCTGATTGCCGTTGCATGTAAGCAACAAATTCATCAATTTTGAGCGGTTTACTAAAATAATAGCCTTGAATAAAATCACAGCCTAAGGCTTGCAACACCGACAGTTGAGCGGCGGTTTCAACACCTTCGGCGACAACTTTGACATTCAACACTTTTGCCATATTGATCAGCACCGCCACTAAAGCTCGCGCCCGCTCCTCAGATTCGAGATCATTGATAAAACTCTTATCAATTTTAATGAAATTCACTGGATAACGGCTGAGATAATTCAGTGCAGAATAGCCAGTGCCAAAATCATCAATCGCCAATTGCACGCCTTGGTTATGGAGAGCCATGATATTGTTTTGCTGAACCGAAATTCTATCCATAAATAACGATTCGGTGATTTCAAAAATTATAGAGTTGTAGGCCAAGCCTGCCTGTTGAATCATTTGCAGCCATTCATTGGCAATATGATGCACATTAAACTCATGACTACTGCGGTTAATTGAAATCTGTAAGTCTAAACCTTGTCGTTGAAAAAACTGGCTATCGGCTAAAACCTGTTTCAAAACAAATGCGCCTAAAGGACGGATAGCGCCTGTGCGCTCGGCAACAGCGATAAAATCAAACGGAGAAATCAGTCCGCGCTCCGGATGTTGCCAACGCACTAAAGCCTCGCATTTGGAAAATGTATTCGAATTGAGATCAAAAATCGGTTGATACACGACAAAAAATTGATTGAGTTCTAACCCTTTCAATATCTCATGATGCAACATGACGAAACGATCCGCTTCCTTTTGCATGGCAGGATCATAAAAATGATAGGTATTGCGGCCGATCTCTTTTGCGGCATAAGTGGCGCGATCGGCATGTTTCAATAGATCTGCAGCACAAGTGCCATCATGCGGATAAAAAGCAATGCCAATACTACAACTGATTGAAATGACTTTATCAGCAATAGTTAATGGTTGATTGAGCCCTGCAACTAAACGTTCCGCAAACTGCTCGGTCGATTCACCGTGTTCGTCTACCTCCCGTAAAATCGCAAATTCATCGCCCCCTAAACGAGCAATCACATCTTGCGGTTGCACTAAAGCTAAAATCCGCTTAGCAACTGCTTTTAGCAGTTCATCCCCGACATGGTGACCTAAGCTTTCGTTGATCTGTTTAAACTCGTCTAAATCGAGGAAAAATAAGCTAATCGAGCCCGCTTGCTGTTGAGCCCGCTTCATGTAAACAGCCAGTTGTTCAGTAAAAACCAAGCGGTTGGGTAAACGAGTTACCGGATCAAAACTTGCCTGATAAGCCAAACTATGCAGTGCTCGCTCGCGCTGCCCAACCAGCCTTAGGAATAGAAATGCGGCGGCGGCAATCACCACAATCACCCCGACGGCAACAATACTAAGGACTTGCAATTTTGCTGTCATCCAGCCTTCCGAATTTCTTGGGTAGGCATGTAACAACCAATTGCCAACAGGAAGCTTAATAGAAGAAGTCACCGCGTGCTCACGATTCAACTCGATATCACCCCAAAATAATTCGGTTTGCTGAATATCGCCGTCCTTACCTGAAAGCCCCAAAAAGTAATGTTGTTGGAGTGTCAGTAAACCCGCCTGCTCTAACAAAGGCTCCATGGGTACAATGGCGGAAATAACTCCCCAGACTTGATTATCTGGAAGAATCACTGGAACTCGGATAATCAAGCCATTCCCGCCTTGAACGAGATTAACTGGCCCTGCGACGACTGCTGAACGTTGCAAAATGGCCAGTTCGACCGCTTTAAACTGGGCGGGTATCGTTCGATAATCCAAGCCCAGCGCAGCTTCATTGCCCGCACGCGGATAGACATAACGGATCACCAAATCTGGCGCTATCGCGATGTGGCGAAAATGGGGGTAATTCTGCAGAAATATCGAGACCCGCGCATCGAGTTCGGAGGGCGTAAAGTTGGGATGGAGCACTAATTCACTGCGAATATTATCAAGTGCCACAACGCCACGTTGGATTGCGCCTTCTAATGCTGCGGCACGCAGACTGAGCTCTTGCAATAGCTCGTAGCGTTCTGCTTCAAGATGTTTGGCTCGCTCTTGCGCCAACATCGCTGTCGCTAATAGGCTTAGTACTACAACTAATAAGGTGGTCCACAGCACTGGATAACGCACAAACCAATTGGGCGAATATTCCTCTGCACTGCCTGAGCTTAGGCTTGCCGTATTAAATCCGCTGATCAAACTGCGCTCCCAGATAAAGTTGATGAAGATACTTTATCAGCCCAGATCGATGATTGCCAAATGGTTATGCTCTTTACAACAACGGTTCGTGCAGTTTATTTGCGAACTTTAGGCACCCAAGCCCAGACAAATTCGGCCAACACAGGTGCGTTACCCACACTGTCAATCAGTTCAACATGCACCACGACTTCTCCCTTTTCTTGGGAGTGGATGGCATGAATTTGCTCGGCATCAAGTCGTGCCGTGGCGGTTAAATCACCGGTGGCTCTTTTCACATAGTTTAAAGTCATTGATTTTAATAAAGGGATCCGGTCATCTGGCACATGCATGCCCACTAAAAAACCACTGGCCGATTCCCCTAACAGCGCCATTGCCGCGGCATGGATGCCGCCGATGTGATTTTGCACTTTCTTTTTGTTGCAAAGCTGCAGTTTTGAATGGGCAAAATCTAACGCCAATACTTTTACGCCAGCAGTTCCTGCAAATTTAATCGTACGGCCGAACAATAGGCTGAGCAGCCAGCTACGACAAAAAGTTGGGGCTTTAGTAACAGATTGAACTAAACGACTTAATTTGTTTTGTGGCTGCATACTGGTCATACCTGAAGAAGTTTTAGCAAACCTAGCAAGATTTGGCAGGAACAGCAAGTCATGCAAACAAATTCAATACGCAAAACCTAATGAGGTGATTAGAAAATATGAATGAGTAAAATAAGAAACAACAAGGAAATTCTGGAGCGGGCAACGAGGCTCGAACTCGTGACCTCGACCTTGGCAAGGTCGCGCTCTACCAACTGAGCTATGCCCGCATAAGAAATGAACTTAGGACGATTTGGAGCGGGCAACGAGACTCGAACTCGTGACCTCGACCTTGGCAAGGTAGCGCTCTACCAACTGAGCTATGCCCGCAACATCGTCTAGTGAATTTGGAGCGGGCAACGAGACTCGAACTCGTGACCTCGACCTTGGCAAGGTAGCGCTCTACCAACTGAGCTATGCCCGCTTCCTATATTCACACCGCTAAGTAACCAAGTTTCATTGCTTTAACTTTGCTACCGAGCGGGGCGCATTTTACAAAATCACTCAGCCTTTGCAAGCATTTTATTCAGGTAAACGGAAAAAATGCGCGCGATAGGTGACTAATTCAGCAATTGAGTCGCGAATATCATCTAACGCCAAGTGACTTGATGATTTATTAACCAACTTAGTTACTGCCGGATTCCAACGTTTTGCCAATTCTTTAACTGTGCTGACGTCTAAATTGCGATAGTGAAAAAAGCTTTCCAGTTTTGGCGCATATTTTACTAAAAACCGGCGATCTTGACCGATGCTATTGCCGCACATTGGCGACTTTCCTGCTGGAACATATTGACTTAAAAATGCGATGGTCTGCTCCACCGCTGCATCTAAATCAGTCTGACTATCTCGGCATCGTTGGGTTAAACCACTTTTGCCATGCTGTTCAATACACCAAGCGCTCATGGTGTCGAGAACTTCGTCTGGCGTTTTAATCGCAAATGTTGGACCTTCCGCCAGCACATTTAAATTACTGTCAGTAACAATTGTAGCCATCTCCAGAATGACGTCGACATCAGGTTCAAGCCCGGTCATTTCTAAATCGATCCACACTAGATTGTTCTCATTTAACGCCATCTTTGGCCCCTTTTGCTTTGACACTTTGTAAGTTCATTGAATGCTAGTATCATACTACGCCTTACGCCAACAGGAAAACGCCCAGCAGGGCCATCGAGTTAGAGTGACCAAAAAGAAACATCTTAGTCAGCGACAAAACGATCGCATCGCCGGCAACCAACAAAAGCGCTTAGATAGACTGGCGCAAAAAGCCGCGAAAGCCGAACAACAGCTTGAGCATGCGCAATTTGGCGATGCCGAGCCAGGGCTTGTGATCAGTCGATTCGGCCAACATGCCGACGTCGAGTCCGCCGATGGCACTATAGTGCGTTGTAATCTAAGACGTACCATTAACTCACTGGTTTGCGGCGACCGCGTTGTATGGCGCAGAGCCTTGCAAAGCCAAGGCACTATTGATGGTGTCATTGAAGCTGTACACGAACGCAGTTCTGTGCTGAGTCGACCTGACTTTTATGACGGCCTTAAACCTGTTGCAGCGAATATTGATTTATTGATTATTGTTTCAGCAGTATTGCCAAGTTTATCGCTCAATATCATCGACCGTTATTTAGTTGCTGCTGAAGCAATGCAAATTAAACCACTGTTATTACTGAATAAAATAGATTTATTAACGACAGAGCAGCGGGCGACAGTTGATGAGCAACTGCAAATTTATCGGAAAATTGGTTACGATATCTTGCTCCTAAGCGCCAAAACTGGCGAAGGTATGGCGCAGCTTGACGCCTATTTGCAGTCAGGTACTAGTATTTTCGTTGGTCAATCGGGCGTTGGTAAATCGTCATTGGTTAATAATTTAATGCCAGAAATTGCCGTGACCACGCAAGAAGTTTCTGATGTTTCCGGATTGGGTCAGCATACGACTACAGTTGCGCGGTTATATCATTTGCCTGATGGCGGTGAATTGATTGACTCCCCAGGGATCCGTGAGTTTGCGTTATGGCACTTACAACCAGATGAAGTGTTATGGGGCTTTAAAGAATTTCGTCAGTGGGCTGGGCGTTGCAAATTCCGTGATTGTAAACACCAGACAGATCCTGGCTGTGCGCTACATCATGCGGTTGAAATTGGTGAAATTTCAGCTGAACGCCTGGAAAACTATCACAAAATCCTGCTGAGTATGGCGCAGGACAAACCAAATTACATGTAAACAACGAGGGTATCCAACTTATGGATCAAGTTAAAATCACACTGCAATATATTCTTCCAAAACACCTAATTTCTCGATTAGTGGGGCTCTTGGCTGCAGCTAAATTAGGTTTCATCACCCACGGCTTGATTAAGCTATTTATCAAAAGCTATGGCATTAATATGGCGGAAGCCAAGCAAGAAAATGCCAGTGATTATCGCAGCTTCAATGAATTCT
>JACCEA010640125.1_pt1 | contig 10369 bp, 11 predicted proteins | sample 7449851 | NCBI WGS metagenome assembly JACCEA01 (sample SAMN15323453, study PRJNA562643) | freshwater metagenome | isolation source: river surface water | place: USA:Blue River Watershed | collected 2017-08-18 | reverse complement strand
TAAAATATGATTTTTATCATTTGCCTTTCGATATCGATATCGGAAATGGAATTTTCTTTTGTTTTACGCTTATAGATTCGTTTTACTAATTATTTTTCACAAAAAGAATAAAAATGTTACTATTAATTGAACAAAGTTAGATTTACAAAAAATCGAATTATCTTTGCAAAAAATATTTTTAACATGAACGAATTACAAACTATTATAGAGCAAGCTTGGGAAAACAGAGCTTTATTACAAGAAACCACTACAACCGATGCAATAAGAGAAGTAATTGAATTACTTGATGCAGGTAAACTTCGCGTTGCAGAACCTGTTGGTGATGGATGGCAAGTAAATGAATGGGTTAAAAAAGCAGTGGTAATGTACTTCCCTATTCAAAAAATGGAAACTTGGGAATCTGGAATTTTTGAGTATCATGACAAAATGTTATTAAAAAGAGGATATGCCGAAAAAGGAATTCGTGTGGTTCCCAATGCCGTAGCACGTTATGGAGCTTACATCTCAAGTGGTGTGATTTTAATGCCTAGTTATGTGAATATTGGAGCTTACGTAGACGAAGGAACCATGGTAGATACTTGGGCTACTGTTGGAAGTTGTGCCCAAATTGGTAAAAACGTACACTTAAGTGGTGGTGTTGGTATTGGTGGTGTTTTAGAACCTTTACAAGCAGCTCCTGTAATTATTGAAGACGGTGCTTTCATTGGTTCTCGTTGTATTGTTGTAGAAGGTGTTCACGTAGGAAAAGAAGCGGTTCTTGGAGCTAACGTTTGCTTGACTGCCTCAACAAAAATTATCGATGTAACTGGTGATGAACCTGTTGAAATGAAAGGCTTTGTTCCTGCACGTTCTGTAGTAATTCCTGGAAGTTATACTAAAAAATTCGCTGCAGGTGAATTCCAAGTTCCTTGTGCTTTAATTATTGGAACTCGCAAACCGTCAACAGACTTAAAAACCTCACTAAACAATGCACTTCGCGAATATGATGTAGCGGTTTAATTTCAATAAAAAAATACTGAAATTCCAAATTCCAATTGACTTCAAGAGGGATTTGGAATTTTTTATTTATATTTTTTTTGCAGTTTTAAAAGCTTGGCATATTTCATATAAGAGAAGAAGCTTTGAATCATTGCGATCGACAATCCATCTATACCATTAAAAACTCCTCTCTTAAAAAAATAACAACGAATAAAGGCAACCACTCCATTTAAAAGTGGTTTAAAAGCGTTTATCCTTTTTCCTTGATCGAATAATTGTTGTGCATGCCAGCCAGAATATTGATTTTTTTTAGCTATTATCTGATCTAAAGAATCCCATCCGTAGTGCAAGATATGTACCGCTACTTTCTTCTCATTTTGAGTAACAATTTCCTGATGTACTATAAAATCTGAGGGATGTGCTGTTTGTTTATTAAAGAAACGAACTTTATGATCTGGATACCATCCTGAAAAGTCAATCAATTTATCTGCAAGAAAGTTTTTTACTCTAAAACTAAAAGCATCATAATCGCCTTCAAGATATTTTTTATTCAATATAAATTCTTCGGCGTCTCTATCAAGAAACTCATCTGCGTCAAGATTCAAAATCCAATCATTTTTGCAATATGGAAGACCGTATGTTCGTTGTGGTCCATCTCCTAAAAAGCTTTGTTGAATAACAATTGCACCTTTTTCTTTAGCAATTTCTACTGTCCGATCTTTACTAAAAGAGTCAACAACAATTACTTCATCACAAACTTTTAATAAAGCATCCACACATTTACCAATGTTTCTTTCTTCATTAAAAGTAATAACTAAACCACTAATTTCCATCACAAAATTTAAATTATAAGATTGCAAAAATAGAACATTTTACTTTAGTTTTCCTTGAATCATATTGTACAGTTGCAGACTTTATAAAATAGTTTGTAATTTAGCCCATTAAAAGAACTTTACTCAAATGAAAATATTAGTCATACAGCAAAAAAGAATTGGAGACGTATTAACTAGTACAATAATCTGTAACAATTTAAAAGCCAAGTTTCCAGATGCCGTAATAGATTATATGTGCTATCCAAATTCTGTAGATGTACTAAAAGAAAATCCAAACATTGACAATATTATACCATTATCAAATAAAGTTAGAAAATCAACACCTTCTCTTTTTAAATTTATTTTCAAGATACGACGCAATAAATACGATGCAGTTATAGACGTTTACTCTAAGTTGGAAACTAATTTGATTACCTTATTCTCTGGTGCAAAATATAAGGTTTCGTATCATAAATGGTACACCAAAATATTTTATAATTATACATATGAACGTTTTGATGCTGTAGAATCAGAACACGGTTTAGCTATTGAAAATAGATTGTTATTACTAAAACCCTTTATTTCTGAAAAAATCACGGATGTAAAACCAAAGATATTTTTAAAAAAATCTGAAATTGAGGAAGCAAAAAATCTTCTAAAAAGTTATGATGTAGACAGTAGCAAACCTTTGATCATGTTTGGGATTTTGGGCAGCGAAGTATACAAAACGTATCCATTAGAAGGAATGGCAAAAATCATTGATTTTACTGTCGCAAAGACTAATGCAACTATCATTTTTAATTATGTTCCGTATCAAAAAGATCTTGCGCTACAAGTGTATAATTATTGTACAGAAGAAACAAAAAAGCATATCGTTTTTGATTTGTATTGTACCGAATTACGTCCTTTTTTAGCATTACTATCACAATGTGAAATGCTAATTGGAAATGAAGGTGGTGCAGTAAATATGGCAAAAGCACTTGAAATACCAACTTTTTCAATATTCACCCCTTCTGTAAGAAAAGAAACCTGGCAACTATTTGAAAATGAAGCTAAAAATACTTCTATTCACCTTAAAGACCTCAAACCAGAAATATACCAACAGTTCACGGAACAACAAATCAAAGATCGTACTTTTGAATATTATGCTGAATATCCTTTAGATCTTATGCTTGAAAAATTAGCAACTTATTTTGAAGAATATAAAAATTGAAAAATAGTACAGATGAGTGCTGATGAAAAGCAAAAGTTATCCGTTTTGATTATTACGTTAAATGAAGAACGCTACATTAAATCATTGCTTGAAGATATCGACTTTGCTGATGAAATAATTGTAATAGATTCTTACAGTACTGATAAAACAGTTGAGATAATTAAGTCATTCACTAATGTTAAACTAATTCAAAACCAATTTATCAATTATACGTCTCAAAGAAATTTCGCATTAGATCATGCTAAAAACGATTGGATATTATTTATTGATGCCGATGAGATCATAACTCCTAAACTTAAAGTTGAAATTCTCTCAACCATAAACAATAAAGATGCGGCAAGTGCTTATTTGATCTACAGAATTTTTATGTTCAAAAACAAAAAACTAAATTTCAGTGGCTGGCAAACCGACAAAATCTTCAGACTTTTTAACAAATCAGCTTGCAGGTATAATGAAGACAGAATGGTACATGAAAAGCTAATCGTTAAAGGAAAAATTGCAGTTTTAAAAAACAAGATCATTCACTTTTCCTATATATCATATCAAGAGTACAAATTAAAAATGAAAAAGTATGGAATATTGAAAGCCAATGAAAAAATAAAAAAAGGACAAAACCCAGCTAAGTTATTACTGTTTTTCCATCCTATCTACACTTTTTTATATCAATACATAATCCGACTTGGATTTTTAGATGGCATAAGAGGAGTAATAATATGCTATCTTAATGCTTATAGTATTTTTATTCGCTACAAAGAAATAAGGAGAATTAATGCTTCCAGAATTTAAGTTTCTTTTTTAGACGTTTTTTTCTATAAAATTTTTCTTGAAAATCAGCAGTGTATTTCCATAATGTCTCAAAAGTTTTTTCTTCAGATTCCGTGTACAATTTCGCATATTCATTGCTCATCACGGCTACCATTTCTTTTAGAGGTGTCAGACGGCAAAGGTTTTTCATTCGCATTTCAAACGTCATGGATTCGTGAAATTCCATTCGGTTCAAATCGACTAAAAAGAATTCATAATTCCCATCCTCTTTCTTTTTAATCAATGTATTTCCAGGTGAATGATCCAAAAACTCAATTCCTTTTTGATGAAGCTCAAAACTAAATCGGGTAAATTGTCTCAGAATTTTATCGTGATCGGGATAATCTGGAATTTCTACTAGTTCCCTGTATGTCAAATCTGTCACCAGATGTTCGCTAACATAATAACTATCTCTTAATCCAACAATATTAAAATGCTCTAGAAAAGCAATAGGCTGCGGAGTTCCTATGCCTTTTTCTAATAAAATCGTTGCATATTCAAACGAACGCCTCGCTTTAGATTTTCTAAAATAACGATAAGCAACTTTATTAATCAGGTTAGGAATCTTGAAGGCTTTAATATTGATTTTTGAACCCTCAATATCAAACAGTTTAATTACATTTCGATCTCCATTTCCAAACAACTGACCGGAAGTATTAAAATTTTTAATAATCGTCAGAATATCAGAGGAATATTTTACTGCTGGTGAAAATTTAAATTTTGATATCATTGGGTATTATTGCTTTGCTATTAATTAGAATGGCTTTCCTGAAGGTCAATAGCTCTAGATGTATTTTATCCAAAACAGCCAAAAATAGATTTTTTTCCTTCTATGCTCATCACTAAAAAGTAAAGAAGCAAAAATAACTTTATAATTTAGGAAAAACCAATATTACTTTACCTTTTCCTTTTCTTTACCAAGTATTTTAGCCATTGCCCAAAATTTTTACTATAGATATGCCATTTTGAAACGCTCAATCTTTTTTCATTTTCAATTATCTCTTTGATATGAGAAATGCTTTTATTGGGAAAAAAACCCAATCTCTTCCATTTTTCAGGTTGCAAATAATAAAAATCCTTGTATTCGTTGTAATTGTTTTCATCTACAGCTAGCCATTTATCCAAAAACCCTTCGTCTAGATCTATATTATGCCCCCAATTTTCTAGTTTGAAGCGCAAATCCTCCTCTGTTCTTGACAATGACTCATGCAAAACAATATTATCTGTATAAATCTGACGTTCTTTAATTCTTCGTCCACTTTTGTAATTTGGATAATTTGTGGCAAAAATTGCCTTTAAGGGCTTATCTACATACAAAATACCATTAGCAGTATACTTATAAAGCATAACCCAATAAGCACATATTTGGATTGGATTTTTTTCTGGATTAATTAAATATGAGTCATATTTTCTAAGGTCAGAAACAAATTTTTTAAAATCAACAAAATATTCATCGCAGTCAACCTGAACAATCCAATTTCCGATTCCCATTTTCTCGGCTAGCATTTTTCTTTCTCTGATTTCACATTCCATTGTTGTTAACTCGGGAACATAAAAATCATCTTCATATATGACTATTTTCTTATCAACATCATAAGCCTCAATCCACTCAAAAAAGGAATCATCAATACTAAAACTTCCGCCGTTCCAAGTATTTCTATTTTTATCTATAGCGACAAAAATTTCATCAGAATCAGTATATACTGTTGGAAGTGAGGTTTTTAATAACTCATAATCGTATGAAACTAGGTAGCCTGTTTGTATTTTCCCTGCCATAATTACCAATTTAAAAGTGTCGCAATTTAGAATATATTATCTAATTTTGGAGCATGATAAAAGAATATGATTACCTCATTGTGGGTTCCGGCCTATTCGGTAGCGTGTTTGCACATGAAGCAACAAAAGCCGGAAAAAAATGCCTTGTTATTGATAAAAGAAATCATAGTGGTGGAAACATTCATTGTGAAAATATTGAAGGTATAAATGTACATAAATACGGACCACATATTTTTCATACCAACGACAAAAAAATATGGGATTATGTCAATCAATTTGCTGATTTCAATCATTTTGTTTACTCACCTTTATCCCTTTCTAAAGGTAAATTATATAATTTGCCTTTCAATATGAATACTTTTTATCAATTGTGGGGCACAAAAACACCAGAAGAGGCTAAAGCTAAAATAGAAGAACAAGTAGCTATTTATGGTTTTGAAAAACCTAAAAACCTTGAAGAACAGGCATTAAGTATTGTTGGAAAAGATATTTATGAACAATTCATTAAAGAATATACTGAAAAGCAATGGGGTAGAAAAGCAACTGACTTGCCTGCTTTTATCATCAAAAGAATCCCTATTAGATTCACATTTGACAATAATTACTTTAATGACAAATACCAAGGAATTCCTATTGGGGGTTATAATAAAATTATAGAAAATTTATTAAATAATATTGAAGTAAAACTTAATATCAATTATTTCGATAATAAAGAATTCCTCGACAATATCGCTTCAAAAATTGTTTTTACAGGAAAAATCGATGAATATTTTGATTACCAATATGGAAAACTAGAATACCGTTCGTTACGATTTGAATCTGAAATCTTAGAAACTGAAAATTTTCAAGGAAATGCAGGTGTTAATTATAACGATAGTGAGTTTGGGTATACTCGAATCGTTGAACACAAACATTTTGAATTTGGCAACCAAAAGAAAACAGTCATTACAAAAGAATATCCTGAAAATTGGACATCTGAAAAAGAAGCCTATTATCCCATCAACGACGAGAAAAATCAAGAAGTATATCTTAACTACAAAAAACTTTCAGAAAACCTTGACCATGTCATTTTTGGTGGGCGATTAGCAGAATACCGTTATTATGACATGCACCAAGTAATTGCTTCCGCCTTACACAAATCCAAAATAGAACTTCAGAATGACTAAAATATTTATTGTTACACACGAAAAAAATCCAATCTTAGCAAATGATATTCTCGTGCCTATTCAGGTTGGAAACAAAGTCAACATAGAAAACAACATCCTAAGGGATAATACTTTAAATAATATTTCTTCCAAAAACAATAATTTTTGCGAATTGACTGCAGCCTATTGGATTTGGAAAAATTATAACGAAGCAGAAATTGTGGGAATTTGCCATTATAGGAGATATTTCAACTTCTTTAACCCAATATACAACCTAAAGCCTTCTGCTCAAAAAAAAATAAGTATTTCAAAATTCAAACAAAGTAAGGCATTTAAGAGTTCTTCTAGTGTTTTAAATAAAAAAATCACTTCTATACTCAGTAATCATGATATCATATTAGTTAGGCCTTATGAGTTCAAAAAAGACTCCTTAAGCCAAAATTATTGTGAAGATCACAGACCTGAGGATTGGGAATTGACAAAAAAAATAATAAAAGACAAATATCCTCTATATACTGAAAGTATAAAATTATTTTTAGATGAAGGAACCAAATTTCATATGGGTAACATGCTGATATGTTCAAAAAAATTATTTGATGAATATCATGAATGGTTATTTTCAATTCTTTTCGAACTTGAATCTAGAATTACGATTCCAAAAGATCCATACCAAGCGAGAGTATTTGGATTTATATCTGAAAGGCTAATCAACCTATATGTATACCATAACAAACTAAAAATAAAAGGCATACCATCTTATAAAATTTTAGATCTTTAACTTTCTTTACTTATTGAAAATAAAGAATAGTGTACTTAACATAAAAGTAATTATTTTCATTGACTAAAAAAGGAGCTTATGTTTTTAACGTTCGTTAGAAACCCGCAAAATCATTAACAAAATAAAAACCTTAGACTTATCCCAAGTCAAGTCCTAGTCAATATCAGCTAATCATTTAATAATACATTGGTTTCATTTTTTTTTTAATAACGTTGGTTTTAATTATTTATCAAAATGAATGCATTAATAAAGCATTCAAGATTATATCGAACAAAATCCAAAAAATGTTTTTTATTATCTACCATATTCATTCCGAAAATACCACACAAGAAAAGCTGTTTTATTGAACTTCTATCCAATAAAACTATATATTCTACAAAAAAAGATAAAAATGTTATTGTGAAATAAACAAAGTTTGATTTTAAAAACATCGATTCCTCTCTGTTAAAAGATATTTTTAACACGAAAACAATACAAACCATTAAGAAAAACCTTGTAAAAATAGAACTATGTTACAAGAAACCACTACAACCGATGCAATGAGAAAAGAAATCGAGTTACTTTATGCAGGTAAACATTGTGGTGAAGTATATGCAGCTTAGGAATAGCAAGTAAACGAATAAAAAAAAAGAAAAAAATAGTATGCATGAACCTGTCGAATAAAATGTCTTGTTCCTGCTCGTTCTGTGATATTTCTTGGAAGTTACACAAAAAAATCACTGCTGGTAAATTTCATGTTACTTATGCGTGATTATTGGAACTCCTAAACCTTCAACAGACTTAAAACCTCATTAAACAATGCCCTTAGTGAATATTATGCAGCGGTTTAATTTTTAGTAAAATATTATTACTACTAAGATTCCAAATTCCAATTGACTTCAAGAGGAATTTGGAATTTTTTTATTTCTAAAACAAATTAGTAATATTTGTTTTTTTTTCTTCAATTTGTAACTATAAATGTGTTAGCTATAAAAATGAAAATACTTGTAATTCAACAAAAAATGATTGGCGATGTACTTATCAGTTCCATCATTTGCAATAATCTAAGAGAAGCTTATCCGAATGCGCAAATTGATTATTTGGTTTATGAATTTACAACTCCAGTTTTGGAGGGAAATATAAGTATTGACAACATCATTTTATTTCAAGAAAAACATCGTAAAAGCAAGAGCGCTTTACTACAATTAGCACTTACCATCAGAGCCACAAAATACGATGTATTGATTGATGCTTATTCGAAACTAGAAAGCTGGTTGATTGTAGCCTTAAGTGGTGCCAAAAGAAAAATATCCTATAAAAAACCAGGACGCACTTTTTTATACACTGATAATGTTCCGTTTGAAGCTTATCCAGAGACCAATCTTGGTTTAGCTATCGAAAGACGCCTTTCGTTACTCAAACCGTTAGGATTATCAATATCCATTGATCCTTTACCTAAATTATTCGTTACAGAGGAAGAAACCAGTAAAGCCAAGACACTTTTAGAAGAGCATCAAGTAAAAAGCGACAAAAAAAAGATCATGATTAGTCTTTTGGGTAGCGAGAATCTAAAAACCTATCCGCTTCATTATATGGCAAAGGTAGTTGACAGCATAGCAAGCAAAAGCGATATAGCGATTCTTTTTAACTATTTCCCGAAACAACTAGAAGCTGCCAAAACCGTTTTTGATGCTTGCCAAAAAGAAACCCAACAAAAGATTTATTTTGAGGTATTGGGAGGAGATTTGCGTTCTTATATAGCCCTTATGAACGAATGTGACGTAATTATTGGTAATGACGGAGGGGCTATTAATATGGCAAAAGCGTTAAACAAACCTTCTTTTATCCTCTTTTCTCCTTGGATAGAAAAGAATATCTGGGCCACTTTTGAGGATGGCATTCGACATTGTTCTGTTCATCTTCAAGATTTTAAACCTGAATTATTTGCTTCAAAATCCAAAAAAGAGCTTACGAAAAAAGCTCTCACTTTGTATCAAGAATTCAAACCTGAATTTTTCTTAGAGCGGCTAAATCAATTTCTAGATCTAAACATCAATGATTTTGAAAATAAAGTCGGTAAACAAAGAAATTAAAACAAAATTGTTCCTAAACTTTCAAATAAAATCTTTAAAACAAAGATAAGTTTTGCTAGATGTATTACAAAAAGATTAAGCTTTTGAAAATAAATCTTGTCCTATGTAATAAATAAGGGAATAGTAAATTAAATTTGGTTATAAAAAAACAAAGCATGTATATGTATGTTTTAAATTTTTAATACCAATACAACTAAATCCATAACAATAATGCGAATATCATCTATCTTTTCATCATTACAAAAAACGATCTCCTCTACAATTGTTTTGAATAGTATTGCTCGCAACCCACAAGAAAACACTGGAATCGTAAACATTCACAGAATTGACGAAAAGAACATTGGGGATTATTATTGTGCTCCTCATCACTATTTTAATCAATTAAAAGAATCATTAGATATCTTTGATTACAAAAGTTTAAATCCAGCTATAAAACAAAGCTTTATCGATTCAATTTCTCAAAATTCCTTAGTCATAGGTGGCGGAGGTTTACTCAATAGAGGAAGCTTCGCTCGGCAAATGCATTTATTTGAAAAATTAGCTTCAAAAAATAAAAAAATGGTTTTATGGGGAGTGGGTCATAATGAAAAAAATCCCCAAACCTTTGGCAAAGTATCACGATACAATATAGATACCAAAAAATTTGGTTTAGTAGGCGTACGCGATTATGATATGAATGAAGAATGGGTTCCTTGTGCGAGTTGTTTACATCCTATATTAGACACTAAATCAGAAGTAATCAATGAGATTGGATTAATTTTTCACAAAAAAACGCTCAACAACCCCAAAGT
>JACCEA010168032.1_pt1 | contig 10369 bp, 6 predicted proteins | sample 7449851 | NCBI WGS metagenome assembly JACCEA01 (sample SAMN15323453, study PRJNA562643) | freshwater metagenome | isolation source: river surface water | place: USA:Blue River Watershed | collected 2017-08-18 | reverse complement strand
GATGGAAACAAATTGAATAAGCCCCAATAGAAATGGTACAACCAGTAAAATACACAGTACAATCTGACCAAGTGCGATGGCATGATTGACAATACTGTCGACAATCACTGTACTCAATTGTGTCAAATCATTCTCTGAACATATCGAATGATCTCCTGTTTGGATAGAGACTTCTTGTTGATCGTAATGATCCTTGGGTTTACATAGCGAGTGTGAGAGACATTGTTTGAATATGAATATCGCAGGCATGATCGTAATGACAGGGAGTACGTCAGCTATTGATGCAATCGCAATGATTCCTTGTACCGCATTACCAGCCCCTGATTGTCGATTAGCGATACTGAGACTGATAGCGTTACTACATGCTATAAAGACATGTAGGATGGAACAGAAGTGACAGAAGATAACCCATCGTTGTCTCCACCGTATTTGAGATTCAGTGTAGTGTGATGGAGCTCGTAATGTAGTGCCAGGGTGAGGATTGGGTAGCGGATAGGTGATGGCACACCATATTGCAAACTCATATAACTGAGGGTTGTGCTGTAAGTAGTACAACCATGTCGTTGATTGTACCAATTGAGGATTTTGGTGGTTGGAGAGAGATTGGCCATCACGGCGTTCACGCAAAGGTGAATGAACAGGAATCAATTCAATGTCATTGTTGTCATTCCTTGAGTTGGCGTCATTATTTGCAATATATTGCTGCTCAGTTGGACTAATGGCGGGAAGATACCAGCAGAATATCTTATCAATCCACTGTGATTTTGAGTAAGAGCAGGAGAAAGGGAAAATCGACATGATTGATTCTAAAGCTCGGCACCGACAAAACGTCACTCGCACCCTAAATCGCAAGCCTCAAAAAACTTGTGGGTGTGCACGCGTATGATACGGGTGCGGGTTTCCAAAATTCCAACATGGAACTGTCAGAACAGCAAAAAGCAAGAAATTTTTTTTATTTGAGCGAGCGCGGCCGAGTGGCAAGGAGGGGGCGCATGGAGCAGCAGCACAGCAGGAGGTAGCCACCCAGCTTTCTGCAGAGAAGAGCAGCAGCAGCGGCAGCAGCGGCGCAGCGAGAGTATAGGCGCGCGCCGAGCGGCCAGGCGAAAAGCTTGTGTAATAACGAAAGCAAACAGGCGTATCTTTTTGTACAATAAATAAGGCCTAGTAATAAAGGACAGAGTATTGTTAAAAATCCATCGCTGGAATTACCTGTCGAGATATACTCATAATTGCGGTGATGACTACCAAATACGCGAAGGGTTGGTACTACAGGTACGATTATAATTTTCCCACCGATATTTGCGTGGACAATCAGATCGCACAAGTCAGTGCTTATGCCTTAGGGAAATGCGTGTACGATCCTACCTTTGCAAGCTATGTAAATGTCACCTGTGATAGCAACTATGCTTATGTCAAGAGATATGGGTCGGGTGTGTGCACAGGTGGGTCTTCTACTGCTGTCCAACCATTGGCCTGTGAGGGTGCTTTTCATGCTTACTTCGGTTGTACACCCAACACTGACTGGACAACCTTCATCCCTACCAATGGTGTATATGGTGTTCAACAATATTTCACTTCCTCCGAGGCCTGTGATGGGAATGATGCTACTGTAGATCTAGCGAATAGTTCTATGAATTTTATGTATGCGAGAATCAATGGCACATGTGGTGCGGAATCCTATGATCAATCAGAACAGCTCATTTTCCCTGTAGATTACAAGTATACTACGAGCCCTAATTGTACAACTTATGCATCAGTGACGACCTGGTCATTGACTTGTTCTGCTGCCACGAATGGGAGATACTATAGTTCTTTGGCTGTTGGTAAGTGATATCTCTCTATGTATAACACAAGTCGTTTATTGTCTTTCTTTAGATTTTACTGTTCCTTCACAACCTCCTACACCTCTACCAACTCAAGCACCGACATTACCCAGTGATACGAATTCAAATGATGACAACTCATCTGAGTTTGGAGGACTCTCTCAAACCTATTGGATCATCATCGCTGTCGGCGGCTTCGTAGTTCTCGTTGCCCTTGTCGGCTTTGGATCGTGGTATTGCCTACGAGCAAAGCCAAAGAAAGAAAATGCTCTGTTAGACAACTATCAAACCAGTGCATAAAGTATTAAAGAGCATTTCAAGTATATCAATTCTAGTTTTTTTCCTGGTTGATCTGCAACCCCTTGACTCAAAGGAAGCGTGATTTTTTTCAATTGTATGCCTAACTGCCTTGTTGTATGCATATCGACTTATTAAATTAATCTGCGAATGCTGTCAATTGAAACCTTTATTAAGTAACTTAAATTTTGTTTATTCAACAAACAATTCTTTCATGCTACTCAAGTTTTGATGTTATTCTTTTCTTTATCGGAAAATGCAGTGTTGGAGTCTGTTATAATTTAAATGGAAGTATTACCTGATAATATCCATGACCACCTACAATGTTTATTACCAAAATATATAGTATAAATAACTAATAAGGCTTAATACAATTACAATTCTTTACAATTTACACACAAGTTAACAGCTAAAAAAACGTCACAACAACTGATACTTTTTAATAGATACATAAACAAAAAATGGTAATTAAAGTATAATCTGCATTAGAGCAATATCAATATGACGTCCAAATTTATAACCGGCTTCTTTCAAAACGCCAGATAAGACGAATCCCGCTTTGCTATGTAAAGCACGCGATGCAGCGTTGTCTTCAGCCATTCGTGCGATAACAATGTGGTACCCTTGTTCCTTCGCTGCAACAAGTAGACGATGTAATAGCTTCAACCCAATACCTTGACCAGTTGCCGATGGAGCGAGGTAGATATCATTCTCGACGCAAAGATGGTACCCTCCGTGGTCTGAGAAGGGACTCAAGGCCGCCCAACCAAGCACCTGACCATGCTCAATGCTCTCAAAGACAAAAATAGGAAGCTTGGCAGGATCGTGAGAGCGAAACCACTTCTCCTTTTCTTGAACAGTCTTGGGTACGAGTTCTTGGGTTGCGGTAGTGTGAATGATGGCGTGGTTGTAGATATCGGTTATTGCGGGTAGATCATGCAATGTAGCCAATCGAATCACACCATCTGGTGAAGCCATCTTTGTCGCCCCAATCAACAGGCAAGAAATAGCAATCAATCAACAGACCAAGTTAAAATTGTTATCTGCTCCTCGCGATTTTTTCATGAAAATGAACGGTGTGGCGGATAAACGCACACACTACCTCGCTCTAGACGCTTGGGTAATTATTTAGATATTTGGGTACTGTCCTCAACGGACTTTTTCAACGCACCTGCTTTAGGGATTTAGAATTTCTGTAAGCATAGATATGAATAATAATACTTTCCTTCTCTTGTTTCAGCTCTAGAGATTGGGTCTATTGCTGACCCACACAATTCCGCATTTCGACTGCACAGAAAAGAATATCTATGAAACGACAAAGAAAACAATCGAAGTGACTATCCAGCCTACTCAATGAACTTATCAACCTCTTTCGTGACATGTGCACGCCCTTGCAAGCAGTTTTGACACGTTTTCCCCATACATAAAATTAACGAACACATTTGAACGGCTCCTCGTACGTATATATCACTTCCACTTGAGTCTCCACCCCACAGAAATGGTACAACGACGGAGCACACCACCGCTCTGGGTGGTACATCATATTCTTGTCACATTGCTCCTCATACTTCTGAGTTGTACCAGTACCACCAGTCGAAGTCAGCATTTGGCACAAACGTTCAGTGATCCAAACCATACCTACAAATTTAATTCATTATTGTCTGCGACTGCTGTAAATACTGCCAAGAGTGAAGCTGCAAACGGTGGAAGTGGCCTATGGTCAGGAGTTATGTTTGATAAAGAGAGAAACTTGCTGTCGTCCTCTTCTCCAACCAATGCTGATTTTACAACCTCATCGATAGATCAATCGTTTGACCTTTCGACTGGGTTTATTCACAGTCTATTGAGAGAGTCTGAGATTGAGGAAGTGTCTATTAATGACCTGCTTTTATCTCTACCCTCTCGATCAGTTTCTGCTGCTCACGTCGCCGATCCTGACTTTGGCACTCCTTCTCTGCATCTCAATGATCAAGAAACTGCAGAGACACAATCAGTTCCATCTGTCCCATCTCAACAACGACACGCTCTTCAAATTGAAGCTGATTCAGTTCCTGATGATGTGCTTTCAACAGGAGCACAAACCCCCTTACACCAACCACAAGAGAGCTCCTTCCTTTTCTCCTCACAATCTCGCGAACTCTATGATGAAGCTGGTAACAAGCTCTTCGAAGACTATTATTTCCCCATCAGTTCCTATGATACATTCGCCGGTGAAGCTACTCAAAACTTCTTTGGTACTGCCACTGCCCTTGGTAGTGACTTTGCTGTCGTTGGTGCACCTGGATACAGTAAGTTATCGTTTCTTTCGTTTCGCTGACTATTCTCAGACTCTATCGTGAATAGGCACATTATCTGGAGCGATCTATATCTACAAGATACAAAGTGGTAATGTATGGACATTGCTCACTCGTATTAATTCACCTGTTGAAGATTATGATAACTTTGGTTGTGCTTTATCAGTGTATAATGACTCTATCTTAGTTGGTGGCAATGCGTTTGGTAAGTGCTCCCTCTCCGCTGTCATTGTTGTCATATCTCACTTACTCTATCTCTCTCGTATCATAGACCAATACTTGGGTCAAGCATACCTCTACACTCGTACTTCAGAATCAACTTGGACACTTACTCAAACCTTCAATTCCCCACTATCTTCTGGCAGTGGTTATGGATATTCCGTGCAACTCAATGAACGCCATGCTCTCATCGGCTCTGCGGTTGGTGGTGCTGCCATACTCTACTACCAACCCATTGGGGGTAATTGGACGCACGTGCAGACATTCACTAACCCCGAAGCTAATAGTATTGGTGTAACCTCTGCATCTACTATGTTTGGATATGCCATCTCCATGTATCACGATGTCATCGCAATCAGTGCTAATCGACACAGTAAGTCTACACCTATATCTACAGTATATATGTATAATAATATGTCTTGTAATGTAGATGGTACACAGGGTGCAGTATATGTCTATCATCAGACTAACACTAGTTATTGGTATTTACATAGTGTACTGAGACCTCTGTCTGACTATGGAACATTCTACGGTCAGTCTGTCTCTCTATACAATGGTACCATTGCAGTGTCAGCCGTGGGTTACAATATGATGACTATGTCTTCTGCTGATAGTACTGTGGATACTACGGGATATGTGTATATATACGATATATCTACGTCTTATACGGACTACAATCTCACTCAGATAATAGAGTCCCCCGCTGGTAATAGGAGTCATTTCGGACACTCTCTCGCAATGTGTGACGATTATCTCGTAATAGGCGCCACTGGATTCCGTAAGTGAATATGTTCATATCTCTGACATACTCACTAACTACCCCCTCTCTATAGCATATGGTAAAGAGATAGGTGCTGCCTTCCTATACTATCGCAGTGCTCCTGTTATAGATACTACCCCTATATGGGTGTTAAACATGTCGCTGCCTAACCCTTCTCTCTCTTCTCACAGTGCATTTGGTATGAGTGTTGCCATCAACTCACACTCTCTCTCTATCGGTGCAGATGCTGCCAGTCCCTCCTACACGGGTGCGATATACTTCGCATCGACGTATCTCTCTCCCCACGGCACTGGTGCCCCGTCCTTTGCTCCCTCTCCCAAGCCCTCCTACGCCTCTCCCACTTCCTACCCCAGTGGGGCTCCTTCTGCTGCTCCGTCTCCCAAGCCCACTCCAGACACTGGTATTCAACAGTTCCAATTCGCTACGACCAAGGACAAGAATACCACCCAAATAGGGATGATTATCGTATTGATCGTCGCGATTCTACTGTGCGTCAGTGCGTTATCTGTCATTGCCTCATTGTGTGCACGTCCCGCAGTGGAAGCGCCGCCGCCAAAGAAGAAGAAGAAGACTGAGGACGACGAGGAAGAGAGTGAAGCGATCATTGTCGGTCCGTTCCGTGATCACGTCCCACCACCGCCCGGGGGATATCCTCCCGGTTATGTGCCTCGGTCTCTATTACCGGTTAGCTCTATGTACGGTGTCGGTGCGTTCGCTGTCACAGGAGGAGATCAAGGGAAAGGGAAAGGCAAGGGAGAGAAGGGCGAGGGACAGAGTGATATGGAGAGAGAGAAGATCAAAGCGATGTACGGCGATGGTAAGGGCGTCCCTGCGTACTTGCAGTCGTACTATCATCGTCCTCTGACCTCGTCCTCTACTGATCTCGATGATTATGAACGCAATGCGTCAAATCAGAACTATTGGGATAAAGAGAGAGCGAGACTAGAGAGAGCGAGAGAGAATGACGACGACAGGTATCGCCCCGGGGCAGTGTCTGTGAGTGGGGGAGAGAGAGACTACGCTGCGAAGGGCAGTAGTGTCAAGGGCGAGGGAGATGTGGCACGTGGGTTACAGCGTAAGCAGAGTAGGAGGGACAGTGACGACACTCAGGACTACGAGGGAGAGATAGCGGGGGACTGGGCGAAGAACTCGTTCTACCGTCGCCCTCCTCGTAGCACTGGTACACCTGTGTATTCCCCCTATCATCTGCCAACTACTAGTTCTACTAGTCCCCCGTCACCATTCCCTCAAGCACTCTCTCCCCGCAGTGTGATGGGTATGAGCAGTGTATTCGACGGCAATGCGAGTCGCTACTACGGCAATGTGATGACACTACCCTCTACCTCGTCCAGTGGTTCCAATTCGCAGTCTATGTATAACCAACCCAATGGGGGTGGTATATTGGAGGCAGCGAGGGAACAGGGTCGATATGTGAAGGACAAGGCGAGAGAGAGAGGGATGGCAGAGAGTGAGAGTGTGGCCGATACACCGAGTTGGTTACTCGATCCGCCGCAGTTTGAAGTGTTTGGACTACAGAACGCACGGGCGAACTCGTATTATGCACCTGTGCGTGAGTCTGTCCCACCTCGTACTGTCCCTCCAGTCTCAGTCCCTCCTCCCGGTGCATTGATTGAACAAGCGAGAGCGAGAGCGACGGACGCACTCGGTCAATTGGCTGCTGGACGCACTGGTGGCGATGCTATGGCGGGTACACCCGTGTCTTCTGGTACACCAGTGCCACAAGGTATGCTCATTGAACAAGCGAGAGCGAGAGCGACGGACGCACTGAGTCAGTTGGTCGGACGCACTGGGGCAGAGAGTGATAGAGATCGTGCCGAGAGAGAGAAGGCTAAACAGTCTATGGTCCCTCCTCTCTCTGTGCCACCATCATCTCCTCTCTCAGCGGGTACACCGGTGTCACAAGGCTTACTCGTTGAACAAGCGAGAGCGAGAGCGCGAGAAGCACTTGGACAGCTTGTCGGTCGATCGGGTAAGGATTGGGGAGTCGAACGAGAAGGAGAAGATAGAGTCAAACCTGTCCCTCTCTCTCCCACTCTCTCCCCATCCAATCGGTCCCCCGCCATGTCTCGGTCTCCCTCTCCGACTAGTATGTCAATGTCATCGCCGACGTATCGTCTCGCTCACTCTCACGCACTTCACACTCTCAACGAAGTGGATGAGAGTGACGGGTCTGAGACCAGTCCTGTGGAGGTACACCTTCGCGACCCTCTCCCGGTACCTGCCTCGTCTGCGAGTGCTCGCGTACTCTCTCCTTCTGTCCCCATCTCTCCCGCTGGTGTTACGTCTGACACACGTAGAGATATTCTACTTGCAAAGACTTCAGCGATTCTTAATCGTTTTGCTGCGACTAAATCGCGCATACTCGAGGGAATCAAACAACAAGAGAGAGATGAGACTGTACCGGTGCCTGTACCAGTATCTATCTCTACACCCCCTTCTTCTACTCCTACCACTCCTGTAGTAGTGAATGCCACGGGTAGTACGACTAGACCTAGTCTATTCCCAGGTAGAGGGAGAGTTATCTCGACATTGCTATCGTCTAGTTTTGATGAGTTAATGTCGTTGGGACGAGGTAGAGATAGAGATGGCGATAGAGTGGTAACACCTGCTTCACCATCATCTTCTCAATCTGCTTCACAATCAGTCTCTCAGTCATTCTCCGAGTCTCAATCCTATTCACACTCTCAATCACAGTCTCAGTCACAATCTATGTCGATGTCACAATCACTAGATATACGTGAGAGAGATGGTATTGCAGAGGAAGGAGGACTTGGTAGTCGTGCAATGAGAGCTTTGAGAATGGGCAGTAAGAGTCGTAGTAAGAGTAAAATGGGTAGTAAGAGTAAGAGTAAATCCTCTCTACTCGATCTATCTATCTTACCTTCTATGGCGCCATCTCTCGATCTCTACGATGTCGTATTTGACAAGTCAGTCGATGCCGTAGATGATTTCAATCCTTTCTCTCGTTCGAATCACGGATCATTCCACGGATCGTTCCATGGATCGTTACAACCTGAATCGAAACGACGTAGTTTCCGACTCGGTGATGGAGAGAGAGACGGTGTAGGTGATGACTTCATACCATCTATCAGTGATGAGGATGGCAGTGATGACAGTAGTGAGAGTGACTACGATGAGGAAGATCGTCCCTTCCAGACATATCTTCGTCAACGTGTACCTACACCTCCACTACCTTCTTCTGCATCTAATTCCGGTAGTGGTGCCGTCTCACCTGCTGTAGATGGTACGGGTACACGTGTGGATCCCAATACCCTCGCTCTCTTACTCGATGCAGATGGTACACTGGGACATGGTTCACTGCCAGTGTCTGAAACGAGTTATTATCCTCCTCTTTTCACTCCTAATAATCCTCTTAAACTAGGTGTTAGGAAGCCTGTTGCATCGGGTATTGGTGCGACGTGGTTAGAGAAGATGGAGAGAGAGAAGGAGGAGAAGATTGAGAGAGAGTCTTCCAAACCTACTACTCCTAAGAGTGGGGGACTGTTGAGTAGAAAGGGATCGTCTTTCTCTGCAAAGTCTTCATGGATGAGTGATAAGAGCAAGGAAGATGGTGATAACAATAAGTAAACCTCTCTCTCTCTCTTAATATGTAAGTTGTTAGTGTTATTGATATATTACTATGTGTTGTCGTGTATGTTGTAATGTGTGTATAGTATGAGTCTCTGTCTTTGTCTCATTATCAGTCGCTCTCCCAGTCTCTGTCTGTCTCTCACTATCACTGTCTCTCTCTCTCTAACACACTGGGAGTGAGAGACTGCGTAAGTGAATTAGACTAAGCGATTTATTTGTACATGGTTTATATATGGTGCTTTCTATCTCTTGTTGTGTATTGTGTCAATTTCTCTCTCACCACTTTCTCTCTTTCAAACACTTTTTGTTGTTTACATGGTAGCACCTCTATTGATGGTAATGATATGAACTAACTTATAATTGACATTCAATCACTACTTTGCACCAGTTACAATTCACTGACGCAATAACAAACTCTGTGAGTGCGTCCGATGAATGTCTAACTTTACCCACATAGTTGTAATGGCCTATTGGGGTATTTCAAACCACCCTCTCAATACATGGTAACATTCACATACGCGTACTTGGTCTCTCTCTCTCTAATATTGCAATATACACTATAAAACATATAAAAATGCATAAATACTGATAAACTACCCATTAAACTAGTAGTACATGGTAATCGCATAAAACATGCTTAATTAAGAATATAAAAACACATAAAAATAAAATTAAAATAAAATATTGAAACTCTCTCTCTCTCTCAGAGCAATGTGTGTGACTTTGCGTGCGTACATCTATCTGTCATGTTTGTTTGTCACATTATATATACCTTAGTTACTGGTAAGATATGCTTTGGAATGTAACTTGTAAATGAACCCAAATAGGAGGGACTGACGAGTCGGTATGACGTCCTTGCACTATGATCGATTTTCGACTGTTTTCTATCATATTTTTCTATGTGTTTCAATGTAGATCGCAAGTTGGTTAGTATGTTTGTCACAACCCGGTTATGTATACTATTTAGTTTGTTTTTGTATCCGATCGTGTGTAAAGCGTAATAAGAGAATGTAATGTGTATGTGATCTAGCATATGTAGAATATGATGATGCCATTGTTATGCAGGTATGATGTAGGTATTAACCCACGTAGGTATTGGTTAGGATGTAGTTCGTAAATATCAATTAGTGAATTCTTCAAATTCCTCTTTTATAAATTAAGATAAGCAATTGTTTAAATAAGTTAAATATTATTATTCCCCCACTAATTAAGAGTGTTTAAAGGTAATAAGGTGTTGTAATCACTCAATGTTCTGTGCTGTATACTACAATATCAGTCTAAAACTACCCTCTAACGTGCAATTGTGTTGCAATAACTATCAGTGAATTCTCGATGTAGTGGTG
>JACCEA011882957.1_pt1 | contig 10370 bp, 12 predicted proteins | sample 7449851 | NCBI WGS metagenome assembly JACCEA01 (sample SAMN15323453, study PRJNA562643) | freshwater metagenome | isolation source: river surface water | place: USA:Blue River Watershed | collected 2017-08-18 | reverse complement strand
TGGTGTTGGCTCTGGTGTTGGTGTTGGCTCTGGTGTTGGTGTTGGCTCTGGTGTTGGTGTTGGCTCTGGTGTTGGTGTTGGCTCTGGTGTTGGTGTTGGCTCTGGTTCTGGTGTCGGCTCTGGTTCTGGTGTCGGCTCTGGTTCTGGTGTCGGCTCTGGTGTTGGCTCTGGTGTTGGCTCTGGTGTTGGTTCTGGTTCTGGCTCTGGTGTTGGCTCTGGTGTTGGCTCTGGTGTTGGCTCTGGTGTTGACTCTGGTTCTGGTTCTGGCTCTGGTTCTGGCTCTGGTGTTGACTCTGGTTCTGGTGTTGACTCTGGTTCTGGTGTTGGCTCTGGTGTTGGTGTTGACTCTGGTTCTGGTGTTGGTTCTGGCTCTGGTGTTGGTTCTGGTGTTGGCTCTGGTGTTGGTGTTGGCTCCAAAGTATTATCATCAGTATTATTTTCCATTAATATATATAATAAGTTATATATTTTTTAAAAAAAATTTTTAAACTATATTTAAGGCATTAAAAATATATAAATTAATGGCAGATTTAAATGAAGCATTTAATACATTAAAAACAACAAAAAATGTGTTTCATAATATTGATTATTTTTTTACACAGAGGAATATGACAGAAGAACAAGAATATTTAGATAAAAATATGAATAGGAAAACAAAGAAAGTTAAAATAACATGTAATTTCTTAGCATTAAATATACCAACAATTGAAACTAACGATAATAAATTATTAGGATTTGATATAGAAATATTTGGTGATGAAGGTTATAGATACAAGGGAACAATATTGTCATTTAATGGAATTATACCTAATTTAATGATTCCATTAAGTGGTGATAAAAAAATATTTGTTAATATTAAATATAAATATTTAGATAATGTTGATAGTGCATTATGTAAAGAATATGTTAATTTTATTGAAGTCCCAAAAAGATTTATTCAATCAAATGATAATGATACTGAACTTAATGAACTTATTAACTAATTGATTTTTTTATAGTTTTTTTTATATTATTAAATAATTCAATATAATAATCACATACATCATTTAATACTACTTTAATTTTACCTTTATTTAATTTATAATGAAAATTAACAATATTTGATAAAGGATGTGGTAAATTATAACCTGCAAAATCAATATTTTTATGTTCTTGCATTCCACGACTAATTAAATTACCAAAAGTATGATCCATATCATTTACAGTAATCATACCTTGTGTATGTTCATTATCAATATTATCATTTGTTTCCATTAATTTTTTAAAATTATTTAAATGTTTTTCTATATTTAATAATGCTACTTCTATAATTCTCTTCTCATTAATTTGCCCACGTGATTCTATAGCATAATCATATTCATTATCATTAATCTGTTTATAATAATTAATACATACAGCAGAATATTTTGTATCAGATGATTCTGTACCAATATTTGATATTGCAGATAAAACTATTTCTTGTTGAGGTTTTAATTTAACAATTGGAATAGGAACTCTATATGGTGAAACAATATTATTTTCATCATAATAAAATTTAGCATTTGCAGTAGAAACAGTTATATCTTCATTGGATGTATTTTTAGTATTAATATATATTGTAAAATGTTTCACAGTGGATAATTTAAATTCTTTTTCTTCTAAATCTAAATTATCTTCTTTGTCTAATTCATCTTCATTTTCTTCATCAATAATATCATCATTATTATTAATCTTTTCTTTTTTATTAATAAAATCAATTGTATTATTAACACCCCATATTGGCATATTTTTTAATCTTAATTTTAAATAATTATTATGATAAATTGAATTATTTTTATCTATTTTAAAACTATCAAAAGCATGTATTGGAATATCTGAAAATATAGTCCTACGAATTGTATTCATTACAACATAATCAATATTTTTACCTGAAATCTTAAACTCTAATCTAGAATCTCCTAATTGGTCATGATAATCAATTAATTTAATTTTAACATCATCAACTTTTTGCATTTTTATTTATATTATATGATATATAATCTTTTAATATATTTTTATCAATTTTTTTATTGATAAAAAAATATACAAGCAATTTTTTTGATTAAATATATACAAGCAATTTTTTTGATTAAATATATACAAGCAATTTTTTTGATTAAATATATACAAGCAATTTTTTTGATTAAATATATACAAATAATTTTTATAGTTTTATTATTGAACAATTTTATGAACTATATATTCATGAGCTTTAATATGTTTATATCTAGAAAAAATCATACTATTTGACATTCCACGAAGTTCTTCATAATAACTATTATCATCAAAATTTGAAACACTTAAAGTTTTTACAATTTTAACTTGGTAATATGGTAATCCTTCATATTGTGATGGTGATTTCTCAACAACTTTGAAATAATAATGATTAAAACCAGATAATAAATAATATATTTCACCTTCAACTAAATCAAAGAAACTTACTGAATCTTTCATGTTTTTCCATGTTAATTCTTCATTATAATCTTTAATACGATTATCTAATGATTTATTAACAAGAGATTCTAGTTCTTGTTGTGATAAATGTTTACTTTGTTCACTACTTGTAATTGAATTTGAATATAACTGAAATAATGATGGTCTATATATTTCAAAATGATTCATATATATTTTATAATAATAATAATTTTTAAATAGTTTTAACAAAGAATATTTTATATTTAAAATTAATGAAAATTATATTTTATTCAGATAAATGTAAATTCTGTAAAAAATTATTTGATTATTTAGAAAAGAATAATATAATAGAATCTTTTAAACTTGTTAATATTGACAATAATAATGTCCCAGAAAATATTAAAATAGTACCAACTATTTTTGATGATCAATTAAATCAAATTATGGAAGGAAAAGAGTCATTTTTATATTTATTAAATTTAAAATATTTTAATAATCCAACTAATAATATTGATTTAGCAAGATTTATCCCACCGAATCCTACTATAAAAGAAGATGAAATGGCTAATAAATATAAAAGTGATAATTTATTAATAAATAATGAAACAAATAATTTTGTTAAACAAACTCAAGAAAAAAATAAAGAAATTAATATTAATTATAATAATGATTTTAAAGAGATTGATGAATTTTATACCAAAGAAAATCAAATAATTATTGATAAAAAACTAGCATTATTAATGAAAATGAAACAACGTCGATAGACCTTGTTAAATTTATGTTAATCTTTATTTAATTCCAAAATATAATCACTATATTTATCAAATGAATCAATTTTATAGTTGATTGTTTTTGTATCTTTATCCATCATTATTACTTGCGCATCTAATGATTCAATTAAATGATTATCATGTGTAATAACTAGGATTCCACCATCAAAATTAGTTAATCCTTCAATTAATGCTTCAATAGTTTCTAAATCTAAATGATTAGTTGGTTCATCAAGAATTAATAAATTTGGTCTCATAAAAATTAATTTAATAATTGCGACTCTTGCTTTTTGACCACCAGATAATTCTGAGATTAGTTTATTATGTGCGATTGCTTCTAATCTAACTTGTCCAAGAAAACTTCTAATAGATTGATATTTATTATTATCTTTAACAAAATCATCGGGTATAATTGATTCCAAATATTCAACAGGTGTTTTATTCAATGGTAATTGATGTTCAAAATGTTGATTATAAAATCCAATTCTTGCATTTTGATTTTTATTAATATATCCTTCTGATGGTGCTATTTCTCCAACCATTAATTTAACTAATGTTGATTTACCAGAACCATTTATTCCTACTAATACTATTCTTGAATTAATATCAATACCCATAGTAATATTTTTTAAGATAATATTATCATCATTATATGCAAAAGATACATTATCTAAACTGATAATATTTGATTTAATATTATTAGGACATTCAAATTCTATTTTAATATCATTAATTTTATCTGGTCTTGGAACTATATTCTTTTTTACAAATTCTTCTAATTTTTCTTTACTTAATTTCTTCTTAACTTCCTTATACTTTTTATCATATTTCTCCCATTCTTTTTCTATTTCTCTTAATTTATTATTATATGCACTTTTAAATTTATTATAATTACCATTATATGATAATAATTTTCTATTTTCAATATTTAATATATTATCACATACATCATTTAAAAATCCAATATTATGTGAAATAACTATAACTGTATGTTTCCATTTATTTAAATAATCTGATAACCAAATAATTGCTTCTAAATCTAAATGATTAGTAGGTTCATCTAATAATAATAATGTTGGTTTAAGATATAATGCTCTTGCTAATGAAATTCTCATTTGCCATCCACCACTAAAATCAATAGATTTTTTCTGTAGATCAGAGTTAGTAAAACTTAAACCTTTTAGAATCTTATTAATTTCTGCAATTTCTAATTCTAAATTCCAGTTTGATAAAATATCATTAATTTCTGAAGATTTTTCTTGTAAATATTCAAATTCTTCATCTGATAATTCTTCAGTTTCTAATTTATTATAAATTTCTTCTAATTCTTTTTGATAAGCCATTTGTTTATAATTTGAATCCAAAACAAAATCTATTGGATTTCTATCATCTAATTTAGTTTCTTGTTCTACATATAATGTATCAATTTTAATATTTGATTTAACACTATTATTATGTAATTCTTTTAAACTATATAATAATGATGTCTTTCCAATACCATTCTTACCAATTAAACCATAAATTGTTCCTTTATTCATTTTAAGTGTTGCTTTATCCAATAATATTTTATTGGGAACTGACAAGTCAAAATCATTAATACAAATTGTTTCTTTTGTAAATGTGATTTTATCATAAACAATATTCAAATGAGACATTTCTATTTAATTATAATTAATTTTTATAATTAAATAAATATTTTATCAATTTTTTTAAAGAAAAAACATGTAAACAATTTTTTTAAAGAAAAAACATGTAAACAATTTTTTATTTAAAAGATAATTTTTAAATAAAAAATACATATGTTAGAAGATATAAATAATACAATACAAAATAATTCTAATAAGTTATCACTATATATTGATAGTATATTAAAAAATAATAATATTGATGAAAATATAAAAAGTAAAATTATTGAATATATTGATGTTAAACATAATGATATGTTAAATAATATAAATGATATAGTATCTAAAAAAAGAAAATTTAATGATTTAAATCAAGATTATCCAATTGGACATGGTTGTGGTTGTTAAAACTATTTATATATTATTTAAGAAAATAATATATAAAGAGTAATCATTAATATTATTTAATGAACACAACAAGTATTCCAAAGTTTTTAATTACTGAATTTTTACAAAATACTAATGATTTTGATGATTTACGCAAGAAATTATTTGAAAAGGGTGTATATACCAAAGATTATGTAGAAAATGGTTTATTCTTATTATATCACAAGTTTGATGCACCAACTACAACTGAATTAGAACGTGAAACTCGTTCTTTAATTATTGATAAAGAATCAATGTCTATTGTTTCTTATAGTTGTGAAACGCCCTATATGAATGAAGAAGGTTATAATATGGTAAAAGATAGTCAAAATTTAATTATTACACCATGTTATGAGGGGACATATTTATCAGTATTTAATTATAAGGATAAGTGGTATGTATCAACACGTCGTTGTTTAAATAGTAAAGAATCATTATTTAATACAGAATTATCACATTTTGATATGTTTGAGGAAACATTAAAGGAAATTGGATATGATAATTTTGAGTTATTTAGTAATAAGTTAGATAAATCAAAATCATATTATTTTGTATTAATTCATCATTTAAATAAACATATTATTGATTATTCAAAAGAATTTGGTGAAAATTATAAGAGATTATGTTTAACTACAGTACGTGATAAAAATATGACAGAATTAGATATTTATAATTATAAATTTGATTTTGAATTAACTGATAAGTTATTTATTCCAAAGAAACTAGAGTCATTAGAATTAATTAGTTCATTAAATTACAATGATTGTATTATTGAGGGATTAATTATTAGAAAGTGGTCAGAAGAAATGAGTAAATATAATTTAATTAAATTACAAACAGATAGTTTTCAATTCGCAACAGCAATCGGAAAAGATAAAAATGTTTTTAAGGGTATGTTATTTTTATATCAAAAGAATAGACTGAAACAATTTTTAGAACAAAATGAACATTTGAAAAAGATTGTTAATCCATTAAATACAACTGAATCATATGATACATTAGGTATTATTGATAGTATTTTTAAGGTATTACCAACTGAATTATTTTCATTATTTAAGTTATTATGGTCATTAAAAACAGGTAAAACAGTTAATAAAGAAATTTATAATTTATTACCAAAGGAATATAAAACAGTAATGTATTATATTCGTGGTATTTATTATAAGAAAAAGGCATTATTATTTAATGAAACTAAAGTTGAGATTACAGAAACATTTTTAAAATCGAGTGATATTTATAATTTATTAAAAACATTAGATATTACATTATTATTAGATTTAATTAAAGTTCGTAAATTAATGCAAAATTGGGCTAAGATTAATAAATCATTAAAAGATTATAATACAATTTCTAGTATGTGTAATAAGATTCATTTAAAATTATTTGCTATTTATACAAATAAGTTATATCCAGATATTATGCCAACAGATATTCCAACACATGAAATTACAACAGCAATTGCAGGGATGACTATGACTGATTAAATAATTCTTCAGCAATTTTTAAATAAAGATAACTATTAATATCTAAATTAATATTAATAACTTCTTTTTTATTATTATAATTTAAATTAACTTCTAATGTTATTCTAACTTTTTTTTCATTATTAGTATCTTTATAGATATTTATATTAAATTTTGATAATTTTGATTTATTCTCTAAAAAATTATCAGAATCTTCTGTTCCAGTATCAGTTTCATAATCATCATCATCGTATGATTTACAACATTCACATCCACAATTTTCACATGGAATATCATCATCACACATACATTCATAACAACATCCACAGTCATATATATTTGAATCATATGTTTCTACCCATTGAACAGTATCACATTCATCATCAATATTTTCATAAATAAGTAAATTATTCATATATTATAAATTTAGGAAATATTAAATTATTTGATTTCTAAGAATATTTTTACAAGTTTAAAACTTATATTTCAAAATAAATAAGTTTATTTTTTAAAAAAATTATATATAAATTTAATATGAAAATACGATTTTTTATAATAAAACAGGTTTTTCTTGGATTGGGAACAGATTATAAATGCGATGGTAAATTAATAGCACCATATTCTGAGACTAAATATGTAGTTTATTCAGCAACATTGTTTTTATATCCATCGTATGTTTGTTATATATATAATTTAAATAAAATGTCATTATTTATTTTAATGACTTATTTAATATCTGTTAATTTTTGGAGAGATTGTAGATATTCATGGAGAAGAAATTTAGATTTCTTTTGGGCAAGATTAGGAACTTGTGTTATGTTATATAATAATTATTATTATATTACTGATAAAAAAGATAAATTAATATCATATTCTTTATTCCCATTATTTACATATTGTTTCTATAAATCGATTGAATTTAAAAATACATGGTACAAATATCATATGTTATTTCATGCTGTTGCTACATTTCAAATGATGCTAGTCATTAAAAATATGATTTTAATTTTTAATTAAATTTTTTAAGTAATATAAAAATTTAATTATTCTAAATATTAATGAAAAGTATTAAGGAAATATGTTTCAGTTCAAACTATAGAACAGATAATGTTTTAATAGCACCTTTCTCACAAACAAAATATTTAGTTTTATCATCTACATCTTTTTTATGTCCATGTTATATTAGTTATAAAAAAGATTATATTGATATGTCTCTATTTATTTTAATGACTTATTTAATATCTATAAATTATTGGAGAGATTGTAAATATAGTTGGAGAAGAAATATTGATTTATTTTGGTCTAGATTAGCATTAATTGTTTTTTCATATAATGGTTATCATTATTTAGAAAATAATACTAAAAAATTATCTGCTTCTTTATTTCCTCTTTTAACTTATTGTTTTTATAAATCAACTCAATTTAAACAAAATTGGTATAAATATCATTTTATATTTCATTTAATTGGAACTTGTGAAATGATTATTATAATAAATAACATTTAATAATTAAAAAATAAATAAATCTTTTAATTTTTTAATAGCAACTCCACCAGCAGCCATTGGATGACCACCACCACCATATTTACTAGTAATAACTGATAAATCTGGAGACCTATTTTTATTTCCTCTAAAACTAATCCAAAAATTATCATCTAATGGATCATATTGCCAAATTGCAGCAAAATCTGGTAATGTATTATCATTAAATTCTTTATCACATAATAAATTACCAAATTCTGAACGTAATTGTGGATTAATATTTCCACCTAACCAAATTCTATATGTTTTATCTTCATAATTAAATTTAGCATCAATTGCATTCTTAATTCCTATTTCAATTTGTTCATTTTCACTAGACACAAAAATATTACCAATCTCTTCTAAATATTTAATCTTTTCTTCAGGATTTTCTAATAATTCTGATAATCTATTAATATAATTTAATTTATATATTGCCATATTAATTTCTTTAGATTTTGGCAATTTCCATAACCATAAATCTCTATCACCAATATAATCAATAAAAAATGGTCTTGGTTTATCATCAAAAAAATAATCCCATGTTATCTGACATCCTGATTTAGTCATATCAAAAATTATATGTAAATTATCAATTTCGCTAAATTTATCTTTATTATCATTAATCATAGTTTCAGCACTCTTATGATGGTCTAATATAACAACATATTTCGCAATTTTAACTAATTCTAATAAATAATCTAATTGAGGACAAATATCAACAAATAATATATTTAATCCTGTTAAATCTTGTGTTGGATTTTTACCCGCACGACAAGGATATACTTTATCAATCATTTTATAATAATTAGCACACCATAATGAAGCAATACCATCTGGGCATGCTTCGTGATAAACAATTGCATCAAAATCCTTATTATTTGTCATTTTATTAATTAATTAGTTATATTATTAATTAATTATTAATTAATTAATAAATCAATTTTTTTAGAATGATATATTCTATTATGTGCATTTTTCATTTGTCTTGATTTAAATGTTTTATAACATAATTCACATTCAATTTCAATTTTATTTGGATTTAAATCACAAGTTTTAATATGAGTAGAAAAATAATTAAAATCAATAAATGATTTTATACAAAAATTACATTTATATTCTTTATGATTTGGATTTTTTTTACATACATTTTCATGTCTATTTAAAACATGTTTTTCATTATATTGATTATTACAATAACTACAATTATATTTAATATGGTCTGGATTATTATTACATGATTTTTCATGTTTTATTTTAGTTGGAATTGATAAATATGTTTTTTCACAATAATCACACTTGTATGATAATGAACATAATTTATTAATACAAACATCTATATGAATTGTATATAATATGTGTGTCTTTAATATTTTATCACAATATAAACATGGATATACTTCTCTTTCAAGATTTTTAATACATATTTTTTCATGTGAATTATTTTTAAATTTTGTTATATTTCTTTTATTACAATATTTGCAATAATATTTAATTGACTCTGGATTTTGATAACAATATTTTTCATGTTCTATTTTACTATAAATTGTTTGTGTCTTAATTTTTTTATTGCAAAATTCACAAGATAACATTTTTATATAAATAATAAATATTATACAATAATATTTATTATTTTCAAATTTTTTTAATAACCATTTTTTAATTTTAAATATTTTTGCTTGTATTTTAAATACTTTCTTTTTGCTTCTTCTGCAGCTGCTGCACCACTCACATTATTTTGTTCTAATCTATCTGCTTGTTGCATTAAGTATTGACGTGCTTCAGTTGAATGAGTAAATGCTACTGGATCTATAACACTATTATCTCTCGCTACTCTAAGAAATAATTGATATGCTTTGTCAGTAGCTTCTCTGACATCAATCCCTTGGCTCCATAGTCTATTTCTTTTTTGCATTATACTAACAATATAGTTACCCATTTCTTTAAATAATTCTTGTTGTGTTCGATTGATATTATGTTGTTGATATTTATTAGTTAGTTCTTTTAATATATTATTCTTATAGCCCTCCCATAATGTGTCTTCTTCTGATGCTCTTCTACTTGCTTCTTCCGAATAATTTCTAAATGGACCTAATCTTGGGACTTCTACTATTCTCAGTGTGCTCGCAGCTT
>JACCEA011730067.1_pt1 | contig 10370 bp, 15 predicted proteins | sample 7449851 | NCBI WGS metagenome assembly JACCEA01 (sample SAMN15323453, study PRJNA562643) | freshwater metagenome | isolation source: river surface water | place: USA:Blue River Watershed | collected 2017-08-18 | reverse complement strand
ATGCAGCAAGCTCCATCCACAGAGCAGTATAGAAGAATCTTTGTGCCAGAGCCGGGATGGGAGCTAGTGGACTCGGACTACTCCTTAACATAAAAATTGAGTGATTACATAGTGAAATACATTATTAATATGTATATTAGCAGATAAATAATCACTGTACATGGATAAGATAAATGATATTTGGAAAGACAATATCCAATGGATAATTGAAAATTACCAAGCTGGTTGGAACCAAGTGGCTCTAGCTGCTGAATTCCAAAATGCAACAAATACAACTATTAGAAGAATACTAAAAAGAAACAATATTGAGATACGTGGAAATGGGATAGACCAAAGGAAAGTTAAACACAACCCTTTTGAAGATTTAAACAGTCCAAAAGTACAGTATTGGCTAGGTGTTTTTGCCGCAGATGGCTGTGTATATAAAAATAGGATAGAACTAGGAAGTGCACGAATAGAACATCTAAAACAGTATAAAATGTTTTTAGGCGGTAAAGATGTAAAAATTCTATCTTATACTCATAGTAAATACACGACATCTACTTGTTATAGTATAAAATTTTCAAATACTGATGTAGCTGAGTACCTGACAAATCTTGGTATTACCGCTGTAAAAAGCCATACTCTAAAAATTAATTTTCCTATTACTTGGGATTTTATACGTGGAGCAATGGATGGAGATGGATGTATTATGCAATGTAAAAACACGAAAAAAGAGGTAGTAAGACTAGTAATAAAGATAGCAACAGCCTCTGTCATGTATAAAGATCAACTAGTTGCTTTTTTAACAGATGAAGGCATGGAGCCGACTGTATACACAACAAAGTTAGGTCTATATTCAATAGATGTATGTAAGCAAGCAAAGGTAAGACAGATGTACTTTAATATGTACAAACATGCACCTGAGTACTTTATCGCGGATAAGTATAAAAGGTTTGGGGAGATCTTTGGAGAAATTCAAAGATGACAGAATACCGCTAAGTCGGGGAAACTAGCATGAGCAATCCCGAGCTAGCAAACAACTTAGGACGTTAATCCTATGATGGTTGTTGGGCAAGTGTAGAGACTATACACGGTACACCGCAAAGCTTTAACGAGCAGGTGAAGAGAGAGTCCACGTTGAATAAAACAACGGGCAGCAGAGTTATTTATCGCAGCATTCTTATCATCAGATAAAAAGCTTATTGAGGCAATTAATCTTGGATATGATCTCCACTCATTTAGTGCTTATCAAATATTTGGTGAGGATTGGGTAAACGCAGGAGGATCAAGAGAGCCTGTTGGTAAGCCTCCTACGGAAGAGACAGCAACGATGAGAAAAAAGTCTAAGGCACTGAGCTTCTCATTATTGTATGGAACTGGAGTCGTGTCTTTTAGTGAAAATTCAGGCATTACAACATCGGAGGGTAAAAAATTAATGGAGACTTACTACGCTACTTTTCCAGAGCTATCGGCGTTTTTCAAAGGATCAGGTGAATTTGCTCTTAAGCATAACTACATCAGAGAACCGCACTTCAAAAGAGTTAGATTTTTCAACCCACCCACTAATGGAAAAGAAGCCTCTCATGTTAAAAATGCTGCTATGAATTATCAACCGCAGTCAATAAATGGTTCAATTATGAAGTATGCTCTTTGTCTTATGAAAAAATATATAGACGACAATTCTTTGCAAGACCGCGTAAGGCTTTTGCTAACAGTACACGATTAAATGCTGGTTGTGTATAAATCTTCTTAATTGCGGGAACATCCTTAAATTGTTTAGTACGGTCATGTATCTATAGTAAAATTTACTATCTTTACATGAGCACTCTTCGTAATGGAAGTAGTGAGTAATAATCTAAGCAAGTCGGACAATCCGCAGCTAAAATGAATAATAAAATAAAACAAGTGCTTATAGGAAGTATGCTAGGTGATGGATATCTATCACAACAAGGATCTTTTAGTACGGGCTGCAAGTATAAAGAGTATATTGAGTTTAAAGCTGATATACTAAAAGGCTACGTTACGGATAAAAGCTATAGACTGATACTAGATAATGGCTATTCAGGCCAGCCTGGAGGGAATGAGTACCATAGACTAGACATTCTAAAAAATAGAGAAATAGAAAAGCTATGTGCACTTCCTTTAAAAGAGCTTATAGAGGGATTAGATGAGTTTGGGTTAGCTATTTGGGTATATGACGACGGAAGTCTGCACCAAAAAAAGTTATTTTACAACCTTAATACCCACTTCTTCAGTAAAAAAGAGCATACAGAGATTCTGATACCTTTTTTAAAACAGCGTTTTGGACTAGTTCCTACACTCACATATGAAAAAAGAAGGATGGCAGGTTATTTTGGTATATAAGGATAAATAAAAAAGATGGCGCAGAAATTATAAACAGCATACTTAAAAGGTATCCTATTGAATGCTATGCCTATAAAACATATTCTGGTAACATCAATGACACTATAAAAGTAAAAAACATTATAGCTCAAAATATCACCACCAAAAAAGTTATTAGCTTTTCTAGTATGTCTTTAGCTGGAAAATTGGTGTATACAACCTATAGCGTTATAAAAAAGCACATACATAACAAAACTCCGTTTAGGGGGTACTTATTTTATTATTCAAATGAGTTCAACGACCAGTCGAAAGACGTAGAGCCAAGTGGTTCGAAACAGAAGACATCTGTATAGATGAAGATATGGTCTGATCTGCATAGGAATATGCAGCAGTTGGAGTGCCGCCAACGGGTATAGATTAACGACCTATATTGAACATTATCAACGATATGCAGCAGGTATCAGAAGCTAGAAAAGATTTTTCTGTGGAATGGGCAAAAATTCAGACCGAACTTATGGAAAAAGCAGCTAAATTTGTAATCCCTTCTGGAGTACTAAAAGTAGATACAGACATCCTGCAGCACTGGACGAAAGGCTAATAAATATGTACAATGACAGTATTATTAAGTAACATATACACTGCCCTAGAGTTGGAGGCAATAAATAAAGAACAGGCTCTGTATCTGATCTTTACCCATGAAAACCTCAGCTATCCTATCACGCCTGAGGATTTACTAGCACTTACGCAGCTCCGATATATTGTTGGAGGAAAGGTTGGTAAATGCCTGTTAGAGACTGAAAGCGTATCTAAAAAGCTTACAGGCACTATCGCCGCAAAATACACCACTGAAATATCCAAAGAGATTCCAAAAAAACTTTGCAAACTTCTTTGTGAGGTTAATAAAGAAGGCACTTTATATCTACCTGGTGGAGAAGACTCGATAGAGCATACGGCGGAAAATTATTTACGTGGTGAAGGCCTAATTGCTTACCATTACATTATATTTTTGTATTTGTTTCCCACTGTTGGAGAAAACAACAAACGTTGGGAAAAACACTTTACAAAGACACAGTACAATGGGGCAAGGTTACGTGTTAGAAACACAGGTAATTCCAAGACATTTCTTAGGATAGCTAAAAAGGTAGATATGGGTGTTTTCTTGTATGGTACCTATCTTTTCATACAAGCCAGTATGGACGGCAAAAAAACCTACATAAAGAGCATAAATAACTATTTGGCGGAGTATCAGGACTGGTATTTAGATGCCATGGAGAAAGTCAAAAAAGCAAAATCTATCGAAGATTTGTTTGGCCGACCTAAAAACGCTGAGAACGTAATGAATATAGTTTTATAATATGGGCAGTATATTTTCAAAATACAAAGATGTCCTTATTGATATCTCAGATACAGAACATAAGAAGGATCTTACCTACCCTTTGCAAAAAGTAGGCGACTTAGTCAATGGGTATACCAGAGGAGATTTTATTATCGTAGGAGGTAAAAAAACCTCCGGTAAAAGCTCCTTTGTGTTGAATAATTATGTAAATTACCCTCTCCTTAAGAGGGCAACAAGCAAAGCTGACAACAAGAAGATTGATATAAAAGTCATTTATATTAATACCAAAAAAACTGTAAAAAGTACGTTGGAAAAACTTATTGTTAATTACGCAGCTAACAAGCATGGGCTGTGTAAACTAGGTGTTCCTACACTATACAATCTAAGTGGTAGCCACGAAAAGATCTCTAGAGGACTAGCAAAAAATGTGATATCTTCAGTAATGAGTGCCTATGATCAGTTTTCTGAAAAAGGCATCCTAACCTTATCTGCAGGAAGAAAATCTATCTATGAAATAACTCAATTGATAAAAGCATCTCTTGCCGAATACGGGGAATACAATGAAGAGCTTGAAGAGTTTGTATACAAACCTGAGTTCTCCGATCTAATCCCGATTGTAGCCATAGATGATGTTTCTGGAATTACAATAGAGTCATCGGTTTCTGAAGAGTCTGGTTTAAGAGCCTCCGCTGCTGCTCAGATAGCTATAGAATTAAAATCAATAGCTAAAACATATGGGGTTTTGGTAGTACTTACAGTTCCTTCAGGGCCTGTATACACCTCCACAAACTATTATAGTAGCAGCATTGAAGAGGTAACTCCATATCATATCTATGCAGACAGAATCTTATTGCTAAAAAACCCAGCTGAGTCAGAGAAATTCAAAGAAGTACTAGGATTTGATATGTATAAGTTTGTTAGTAAAATAAATGGTGCATGTTACTTTAGATCCCTCTATGTAGGCTCTAATTATATGGGCGCCTCTGGAGTGTATGTTCCGTTGTTCATGTATCCTGAAAATGGTACCTTTTTAGAGTTACCTAAAAACTCAGTTGATGACGATGATGATGAGCTATTAGATTTCTATGATCTTGTTCAGAGCAGAACCACACTAAAAGACGCCTTTTTTAAAAACAGTAAATAAATAGTAAAATGAATAATCAATTAGCTACAATTCAGGAGCAAGAAGTGCAGGCAGCTCCTTTTACAGCGACTACTCCGTTAGCGGAGAAAAGGATTGCTGCAGAGCAGATGATTCGCTCTGGGCTATTACCAGCTACTGTAGCGTGTGTGGATGATCTTGAGGATCCAGACAGTGCCAACAGGGCTATAGGAGCAGTTATTGCACTAGTAGAATACGGTAATGAGATCAATATTGGTCCTTGGGTAGCTCTACACAACATGCACGTGGTTTCCGGTAAAGTGGTTATGGGTATACATATGTATACTGGGCTGGCTCTAAGACATGGAATCCTTATAGACGTCATAGCAGATTATGAAAAAGTCTATAAAATGAATCCTGCAACAGGTAAGCACGATCTAAAAGATGGGCAACCTATTCTTATGGATTATATAACTACAGTAGAAATTACAAGAGTTTATAAACAGCTTGGCGGTATTGTAAAAACTCACAAGTTTAGTAAATACTGGACAGAAATCAAAAAGGCTGGTTTACATGAAAGAGATAATTATGTAAAAAGACCCACCACGATGCTTAGAACCAGATGCATTACTGAGGCATTGCGGTTATATGCAGCTGATATCTTCATGGGTACATATGAAACAACTGAGATGTTGGACGTCACTGCTGAGACTTATGAGGTAGATGATGATGGGAACGCGGTTAGCATTAAACAAAAATAACAATAACATTAATAACAGTAATTATGTCAGATACGACAGAAACTCAAGACAGCTTTTTGGATTTTGAAAAAGAATTATTAGGAGATAACGCTGCTGTAGCTGAAGCTGTAGTAGAACCTATTATCGAAGATGAGGCAACAACTTCTAGCAATACTGCAGAAGTAGAAACAGCTGTAACAGAAGAGGCTGTAGTTGAGGCGCCAGCAGCTACTAGTGATGAACCTGCTCCGACTACTGAAGCTAAAGAAGAAGCTGCAATAGAGGAAAATTATTCTATTGAAGATGTTACGGTAAAAACTGCTGCCCCAGAAGAACCAGTTAGAGATGTTCCTGCAGTTGAAGCTCCAGTAACTAAAGATCCTATTATAGAAGCTGTAGTAGCTGAAGATGTAGAGGAAGCCCCTATGGAAGAAGACGCTCCTATGGAACAAGAGGCAGAAACTGAAGAAACTCCAGACACTGCTAGTGACAGTGATGATGATGATGATGATGATGATGATGATGACTTTGATATCCTAAACATTTTTAGCGAACAAGCGTCCTCTTCTGAGCTTGGTGCAGGTATCCATGAGAGAGTTAGACTTATTTCTGCTTCTGGAGAAAGAAGAAAAGACTCTAATGGAAACCTAGTTAAAAAACAGCTGTTTTTAAAGTTCAAAAAATTCTCAAAAGACAATGTGGATTTAGGAGAAAAAGAAATTTCTTTCTTTATTGTAGATGCTTCGAAAGACACTGCAATCAATAACTTACTAAACTTCACTGCGCAAGTAACTGAGATATTGAGTTTGTTCTATACTCCAACCGAGCTAGAAGAGAAGTTTGACCCTTTTGGAAGAGTGTTTTATAATGCGGATAATGATGACAGAGATGAGGAAGCCGTTAAAGCTGATTATCACAACACTAAGATTAAAAAAGCTGTTATCAAAAATGAAAAAGGATTTACTGCTGTACAAGCCGCTATTTGTACTGATGCTGCAGCGTTATTAGCACCTTTCTGTGGTTTTGAAGGCCCTATCTTTAGATTGAAACTTGTTGAAAGCGATGACAACAAATATATCGAGATTCCTAGATTTGATCCATTTGTTGAAAAAGCAGGTGTTGACAAAGAATCTTCAGTGTTGTACAAAGAGTAATCTAATTTTAATTTTAATATCCGTATACAATGATAAATTTAACGAATGTATTTTTAAGCTCTGCTCCTGCTAGATTCAAACTACCTTTTGGAGTTCATAAAAATGTTGCTCTGATCGATATCGACAACGAAGTAAGACGAGATAAAAATGGAGTTAAAACCGCAAAAAACTGTTTTATTACTTTTGGTACTGTAGATACTGAAAACGAAAACAAAGTTACTGCCCAATCAACATTTAGCTTTTTCAATATTGATAAGCCAGCGTTTGCAGTTCAAAACTTTATTCATCAGTATAATCAACTTACTCAAATCGGTCTAGCTGTGGTACCAAAAGATAACCAAAAAGCCTTTAACAAAGCCCTTGGAAAAGAGTTGATGGCTCACAAAGATGTGTTCATCGAGTGTAAAACAGCCTCTACCCCAGGAGCAAAGCTAACTAAGGCTATTGCGGATACCCAAAAGAAAGTCGTAGATACCTTCGTAGCTCTTTTGAGTGACTACAAAGGTGTTGGTAATGGGGATTTGGTGCAACTTGCTGTAGTAACTGATACTAAAGGAAAGTTCTTGGATTTACCTAGAGAAGACAAAGGATTTATTTCTAAAATGGATGGAGGCCGACCTGTTATTATTGATGCAAAATATCACAGATGGCATGCAAACAAAGACAAGGTCGAAAAAGAAACACCAGATGACTTAGGCAACGAGGACATCATTTCAGAAGAAGAGGTGTTAATGGGATCAGAAGAATTAGATTTGTAGAGCTATGAATCTAACTAATGTATTCTTAAATAGCAGAGAGTCTCTCTTGACCCGTCTCTTTAGAAGCGTTAGTTCTTATGATATCTATTGTAACCTTGTCGGTGAAGATATAGAAATAGGGAAGGTTATCCTCAGTCCAATACGAAAGGATAACCGCCCTACTTTTTTACTCTTTGTATCAGAGACTAAGGACGAAGTGTTTTTTAAAGACTATGCCTGGCTAGGAGGTAATGTTATAAAATTTACCCAGCTTTTTGCTCTATATCATGAAAATATCCACTTAAACACTTTTACCGAAACTGTACGTTATTTGGATGAAAAACTAGGTATTGGATTATTTCCAGGCACTGTTAAAAAAGAAATAGTTCGACGAGCGGACATAGATCAAGCATACTATGCTTCAAAAAGAGTAATAAAATTCAAATCAAGACCTTTTACAGAACGAGATCTAGAGTACTGGCAGCAGTATCATATTACGCCTGACATACTAGATCTATATAAAGTACGCTCTGTTCGCCATTTTTTAAATGAGCAAAATGAAGTTATCTGGACTGTAAGCACATCTGCTATTGTACTTGCATATGTTATTTACAACAAATGTAAGATATACCGACCGGAAGACGCCTTAGAGTTTAAGTGGAGAAATACCTGCCCAGGTCATTATATACAAGGAGTGGAACAACTTAAAATCATAGGTAAGCGAGAAAATCTTATCATCACAAAAGCTCTGAAAGATGTCATGGTATTTTTCAAATTCATAGGAAAACTCTATAATATTATAGCGCCTCACGGAGAGACCTATAACTTCACAGATAAAATGTTATCCTCATTTTTAGCCTCCTATAAACGGGTTATAATCATATATGATTTTGATTTAGCTGGGGTATCTGCAGCCAACAGACTTAGAAAAAGAGATTCTAGAATAGAGGTAATGTTCGTATCAACAAAACGTATGTTTATAAACGCTAAGTTGAAGGTTATTGACAAAGATATTTCAGACTTCTCTGTAATGAGATCAGAAGAAGAAATCATGGCTAAACTAAATTCTATGGGACTATGCTAAGTGATGATAATTTGGTAAGTATACTTGATGATTTGATAGGCCTCATAGAAACAGATATAGGGCTGTTCTATAAGACCTATAGATCGTTGCCTTATCCTATTTATAGTGAAATAGAGAGGCTGTCACTATCTTGTCAAAAAGTGCAAAAACAAAAAAAGACTATAGTAAAATCAAAGATTGTTGCTAATACGTTTCATAAAAAATTTAATAATAAAACAAATGGAAAACAATAAATATAAGGTGGATCAGGCTACTGTAGACGGAGCAATTACTCAGGAGATATTTATCCAAGGCACAAAGTCTACTCATGTCTGTATAATTCTCTTGAACACGGGCTATGAGGCAGTAGGCCACAAGACTTTTCCAGAGGATAGTGAGCTTAATGCAACACAGAAAAAAGAAATCGTGAGAAATCTTGCTTTTGCTGATGCGACAGATCACATCGAAGGTATTGCCAGATGGCAAAAAATAGTTGCTGAAATGGTAGCAGAAAGACAGAGCGATACTGCTATGTCTGAAGCCCCATCAGAACCACTATATGATCACTTATGATTCTGAGTTTACTGTTTTAATTCCTCACTGGGTAAATAAAGTCCAAATAGGGACTGTACCCAGTGAGTTTTATGGCAGTAAGGATAAATTGCCTGAATCAATAAAAGGAGCAACACTTAAAAGGTTTGGTAATAAAGCATTTTACATAGATAGCAGCAAAAAAAGAATTCTTAAAAATCCAACCAAGGTAGGTCAACCAAAATATTGGAACTTGAACGGACAATCATTTTATAGTAATAACATGGATTGGAGAACTCGGGTTACAATAGTAAATTTTTATCACGCATATTTTAAGGGTTTTATAGAGCAGCAACTTAAAGAACCTTTTCCTATTTTTCTAAATTACACTTTAGAATTTAATATTAAAATACACGAGGTTTATACTACCTTTACTCCAGATATTACAAATATGTGGATTCTTGCAAAATTATTTGAAGATACTGTGGTGTCTTGCGGTCTACTAAAAGACGACAGCCCCGAATTCAGATGTCATACAGGATATGGCTATCAATTTGTAGATAAGGAGGAGGATAGGAAATTGGTAATTTCGTTCAAGTATAATAAAAAATAAAGTATGCCCATAGATGTAAGTTCTATAAATCTAAACCCCGCTAGAAACGAATGGTTTCGACCTTTCGAGCTGGAGTGTGTGCGAAAACCAGACAAATTAATGAGCTCTAGAAACGTTACCTGTGTGCTGGAGATACATCCTTTGCTTGTTATGGCCAGATCAATAGAACTTGCAGCAGAGCATAAAATGCATAGCTCTGATTTGTCTAGTGTGTATTCGGATATGTTCATGTTAATGCTTGATTACTTAGAAAATGGATTCGTAATAAATAACTTTAAACTACCGTTCAATGCGTGATATTTTATTAAAAGAGGCCGTAACACATATGTCTGAAGCTGCACAGCAGTTGAGCAAAATGGTTACTAACAGTGCTTTTGCACAACATCTTCTAGAACAAGCCTACATGAATGGGCAATTTTCATCTGATCCAGTATTGGAATTAGAGCAGGTACTAGAGGTTTCGATAGGAATAGTAATTGAAGGCGTTGTTACCTACCACGAGTTTGTATCAAATTTAATGGCCAAATTTAAAATGTTTGAAGAGGCCTTAGGAGAAAATACAGCCATAGGCTTTTTAATACTATTTGATCCTGATATCATTGATGATGAATCTATCTGCCAGGACTCAGTAGAAGATATTACAGATCTCTTTGCTAGGTATAACCTGCAGCGACTAAACGTTCAAATTATGCAGAGCAAGAATCAAAACTAAAGGATACCCCCGAGACAGAAACTGTTTTGGGGGTATTTTTTTTTTTTTTTTTTTTTT
>JACCEA010466925.1_pt1 | contig 10373 bp, 7 predicted proteins | sample 7449851 | NCBI WGS metagenome assembly JACCEA01 (sample SAMN15323453, study PRJNA562643) | freshwater metagenome | isolation source: river surface water | place: USA:Blue River Watershed | collected 2017-08-18 | reverse complement strand
ATTAAATCCAATTTCGACGTAAAATCCGAAATCTTTGATTCCGCTGATAACACCTTCAAATTCTTCCCCAATACGATCGGTTAACATTTCCAATTGTTTGTGTTTGGTGCTGGCTCTTTCAGCCTTAGCAGCAGCCATTTCACGCTCCGAGCTTTTTCTGCAGGCCTTCTTCAGATCTTCAATGGAAGGCAAATTTTGAAGGTTTTCCTGCAAGTAATCATTCAGCAAACGATGCACCAATACATCAGGATAACGACGAATAGGCGAAGTAAAGTGGGTGTAATGGGTAAATGCTAAACCGTAATGTCCAATGTTTCCTGTGTCGTAAATGGCTTTTGCCATGCTTCGAATGCACATTTGCTCAATAATGCCTTGCTCGGGTTTCCCTTGAACCGCTTCCGTTAAGGCATTGATGGATTCGGCCATGTTTTTCCGACTTTTAATATTCAAAGAATACCCAAAGAGTTCTACAAATTCCCTCAAAAGTTTTAGTTTTTCAGGGTCGGGAGAGTCGTGAATTCGGTAAACAAAACGATCTCTATACTTACCTTCATGAAAATCTGAAACCCATCGAGCCACCGATTTGTTGGCTAAGAGCATAAAATCTTCAATGAGCATGTGCGCATCTTTCCTCGATTTGTAGGTCACTTTGTCGATATTTCCCTTTTCATCCAACACAAATTTGACTTCAGGTTTCTCAAAGGAAATAGCGCCATTTGCAAATTTTTCTTTTCGTAACTTATGGGCGATATCGTTTAAAATATTAATTTCGGAAGCAAAGTCGCCCTTTTTCGTTTCGATGATCTCCTGAGCTTCTTCGTACGTGAATCGACGATCTGAATAAATAACACCTTTACCAAACCATTCAGAAACAATTTTTGCCTCAGGAGTAATTTCGAAAACAGCGGAGAAAACAAGTTTTTCCTCTTTCGGACGCAGTGAACAGACTCCATTGGAAAGATGTTCGGGCAACATAGGGATGACCCGATCGACCATGTACACGGAAGTTGCCCGATTGTAGGCTTCACGATCTAAAAAGGAACCTGATGGAATGTAATGACTGACGTCGGCGATATGAACGCCAATCTCATAGTTTCCATTGGATATTTTTTGAATAGAGATCGCGTCATCGAAGTCTTTTGCATCAATGGGGTCGATGGTAAAGGTGGTTACTTTTCTAAAATCCCGTCGTTTTTTGATTTCTGAGCTTGCAATGTTTAGCGGAATTTTCTCAGCTTCTTGCAACACCTCTTTGGGGAAGGTTAGGGGGAAACCAAATTCAAGGGCAATTCCTTTCATGGACGTATCCGACTCTGTTAGGTGGGAGAGGGCTTCAACCAATTCGGCTAGAGGTTGTTTTTGGCCATTTTCCCAAGAGATAAATCGAGCGATGACCGTTTGGCCATCTTGCACGTTTTTGGTTTGCTCTAGTGGGATTTCAAAGTCAACCTGGATGTTTTCATCATTGGGTACAAAAAACGCCATATTGGGTCGTATTCGAAGGGTGCCCATGAACTGTTCTCGACCTCGGTGAAGAACAGAAATGACTTTTCCTTTGAGTCGGCCACCTCGATTTAACTTGAGAATTTCAATGTTCACGGTGTCTCCAGGAAGGGAAGTGTTTAAATTACGTTCTTCAATCAAGACGTCTTGGTCAATCCCCTCAACGCTAACGTATCCCTCACCTGATTTTCCAAGGGAAATGATTCCTTCGGCCTGTGAAATAGGGGGCAGTAACAAGTATTTTCCGCGATCGGGCATTTCAAGAATGCCTTCAGTATGCAATTCGCTTAAGATTCGAATGATTTTGTTGCGTTCTTTCTCTTTTGAAATCATCAACCTTCCCGAGACTTCTTTGAAATTGAGCGGTTTACCCGGCTCATTTTCAAATACTTTGAGGATGTAATTTCTGATTTTTTTATCGGTAAGTTTGGGGTTTTGTGCCATAAATAATGTTGCTCACCATGTCGGAATGGAACGTAGGAGGTTTTGGGTGTAATCGGATTTAGGGTGATTGAACAAATCCATGGAAGGTTGTATTTCTTCTATTTTCCCTTTGTTCAAGACGAGAATATCATCACAAAAGTACTGAACAACCGACAAGTCATGGGAAATAAAAACGTAAGTCAATTGAAGTTCTTCTTTCAAGTCATTCAGTAAATTCAGTACTTGGGCTTGAACACTCACGTCCAATGCAGCAACCGATTCATCCAATATCAATACTTGGGGCTCAAGCATCAGTGCACGTGCAATAACAAAACGCTGTTTTTGTCCACCACTAAATTGGTGCGGAAATTTAGAAATATCATTTTTGTTAATACCTACTAATTCAACAATTTGAATAAGTTTATTTAAAGTTTCACTTTCAGTTTCTTGAAAATGAATTCTCCGTGGTTCCATCAAAGCTTGTTGGATGGTCATTCTTGGATTTAGGGCCGAATCGGGGTTTTGGAAGATGTATTGGACTGACTTCCGAAATTCATTTAGTTCAATGCTGTTGAAATGTTGAATATTGATGCTATTCCATTCAATGGTACCGGAGCTGGGTTGTTGTAATCCAATTAAGGATTTTGCCAAGGTTGATTTTCCAGAGCCACTTTCCCCTACAATTCCAAGCGTTTTATTTTTGAAAATTTCGAACGAAATGTCTTTCAAAGCGACAAATGTTTTCTGCGTTTTAAAAAGTCTTTTTTTATCTTCAAATACGAGATCTAAATTTTTGATTGAGAATAAAATAGAGTGATCTAATTCAATAATTTGTTTAGGTTTTTCCAAGGCGGTTTTCCCCTCCATCACATCGTCCACGGTTCGAAGTCGGTAGGGTTTTTCTCCCAGTTTGGGTTTGGTGAGGAGCAGTCCGCGGGTGTAATCGTTTTTAGGCGAATTCATGATCTCGAAGGTTGATCCTTGTTCGATTAATTCGCCTTTTCGAAGGACGATCATGCGATCGCAAATGGATGCCACCAAGGGTAAATCATGAGAAATGAAAATGAGGGATAAAGGGCGTTGGCTATGTTTTCGTTGAAGGATGATTTCTTTTAGAAGTTCCATCATTTCGGCTTGAATGCAAACATCCAATGCCGTGGTGGGTTCATCGGCAATCAATAGCTGCGGTTGAGCGGCCAACGCTATGGCCAAACAAATTCGCTGTTGCTGGCCGCCAGAAATTTGATGTGGAAAACGATTAATAATTTGTTCTGGCTGAGGTATTTTTACTTCATTTAAAGATTCAATTACGGTTGACTTAATATCTGAAAATGAATAATTTGGATTTGTTTTTTTGATAACCTCTCCAATTTGATTTCCAAGAGTCATGGATGGATTTAATGCCGACATGGGTTCTTGGAAAACAAAGGATATGTCCTTTCCTCGAAGATTGATTTTGTCGTTTTCGGTTCCCAAAAGTTGGCCGTTCCAAAACATTTTTCCCCCAACTGTTAACGTAGGCGGTAATAGGCTTAAAAACGAATAGCAACAGAGGCTTTTCCCCGATCCTGATTCTCCTACCATTCCTACAATTTCCGATTGATGAATCGAAAAAGAAAAATCATTCACAAGAATTCTATCCATTGAATTAATGGATAAGTTTTTGATATCTAATAGTTTTAATCCTTTCTCTTCAACTGAAACCATAACTCAGAATTTGCTCGTGGTGGAATAGAGCAGGGGCAACTTTCCCACAATATAAAATGAAAATAGGGTTCAAAGATTTTTTTGTAATCGGCCTCATGGCCACCAAATGGAGGACCGCCTTCAAACTCTCGATTGAATAAAACACCTTGAAGGATTCCTCCAGGTTTTAATTTTTGGTGCATGGTTTTAGCGTAGTTTTCCCTCATTACTGGAGGAATAGCGCAAAAAAATGTTTGTTCCAGAATGATATCGAAGTCACCTTCTTTCCAATGAAAAAAATCTTCACAGATTAGATGTTTTTGAGGAAATTCGGGGAGCTTTTTTCGAATTTGTTCCACAGCATGTTCAGAAATGTCGATCAACCAAACTTGGTTGAATCCCATGTTCATCAAGGCTTTTGCCTCGTGGGCAGATCCGCATCCAGGAATAAGGATTTTTGCATCTTTTTGATGGGTTGTTTTCATTAATTCCATCAATGGTGGTGATGGTTGACCAAGATCCCATCCGGTTTGTTGAGATTCATACCTGTTTTCCCAAAATTCTTTTTCCATGGGTATTTATGATTGATTTTTCATGATTAACTCCCATTTCATGGCCTCAAGAATGGTGTTTTGATGTGCCTCAATGATGGGTTCTATATTTTTTTGATATCCACCTCCCATGGTCACCACAACGGGGATTTGGGAGTTAGCGGCTAATTTGAAAACCAATTCATCCCTTTTTCGGCAACCTTCCATTGAAATGTTTAGGGTTCCTACGTCATCACCATTTAAAATATCGACTCCGGCGTTGTATAAAATGATATCTGGTTGAATTTCACGAAGTAATATGGGCAAGTGAAAGGCCAATTCTTCAAGATATTCCTCGTCGTTTGTTCCTGGTTGAAATGATACATCCAAATCGCTTTCTAATTTTTGCAATGGGTATGTTTTTTCAGCATGCATTGAAAAGGTAAAGCATTGGGGATTGGATTTCATTAGGCTTGCGGTTCCGTTTCCTTGGTGAACGTCCAAATCCACAATGAGAATTCGATCCATTCCTCCCAAAATTCCTAAGTTTGCTCCAAGGGCAAGGTCGTTAAGCAAGCAAAACCCTTCTCCACGATCGCGAAATGCATGGTGGGTGCCTCCGGCAATGTTTACTCCAAAGCATTGGTTTTCATAAGTGTATTGGATGAGTTCCCAAGTGCCTTGAACAATTCTTTTTTCCCTTTCCCAAAGTGTTACGGACCAAGGAAATCCAAGTTTTCGAACCTCTTGAGAATCTAAGGTTCCTTTTTGTAATTTTTGAACGTATTCTTCGGAATGTGTTGTTTTGATCCATTCGTCCTTCATGGGTTCAGGGGAGATCCAAATTTCATGGGCATTTCCAAAATACGTATCACAAAATGTTTTTAGCCGATGGTATTTCTCCATGGGAAACCTATGATTTTGGGGCAGTGGAAGAATAAAATCGGGATGGAAGGCAATTTTCATGAGAGTTACAAATGTACTGAAAATTTGACCTTGAAAACTTATTCACATTGACTTCGTTAGGCACTTGTCTTGGTAAATTTGTAAGATGGATTTTTTGAAGGATTTAAACGAGAATCAGCGGCAATCGGCCATGGCTTTGGAAGGGCCGGTGATGATTGTTGCTGGGGCGGGTTCTGGGAAAACCAGAGTTTTGACTTATCGCATCGCCTATGCCATGTCGCTAGGAAATGATCCTTTTCGAATCTTGGCGTTAACTTTTACCAATAAAGCGGCCCGAGAAATGCGCGACCGTATTGAAAAATTGGTAGGTTCCGATGCACGAAATCTTTGGATGGGGACCTTCCACTCCATTTTTGCCCGGGTTCTACGTGCTGAAGCCAAACACCTTGGATTTGAAAGTGATTTTTCCATCTATGATTCCGATGATTCAAAATCGGTCATCAAGGGTATTGTTAAGGAATGGGGCTTGGATGACAAGCTGTACAAAATCAATTCGATGGCGTCCAAGATTTCAAGCTTGAAAAACAAGCTTATTGGTCCCCAAGATCTACCTAATCATCCCAATTTTATCGATGAAGAGATTTTGGCTGGTCGAAAACGGTTCCCTGAGTTATTCGTAGAATACCAAAAACGACTGTTCAAATCGGGAGCCATGGATTTCGATGATTTATTGTACAAAACTTGGTGGTTGTTCAATACCAATCCGGAGGTACTCTACAAATACCAGCATCGTTTTCATTTTATTTTAGTAGACGAGTACCAAGATACCAATCCAGTTCAGTACGAAATCATCAAAATGCTCAGTGCTGTATTTCGCAATATTTGCGTGGTTGGTGATGATGCTCAGTCCATTTATGGTTTCCGAGGAGCTGATATTTCCAATATTCTTAATTACGAGAAGGATTACCCCGATTATCGCTTATTCAAACTAGAACAGAACTATCGTTCCACTAAAACCATTGTTGCAGCAGCTTCAGATATCATCAAAAATAACTTGAAGCAGATCGAGAAAAACATTTGGACGGACAATGATATTGGAGAAAAAATAACCATTACTCGTTGTTCCAACGATACCGAAGAAGGGAAAATGGTGGCTCAAAGCATTTTTGAAGAAAAAATGCGCCGGCAAAAAAGAAACAACGAATTTGCCATTCTGTACCGAACCAATGCGCAATCTCGATCCATGGAAGAAGCACTTCGTCGATTGAATATTCCTTATCGCATCTATGGAGGACTTTCATTCTATCAACGAAAAGAAGTAAAAGATCTCATCGCTTATTTAAGGATTATTTCCAATCCCAGTGATCAGGAAGCGCTCAAACGAATTATCAATTATCCTGCTCGTGGAATAGGAGACAAGACTATCCAAAAATTGGTGGTCGTGGCCGATCAAAATAACATGTCCATTTGGAATGTGATTCAACATGCTCAGTCACTAAATTTAGGAACCATCGCCAATAAAGTATCGGAATTTGGAACCATGGTTGAAAGTTTCGTGATCGAGTCTAAAAAGCTAAATGCGGCAGATTTAGCCGAATTGGTTGCGAAACAAAGCGGAATACTGCACGATTTACACTCGGATAAATCGGTAGAAGGCTTAGCTAGGTTCCAGAATTTGGAGGAATTGCTCAATGGTATTCGTGAATTTGTGGAAGATGAAAATCAGGAAGACAAATCACTTTCCGCTTATTTGCAAAATATTGCCTTGGTCTCCACCACCGACACCAACAGCGATGAGGAGGAAAATGATAAAGTGACGTTGATGTCCATTCACATGGCCAAAGGATTGGAATTCCCCTTTGTTTATTTGGTTGGTTTGGAGGATGGATTATTCCCAGGTAACATGAGTTTAACCGACAAGGCGGAGTTGGAAGAAGAGCGCCGTTTATTTTATGTTGCCGTAACGAGAGCTGAGGAAGTATTGAAGATTTCGTATGCCGTAACTCGATTCAAAAATGGCAGCTTGATTTTTTCCGAACCCAGCCGATTTCTTGGAGAAATCAATCCGGCCTACGTTTCCATTGAAGGGAATATGAACACCGTTCGGCCGGTCTATGGAGGTGGTGGAACATCCGGATACGGGAATCGCCCCGTTTACCAACGTCCTCAAGACGGGAATGTACCTTCCAAAGATGGGGAATTGGCTTTTACTCCCATTTCAAAAAGTAGTCCATCTTTTGCGCAAAAAGCGAAAACAACACCGCTACAGTTTAATACAAAAAATGCCCCTTCTACTTCTTCAAGTATTGATTTTACCCCATCCGATCCATCCGAAATTGTGGAAGGTTGCCAAGTAGAGCATGCCCGATTTGGTCAAGGATTGGTAGAGAAAATCGAGAAAATTGGAGGCGATTCCCGAGCGACCATTCGTTTTGGACAAGAAACAAAAAGCCTAGTATTGAAATTTGCTCGTTTGAGAGTCATCCCCTCGTGAACCTTCGTCGATTTATTCATCATTAATCCCATTCTTTATGGTTCCTGCCTTAACAAATTTGGGGGATTTAGGTGCATTTGCCTCTCAACTTCCAAAAACTCCTCGCATGCCAGTCCTATTTCTTGGGCATGGAAGCCCAATGAACGCCATTGAGGAAAATATTTTCGTTAAAGGATTTCGAGATATAGCCAAAGAAATTCCAACCCCAAAAGCGATTCTGTGTATTTCTGCTCATTGGTATATTTCAGGAACAAAAGTGACTTCCATGGCAATGCCCCATACGATTCATGATTTTTATGGCTTTCCTCCAGAACTGCATCAGAAAAAGTATCCGGCACCTGGGTCACCAGAATTGGCTAAATCCATTCAAGAGATTTTGGGAAACGAGGTCGTTGAATTGGATGAATCTTGGGGATTAGATCATGGTGCATGGAGTGTTCTTTGCCACTTGTATCCGAATGCCAACATTCCAGTCATTCAATTGAGCATCGATCACCGTAAGGATCCTTCCTGGCATTTTGAATTAGCACATCGACTAAAAAGTCTTCGTAATCGTGGAATTTTGATTGTTGGGAGTGGAAACATCATTCATCATTTGGGAAAAGTGGATTTCTCAAAAATCAATGAAGTTGGATTTGGGTACGATTGGGCTCATGAGGCGAATGCATGGATTCATCAAAAAATTAATGATCGTGATTGGAATGCATTTCTTCATTACCAAAAACAGGGTCGGGCAGTGCAACTAGCAGTCCCAACCCCTGAGCATTTCTTACCCCTCATTTATTCTTTAGGTTTAACCGACCAAGATGAGCTTATTGAAACTTTCAATGATCATCTGCTTGCTGGTTCATTAAGTATGACCTCTCTGAAAATTGGAGGTATAAACTAATTTTCCTAAACGAAGTTACTTTTCAAAAAAATAATCATCTTTGCAACTTGATTCATTACAATACTTTCGAAATTAGTTCTGACCGTCCTTGGGTTACGTTTGTGCATGGAGCGGGAGGAAGTTCCAATATCTGGTTCAAACAATTGCGCAGTTTCCGCCAAGAATTCAATATTTTGTTGTTGGATTTGCGCGGCCATGGTGGACATCACCAAGGCATGCCCAAAGACGTTTTGAGTAAAAAATACACCTTTGATTCTATTGCTGATGACATTTTGGAAGTGATGGATCATCTGAAATTAGAAAAATCGCATTTCATTGGGATTTCCCTCGGAAGTATTCTCATTCGTCATTTGGCAGAAAAGAATCCGGAACGAGTAGAAAGCATGATTTTAGGAGGAGCCATCTTGGAAATGAATACTAAATCCAAGTTGCTAATCTGGTTAGGAAATAATTTAAAGCACGTTTTTCCTTATTTGGTTTTGTATCGCTTTTTTGCCTTCGCCATCATGCCCAAGAAAAACCATAAACAGTCAAGAAATCTGTTCATTCAGGAGGCAAAAAAACTTTACCAAAAAGAATTTCTTCGTTGGTTTAAACTAACCGCAGAATTAAAGCCACTTCTCAAATGGTTTCGTCAGGTTGAATTGCCCATCCCCACGTTATATATCATGGGAGAAGAGGATTACTTATTTCTTCCGTCTGTTCGAGAAGTCGTTTCGCAACATCAAAATTCTTCTCAATTGCATGTGATTCCGCAGTGCGGACACGTGGTCAACGTAGAACAACCTTCGGTATTCAATGAAGTTGCGATGAGGTTTATTGCCAATCAACCCCGCTGATCCTTCGACTGCAGATATTCCATTTCTTGGCGGTAGGAAACGGTTTGATGAAATCGTTTTTGGTTAGAGATGAATCGTTCAACCAAATGCAAATCTCCCAAACTAACCGATAATGCTGTGAATCCAGTCATCCATTCGAATCGATGGGTGAGAAGAAAGGTCTGATTGATTTTTCGTGAAATCTCTCTTTTGGCTTGATCAAGAATTTCTATGAGATTATGACTGCCCAAATAGCGGACAAGTAAATGCACGTGATCGTGGGAGCAATTGATGGATCGCGTCTCGCATCCCATATTTTGCAAGATGGATGGCAGTTCATCTAGAATCATTCGCTCTAAATCGTTCACCAACAGGTTTTGTTTGCCTTTTACCCCCAGGGTAACGTGCATCCAAAGGCGTAGCACGGGTTCTCTTCTTCTTTTCATGGTAACGCAAGGTTAGAAAAGAAAAATGGATTAAACGTTTCTTTTTTTTTGAAACGGATACGGATTCCAATTAGAATTTGACACTGGCCTTGGAAATGTAATCGCCCACCTTGAGTTGATTTGCGACGTCTAATCCTTGAATCACCTGCCCCCAAACGGTATACCTTCCATCCAAATGTGGAGTTGGGGCCAACGAAATGAACCATTGCGAACTTTCCGTATCGGCCCCGGCGGAGGCCATGCCAACGGTTCCACGAACAAAAGGGGCCTCGGAAAATTCACTCTTCATAATGAATCCCGGACTTCCCCATCCGTCGCCTCGCGGACATCCGGTTTGAGCTACAAATCCAGGAACCACGCGGTGGAAAAACTTTTGAGAAAAATAACCATTTTCGACTAATTCCACCATTTTACATACCGTTTCAGGAGCTAGATCAGGTCGTAATTGAATGATAATATTTCCTTGGCTTGTGATAAATTCCAAGGTAGATTGAGTGGTAATTTTTCCGTTGATACGGCCCTTACCTGGTTCCGTAGGATGATGGGTGCTCTCCCATCCTCCAAAAAACTCAATGGTTTTTTGAAGTTCCAATTTCGCTTCCTCTTGTTGAGGTAATTTACATTTCCTCAAGGCTTGAAATAGGAAATCCAAGCTTTTTACGTACTTCAAAAAAGGAT
>JACCEA011878190.1_pt1 | contig 10377 bp, 8 predicted proteins | sample 7449851 | NCBI WGS metagenome assembly JACCEA01 (sample SAMN15323453, study PRJNA562643) | freshwater metagenome | isolation source: river surface water | place: USA:Blue River Watershed | collected 2017-08-18 | reverse complement strand
GTCGCTGTAATCTTCATCCTTCATTGTATATACTCTACCCGATACTTTATTCAATTTTAAATTTTCTAAAATCTTTGATTTATCGTTTAGCTGGATGTTCAATTCTTGTAAACGTATTGGCGTTTTGATAGTTTTGTAGAACTCTTCAAGCTTTAGTATAAACATTTTTGCCTGATGTTCTTCTGAACCTTCATGTACATCAAATACCATCTTACCTAGAAATGCTAATTGAGGTTGAAACTTATCTGAAAAATGTTTTAACCATGCCGGAAATACTACTGATAATCCTGCTCCATGTGCCACATCATACATCACACTTAATGAATGTTCAAATACGTGTGAACCCCAATCGCCGTAACCTTTTCCATTAACTAAAGATCCGTTTAAAGCATTAGTTGCTAACCACATAATGTTCGCACGTGCATCGTAATCTTCTGGGTTATCTAATACTTTAGTACCGTATACTGTAGCTAATTTAATGATGCTCGCTATGTAGTAATCTGATAAAGGAGCATTGCCCTTACCAAAATAGATTTCTAAACAATGTGAAATTAAATCTGCAATACCATAAGCTGTATAATCTTTTGGTACACTATAAGTCAACTCTGGGTCAAGTATCGAAACTTTTGGAAATAAAACAGGAGCAGAGTAGCCCTTCTTCATTCCACCTTCTGTATGTTGAATAACTGTTGATGAGTTCATCTCAGTACCAGTTGCCGCTAATGTTAAGACATTAATAATTGGTAATGCTTTTTCTGGTCTTGGTACTGTTTGATTATAAAAATCCCACACACTATGTTCTACATAATATCCCATCGCTACAGCTTTCGCTGTGTCAATAACAGAGCCACCTCCAACTGCAACAATCATATCTACATTATGCTCCTTAGCTAGGGCAACAGCAGCATCAGCGTCTTCGAAAGTCGGATTAGATTTAATGCCTTCATAGGTTACCGATCTGATATCAGACATGTTTAAGTTTGATATCACACGAGCATATAAACCATTACGCTTTACTGAGCCTTTACCAATAAGTACTAATGCCTTTTTACCAAAGTTCTTGCATTCAACACCAACTTTTTCTACTTCGTTTTTGCCGAAAATGATTTTAGTAGGATTATGATAGATGAAGTTCTCCATTGATTTATTTTGTTTGTATTAATACAATTTTGAACTATAAATTGTTTGATTACTTCTTAACTGGTACAAAATAATCATTGCTATAATCCATGTATCCCATTGATAATAATAAGGTATCACCAATAAATTCTACATAAGCAGGATATGAGTTTTCGAGTATAATTACTAAGGCTGAATCACCAGAAGCATATTGAGTATCATTGATGCCTTTTCTTAATTCATAATTACCTGATGATTTTAAGGTATCATTTTTATACCATTCAAATTTGTTATCATCAGTAATAATTAATTTTTGAGTGCATTTGCATTCAGCTTCATCAATCCATTTACTGGTTCTACCACAACAAAAGGTCTTTACCCATTGCCATTCACCAATAACAGCAGCTTTGTTTTCTTCACTTGAACATCCGCCTTTAGCTGAAATAATAAAAACACTAATAGTTATTAATATAAGTAACTTGATTGCCTTCATGCGAACTAAACTACAAAATATATTTTGTGTTTTTATGAATTGAGATATCTTTATCAATATGTTTAAATCAAAAGATAAAAAACTACGCAACTTAGTCATCATAGCCGCACTCGGATATTTTGTTGATATATACGATTTGGTTTTATTTAGTATCGTACGTGTAAAAAGTTTAATGTCGCTGAATGTCAATGAATCAGAGCTTCTCGAGAAAGGTATACTTTTAATCAACTCACAAATGATTGGTATGCTAGTTGGTGGAATTCTTTGGGGAATATTGGGTGATAAACGTGGGAGAGTTTCTGTTTTATTCGGATCTATTTTCTTGTACTCAGCAGCAAATATTGCCAATGCTTTTGTGACAAGTGTTGATGCATATGTGGTGATAAGGTTTATTGCGGGGGTCGGATTGGCAGGAGAGTTGGGAGCGGGGATAACCTTAGTTTCTGAGACTATGTCGAAAGAGAACAGGGGTTGGGGAACGATGATTGTTGCTACTGTCGGACTCTTAGGTGCAGTAGTTGCTGCACTCGTAGGCGATTATTGGTCATGGCAAACTGCTTATTTAATTGGTGGTGGCTTAGGCTTAATGTTATTGTTGTTGAGAATTGGAGTTTATGAATCAGGTATGTTTGAATCTATTAAAGAACACGCTGTTAAGAAAGGTGATATTAAGTTATTGTTCAACAAACGCAGTACATTTTTAACTTATTTATACTGCATTTTACTCGGCTTACCTGTATGGTTTGTGGTTGGTATTCCTGTGACTTTTAGTCCAGAATTCGGCAAAGCCTTTCAAACCCTCGAACCTCTCACAGCAGGTAAGGCAATATTATTTTCATACGTCGGCTTAGCACTTGGTGATCTACTAAGTGGTATTTTAAGTCAAGTATTAAAGTCCAGAAAAAAAGTACTCATCGCATTCATTTTAATGACATTAATAAGTGTTATATATAGTTTATATTCAGGTATTCAAACAGCGAATGAATGGTATTTTGCTTGTGTGTTAATGGGTACGTCGGTCGGATTTTGGGCATTGTTTGTAACTGTTGCATCAGAACAATTTGGTACAAATATTAGAGCAACTGTAACCACTACAGTTCCTAATTTTGTTAGAGGAGCGGTGGTGCCGATAACACTCGGATTCAATTTTTTAAAAGATGACTTTGGAATTATAAATTCAGCATTTATAGTTGGAATTATTTGCATAGGTTTGGCCTTATTTTCAGCCATACGTTTGAAAGAAACATTTGGCAAAGATTTGAATTATACTGAGCAATGATTAACAAAGAAGAGATAAGCGAATGGTTTAAAGGCTTGCAAGATCAGATATGTGCGGCCATTGAAAATGCAGATGCAAAAGGAAAATTTCAAGAAGAAATTTGGCAACACAATGAACATGGTGGAGGCCGAACTCGAATACTTCAACAGGGTAATATTCTAGAAAAAGCAGGCGTAAATTTCTCTGGTGTTGGCGGTAAGCTAAGTCCAAATATTTTAAACGCCTTACAACTTAAAGAAGCAGATTTCTTTGCGACTGGCGTATCAATTGTCATGCATCCGGTAAGTCCGATGGTACCCATCATTCACATGAACGTTCGTTACTTTGAAACTCCCGAAGAATATTGGTTTGGCGGTGGTATAGATTTAACACCGCATTATATTAATTCGGATGATGCAAAATTTTTCCATTCATCTCTAAAAGAGGTATGTGACGCCACTGACCTCAACTACTATCCGAAGTTCAAGAAATGGGCCGACGATTATTTTTATAACAAACACCGAGAAGAGACAAGAGGCATTGGTGGTATTTTCTTTGATCGATTGAATGAGCAAAGAGAAGGCAAATCGAAAGAAGAACTGTTTAAATTTGTACAATCGGTCGGGGAGCTCTTTCCTAAAATATACACGCATTTAATGTTAAAGAATGCGGATGTTGCATATGATGATTCGCATAAGCGATTTCAATCATTACGTAGAGGTCGATATGTAGAGTTCAATTTGGTGTATGATAAGGGTACAAAATTCGGATTCGAAACTTCTGGAAGAACAGAATCTATACTCATGAGTATGCCTCCAATTGCAGCTTGGGAATATCAGTATCAAGCAATTACAGGTTCAGAAGAAGAAAAGACTTTAAATCTCTTGAAAAAGGGCATTAATTGGGTATAAAAACTTGTTCTTAACTTTTCCACATTCATGTCTAAAAGCAAGTAATTTGTTACCTTTACGAGGTTATAAACATTAGAAAAAGAGATGGCTGAAAACGATAGAATTATTCCAATAAATATTGAAGAGGAAATGAAAGCTGCATACATCGATTATTCGATGTCAGTTATTGTTTCTCGTGCGTTACCTGATGTGAGAGACGGATTGAAGCCGGTGCACAGAAGGGTGTTATACGGAATGTTAGATTTAGGGGTTACCAGTGGTAAACCTTTCAAGAAATCTGCCAGAATTGTCGGGGAGGTTTTGGGTAAGTATCACCCACATGGTGACTCGTCAGTTTATGATACCATGGTACGTATGGCCCAAGATTGGTCATTGAGATATCCGATGGTCGACGGACAAGGAAACTTTGGTTCTGTCGATGGTGACTCACCAGCGGCGATGCGTTATACGGAGGCAAGATTGCAAAAGATTGCTGAAGAGATGTTAGCCGACATCAATAAAAATACAGTTGATTTCCAGTTAAACTTCGACGACTCTTTAGAGGAGCCGACAGTATTACCAGCTAAAATTCCGAACCTACTTGTAAATGGTAGTTCAGGTATCGCGGTAGGTATGGCGACAAATATGGCTCCACATAATTTGCGTGAAGTAATAGATGCGACTACAGCCTACATCGATAATCGTGAAATAGAGATCGATGAGTTAATGAAATTCGTTAAGGCACCAGATTTCCCTACAGGTGGTATTATCTATGGTTACGATGGCGTAAAAGAGGCTTATCACACTGGTCGTGGTAGGGTTGTTATGCGTGCAACAGCTGAAATAGAGACTTACGGACATGATCGCGAGAGAATTATCGTTACTGAAATACCATACCAAGTAAATAAGGCGAACATGATTGAGCGTACTGCTGAATTGGTGAACGAGAAAAAACTAGAGGGTATTTCTGACATCAGAGACGAGTCAGACCGTGATGGTATGCGTATCGTTTATGAAATTAAACGTGATGCAAATGCCGGTGTAGTATTAAACAATTTATTTAAGTACACAGCTTTACAGACTTCATTTTCAATCAATAACATCGCCTTAGTTAAAGGTAGACCAATGATGTTAAACTTGAAAGATATGATCGTTCATTTCGTTGATCACCGTCACGAAGTAATCGTTCGTAGAACCAAGTTTGAATTAGATGAAGCTGAAAAAAGAGCACATATATTACAAGGTTTATTAATCGCTTTAGATCACTTAGATGAGGTTATTGCATTAATTAGAAACTCTAAAACACCAGAAGAGGCTCGCGAAGGCTTAATGGAGAAATTCGGTTTATCTGAATTACAAGCAAGAGCAATCTTAGAGATGCGTTTAAGGGTATTAACCGGACTTGAGCGTGACAAGATTAAGGCAGAATACGAAGAGTTAATGGCATTAATTGAGCGTTTAAAAGCTATTTTAGCTGATGAGGGTATTAGAATGCAGATTATCAAAGACGAGTTGATTGAGATGAGAGAGAAATATGGTGATGATCGTCGATCAGAAATCGTATATGCAGGTGGTGATTTCAGAATGGAAGATATGATTGAGAATGAAGAAGTGGTTATTACTATTTCTCATGCAGGTTATATCAAGCGTACGCCATTAACAGAATACAGAGTTCAAGGTCGTGGTGGTAAGGGTTCAATAGGTAGTAATTCACGTGATGAGGACTTTATTGAGCATTTATTTATTGCTTCTACTCATAATTACATGTTATTCTTTACCGAAGCTGGTAGATGCTACTGGTTAAAGGTTTACGAAATACCAGAAGGTAACAGAACATCTAAGGGTAGAGCGATTCAAAACTTAATAAGTATCACTAAAGAAGATAAAGTAAAATCTATCTTAAATGTACAAAACCTTGAAGATGAGGAGTATTTAACAAATAACTATGTCATCATGTGTACTAAGAACGGTACAATCAAGAAGACATTATTAGATGCTTACTCAAATCCGAGAGTGACTGGTATCAACGCAATTAACATCAATGAAGGTGACCAATTATTAGAAGTATTGTTAACAAACGGTACATCAGAAATCGTAATGGCACTTAAATCTGGTAGAGCTATACGCTTCAACGAAAGTACTGTTCGTCCGATGGGTAGAACTGCTACTGGTGTTAGAGGGGTAACATTAGCAGATGCTAAAGACGAAGTAGTAGGCATGATTGCAGTTAATAGTCCGGATGTTACTATTCTAGTAGTATCTGAAAAAGGTTATGGTAAACGTACTGATATTGAAGATTATAGAGTAACTAACAGAGGTGGTAAAGGCGTTAAGACGATACAAGTGACTGATAAAACCGGACAATTGATTGGTATAAAAGACGTTAATGATGAAGATCATTTGATGATTATCAACAAATCTGGCTTAACTATCAGAATGGCTGTTTCAGATTTACGTGTAATGGGAAGAGCTACTCAAGGAGTTCGATTGATTAAGTTAAATGATGATGATGAAATCGCTTCAATAGCTAAAATTAAAGACGTAAAAGAAGATGAATTAGCTTCGGATGATGCTATAGAAAACACTTTAGGTGATTCGTCAGAAGATACTAACAATCAAGAAGATAACAATACTGAAATAAACGAATAATTTAATATTAGATATGAAAAAATTAGGACTGTTCATATTTGCTTTAGGCATAGGTTCTACAGCTTTGGCTCAGAATGCTGAAGTAGTAAACGCATACAACTATTTGAAATTTAAAGAGCTTGATAAAGCTAAAGTTTCAATAGATAAGGCCATTACTGACGTTAAAACAGGCGTTAGTGCAAAAACATGGTATTACAGAGGGTTAATTTATCAAGAGATAACTGAAAGTCCGGATGCTAACGTACAAGCCTACGATCCAGAATCATTAGACAAATCATTAGAATCTTTCACTAAATCAATGGAATTAGATGTAAAGAAGATGTATGTTGATGATATCAAAAAGCGTATCCCTTACTTATTAAACAGATATGTTAATAATGGTATAAATGCCTATAAAGCAAAAGATTATGTATCTGCAGCAGCTAATTTTGAGCGTTCTTTCAATACTAATGAAAAGATATTCAATAAGTTAGATACTTCATTATTGTATAATATTGCAATTGCGGCTCAATTAGGCGGAATGAAAGATAAGCAGAAATCATCGTTAGCGCGTTTAATTGAACTAAAATATCCAGAGCCTGAGATTTACAGATCTATGGCTGGATTGTATTTAGCTGATAAAGATACTGTTAAGGGTATGGAATATATTACTTTAGGCAGAGCTGCATATCCAGCTTATAATTCATTAATGATTGATGAGTTGAATATTTACATCGCTAAAGGTCAAACTAAGCAGATGATTGAGAAAATGGTTGCAGCTACAGAAGCTGATCCTAAAAACAAGACTTTGAAATTCGCTTTAGGTGCAACATATGACAATATGGGCAAAAAAGTAGAAGCAGAGGCTGCATATAAATCGGCTATAGCTTTAGATAGTATGTATTTTGATGCATACTATAATTTAGGCGCGATGCATTATAACTCAGGAGTAGAGGTTTATAACAAAACCAAAGATCTACCAATGAGTAAAGAAAAAGAATATAATGCAGGCAAAAAGAAATATACTGAAGCCTTTAATAAATCATTACCATACTTAGAAAAAGCATTAGCATTACAACCAAATGATGTAAACACTATGTTATCGTTAAAAGAAGTGTACGCTAAATTAGATATGCTTTCTAAATCTGCAGAGATGCGTAAGCGCATTGAAGCAAGTAAGAAGAAGTAATAACTTGTTACTAGTTACATCTAGCTACTAACTACTAGCTACTTAAGTACTAAAAATGGCCTTGCTATAAAGATAGCAGGGCTTTTTTCTTATATAGTCGAATATCTTATTTAACATAATATTAATTATGAGACATAATATGAATTCAAAATTCTTAGTTCAAAATCAAAAGTATGATGAAATTATAGACCCTGATCATGTGTAAAATCTAAGTACTCAGTACTCAATACCCTATACTATTTTTAAAAAATTATCAATTTCTTTATGATTATTTAAAATTTATTTCCGTACATTGTATCTTTAATTAAAAAATAATGCTTAAAGGTAAAATTAAATTCTTCAATGATTCTAAAGGATTTGGATTCATTGTACCAGAAGACGGTAGTCAAGACATCTTTGTTCACACTACAGGTCTTATTGACAAAGTAAAAGAAAATGACGAAGTACAGTACGAAGTACAGCAAGGTAAAAAAGGCATTAATGCTGTGAACGTGCGTTTAGCATAAGTAAAAACCTATTCTTCTAATTGAATTTCACCCCGGCCTTTGTCGGGGTTTTTTATTGATTGTTAAGCACTAAGTTACTAGGTTATTAAGTTATTTAGGTACTTTATATTATTTATATTTGGCTAATTTTTAGCTTATTTTCAATAACTCAATTCTCATTAACTCAATTTAATCCAAATGACAGTAAAACGCAATTCAGCACTAGCATTTATCTTTATTACAATTCTAATTGATGTAATTGGTATTGGTATCATAATTCCTGTAATACCTAAGTTAATTGAACAATTAACTGGCGCTGGATTAAGTGAAGCTTCAAAATATGGTGGTTGGTTAATGTTTGCATACGCTGTTATGCAGTTCATATTCTCACCAATTATCGGCGGATTAAGTGATAAATATGGCCGTAGACCCTTATTATTATTCTCATTATTAGGCTTAGGTATTGATTATGTTTTTATGGCCTTCGCTCCTACAATTTTTTGGCTATTTATCGGACGAATCATTGCAGGAATTGCAGGTGCTAGTTTTACCACAGCTACTGCTTATATAGCTGATATCTCTGAACCAGAGAAACGTGCTCAGAATTTCGGATTAGTGGGTGCAGCATTCGGATTAGGTTTTATTATCGGTCCGGTTTTAGGTGGTATCTCTGCCCAATGGGGACCTCGAATTCCGTTCATAGCAGCTGCAGTGTTAACATTGATTAATGTTTTATATGGTTATTTCGTATTGCCTGAATCATTATTAAAAGAAAACCGTCGTAAATTTGAATGGTCACGTGCAAATCCGATCGGCTCACTGATGCATCTTAGAAAATATCCAGTAGTATCTGGATTAGTGGGATGTTTTACCTTGATTTATATTGCAGCTCATGCCGTACAATCTAATTGGGCTTATTATACCATGTTGAAGTTTAATTGGAATGAAGCTTGGGTTGGATATTCGTTAGGATTCGTAGGTTTATTAGTGGGTATCGTTCAAGGTGGATTAATTAGAGTGATATACCTAAAATCGGACAAAACAATTCAGTTTATTTAGGATTAATTCTTTATAGTATCGGTTTATTATTGTTTGGTGTGGCTACAACTAGCTGGATGATGTTTGCTTTTTTAATTCCATATTCATTAGGCGGAATTTGTGGTCCGGCTCTACAAGGCATCATCTCATCTGCTGTACCTCCAACTGAACAAGGCGAACTTCAAGGAGCATTAACTAGTTTAATGAGCGCAACTTCAATTGTTGGTCCGCTTTTAATGAACAACCTCTTCGCTTACTTTACAAGTCCAGCAGCACCAATCTATTTCCCAGGCGCTCCATTTATATTAGGCTTTGTTCTTTGTGCATTTAGTACTTGGTTTGCTTATTATAATTTATCGGGGATGAAAGCGGATAGAAAATTAAGAGTTAAGAATTAAGAGTTATGAACGATTAATTGCAATTTTATGCATTATCGTTCATAACTCTTAATTCTAAATTCTCAATTCTTTTCAGTGAGTCTGCTCCAATACCTCTTCGGTACATGCCTCACATGCAATGCTGTATTTTTTCTGCTTTCTATATTGGTATGCTTGAAGTAACCTTTCCATAATTCTTGGTACAAGACTTCTTCTTCTTGAAATATGTTTTCGCTGGTGGCTTTGGGTGAAATGTCTAAACTCATTTGCTCGACTTCTTTCAAATCATAAAACAATCCATAGTTACGCTTAACATCATAGATTATCCATTTTTGATCTGCATATCTATTTTTAAAATGATCTTTAATGAGTGGTAATACATTAAAATCGGGTTCTATGCTTGAATAATAAATTCCATCTTTTAATAACTCAAATCGTACAAAAGCCTTCATTCTGTGACGTTCTCTGTTGACCATTTTTACTACATCATCCATACGCTGAACTACGGGGTGACTTAAGTTCTCTTCTATGTTTTTCTTAGAGTCAATTAAGTACTGTATGTATCTGATAATGTTATGCTCCTCTCCTCTTATTTCAGCTAAGTATGAATAGAAAATACGTTGTATGCTCCTTTGACTGGCTTTTCTCATAATTCCTGCCCATACCCTTTCGGCCTTGGTCTTTTCAGTAATAACCTCAATCTTCTCTGCAAATAAATCATTCAATGGCTCTGAAAATTGCTGCACTCTAAAAATTTTAAGCTTCTGCTCATAAATTCTAAATACACAACAAAGCAAGCCTTCAAAGCTACCGTCGTAGAGTAATATTTGTAGGGACTGGCTCATTTATTTGAATTAAGAATTTTGAATTAAGAGTTAAGAACGATTTTGTCTCAATACT
>JACCEA012027023.1_pt1 | contig 10379 bp, 7 predicted proteins | sample 7449851 | NCBI WGS metagenome assembly JACCEA01 (sample SAMN15323453, study PRJNA562643) | freshwater metagenome | isolation source: river surface water | place: USA:Blue River Watershed | collected 2017-08-18 | reverse complement strand
GGCAACCAAGGTTTACCGTTCGTGAATCCAAATGGAGAGGTTTCACCTGACCATGGCATAGGAACACGTGCGCCGTCGCGCCCTTTTTGCTTTCCATTTGTACGGAAGAAAATTGGATCTTGTCGATCTGAATCTGACATTTCCCCAGAAGGAAGACCTAACTCTTGGCCGTTATAAATATAGGCAGAACCTGGTAATCCCAACACGAATAGTGCCATCGCTCGAGCGGCCTGGCTTCCGATTCGTGAAGCGACTCTCTCTGAATCATGATTTGAAAGGCACCAAGTTGGCCAGGCGCTCTGTTCTTTAACTAAATTCAACATATCTGAAATTGATTTATATAAATACTCGGAATCAAATGGCGCATTCATAACATCAAAATTAAAGAATTGATGTAGTTCATCTGGCCTGACATACAAAGTAGCTCGTTTTGGTGGGTGCACCCAAACTTCAGCTACCGCCATAATCTCTCTATCGCCATAAGAATCAAAAATCTTTCGCCATTTTCTGTAAATTTCATGGACGCCATCACGATCAAAAAATGGGATTTTGGCTAAATATGAGTTACGTTTTTCAACTTCCATCAAAACATCCAGGCGAAGGGCATCGCTTAATCCTTGCGGATCGTAATGATCAACATGAATATCTTCTTTTGCCAGACCATGAGCCACATCGATGCGAAATCCATCAGCGCCTAAATCAATCCAAAATCTAATAGTTTCTTCAAAATCTTCTGCAACTTCTGGATTGTCCCAATTTAAATCTGGCTGGGATGAATCAAAGAGATGTAAATACCATTGACCATCTGCAATCTGGGTCCAAGCTGGTCCACCAAACAAAGAGATCCAATTGTTCGGAGGAGTATTTGCATCCTTGCCATCATAAAAATGAAATCGATTCCTGGCTTCGGAACCTTTTGGCGATTTAAGCGCCTCTTTAAACCATTTGTGCTCACTTGAAAAATGATTTGGCACAATATCGACGACGACTCTTAGTCCTATGGAATGGGCTTTTTCGAAAAGCTCCTTGGCATCTTCTAAAGTGCCAAATCTTGGATCGACATCTCGTGGATCTGCCACGTCATAGCCGCCATCTTTATTGGGAGTTTTGTAGAAGGGACTTAGCCAAATAGCATCAACCCCGAGCGCTTTTACATAATCAAGGCGAGAAGTGATGCCCTTTAGGTCGCCTTCACCATCGCCATTGCTGTCTTGAAATGAGCGCGGGTAAATTTGATAGATAACCGCTTCATTCCACCACTTATTCACGGCTAAACTTTAGTCCATGACCAGCCAAAACAGATTAGATAGATTTGCAGCACACGGTAAAGAATTCCAAGAAGTGCTTTCCACAATTCCAGAAGCGCATCGATACACCATGGTTGATGGTGGCTGGTCTGCGGCATATGTGGTTCATCATGTTGCAGATGGAGAGCTACATTTCGCATCACGATATTTACATGCAATAGGTGATATTTCGCCAAGTATCCAACCATTCGATGAAGAGGCGTATCCAGAGCGAGTTAACTACGCAAAGCGCCAAGTGAAAACTTCATTGGCAGCAATAGTTGGGATAAGAGCAATGGTTTCAGAAGTATTTACAAATGCAACTGACGCAGATTGGGATAAGCTTTCCAATCATCCGGAGCTTGGCCCAATAACTCTAAGTGAACTTTTTGAAAAAGCAGATAGCCATTTAGTGGGCCACACACAACAACTTAGAGATATTTCCGCGCATTTTTAATAAATTGTTAGCAAATTGTCCTAGGCGTTAGACTGCGTGCTATGTCTAAAGTACTTGGCTCACTTCCAGTCGGAGAACGTGTTGGTATCGCTTTCTCCGGAGGTCTAGATACCTCTGTAGCAGTCGCATGGATGCGAAACAATGGTGCAATTCCATTTACATACACAGCTGATCTTGGTCAATACGACGAGCCAGACATTGCATCAGTGCCGGGTCGCGCAAAGGAATATGGCGCTGAAGGATCAAGACTTGTAGATTGCAAGACCGCAATGGTCGAAGAAGGTTTGGCAGCAATTGCATGCGGCGCTTTCCATATCCGTTCTGGCGGCAAACAATATTTCAATACCACTCCAATTGGTCGCGCGGTAACCGGAACTCTTTTGGTTCGTGCGATGCTTGAAGACCAAGTTTCAATTTGGGGAGATGGTTCTACCTATAAAGGTAATGACATCGAACGTTTTTATCGCTATGGATTACTTGCAAATCCATCTCTACGTATTTATAAGCCTTGGCTTGACCAGCAATTCGTAACTGAATTAGGTGGCAGAAAAGAAATGTCAGAATATTTGGTCAAGCACAAACTGCCATACCGAGATAGCGTAGAGAAGGCTTATTCAACTGACGCAAATATCTTAGGCGCTACACATGAAGCAAAATCTCTTGAATTCCTAAATTCAAGTTTAGAGATTGTTAATCCAATTATGGGTGTTAAGTTCTGGGATGCATCTGTGAAAATCGATTCTGAAGATGTATCCATTGAGTACGCCCAGGGTCGACCTGTCGCAATCAATGGCAAACGTTTTGAAGATGTTGTTGAGCTGATGAAAGAAGCCAATAACATTGGCGGTCGCCATGGCTTAGGTATGTCAGATCTGATTGAGAATCGAATCATCGAAGCGAAGAGCCGCGGCATTTATGAAGCACCCGGCATGGCGCTGCTCTTTATTGCTTACGAGCGTTTAATAACCGCGATTCACAACGAAGATACCATCGCTAATTATCACGCTGAAGGTCGACGCCTTGGCCGTTTGTTATACGAAGGTCGTTGGTTTGATCCACAATCATTAATGCTCCGCGAATCTCTAACTCGTTGGGTGGCATCTGCTGTAACTGGCACGGTGACATTGCGTTTACGTCGCGGGGATGATTACTCAATTATTAACACCGAAGGACCAGCGTTTAGTTATCACCCAGAGAAACTTTCAATGGAACGTACCGAAGATGCCGCATTTGGGCCTGTTGATCGCATTGGTCAATTAACTATGCGCAATTTAGATATTGCTGATACTCGATCAAAGCTTGAACTTTACGCAGCGCAAGGACAACTTGGCGATGGTCAATTTAAGCTAGTTGGTGAGATCGAAAAACCCAAGAAGTAGCTAAAAATAAAAAAGCCCCGAGGTGATTCCCCGGGGCTTTTTTATTGTTTTTATGACTTTGTGATTCGTCCATCTAGCTTAGGCAATTGAGTAACTTTGCCTGCAGCCATATCTGCCTTTAGCGCAGCCACTAATACATCAACTAGTAAGCCGCCAATCTTTGCAGTTTGCGGATGGAACATATCTACATAACCATCGCCACCTGAAACCATGAAGTCCAGTGTCGAAACTGTAAATTCAATTGATGCATCGTTTGGAATATCTTTTCCATCCGCCGTCTTGATTGAACTTACTCGGCTACCAACACCCTTAGTTGGATCAAAAACAAATTTAAATCCAGAGATTTGAGGGAAACGACCAGCTGTTGGATATTGGGAAACACCATTTTCAATAGCTTTCCAAATATCGCTACCGGTCATCTTGGTAGTTGCAACGTAGTTGCCAAATGGGAATACGGTAAGCGCATCACCAAGTGTTACATCAAAAGGACCACTGCCACCGGCAGCTGGACGGACAAGTGTCTTATCTGCTGGAGTGTAGGTCTTTGCAGGGAAGGTATCTCGGATACCGCCACCATTGATGATGGTTAACTGCGTCTTTGTGGCAGCACGTACAAGATCTGCCATGTAATTACCCATTTCAGTCTCGCCTGAACGTTCAACCGCTGGTGTTCCTCCGCGAGGGAAGATGCCAGAGACTTTACCAATTTTCACATCTAGCTTTGCACTTACTTGATCCTTATATTTCTTTACCAAAGCAACTGCTTCTGCATCAGGTGTCAACTTAGAAATTGAAGCTGCAGTAACAACATTTACCGCTGCGCCTATAACTTTTGAACCATTCATACAGACAGATACTTGATTGTAAGAAACACCTGAATTAGGCACTTGCGCAATTACTTGAGCTGGTGACCAGCGGGTATTTTCACTGATTGTATTGAAAAGCAAGTGGCTGTGACCACCGAATACAACAGTTGCACCTTTAATGCCAGATGCAGAATTAATCAAAGTTCCAGTAGCGACTCCACCTTTATTCTCAGCCCAACCTTCATGGGCAAGTACGACCACTAGATCCGCTCCCGCGGCCTTAGCTTTAACAATTGCCTTGTTTATGTAATTTGGATCAGGTGAAATGGTAATTCCAGACATATTACTTGGCAGAACTACCTCAACTGTTTCAGGAGTATTTGCTCCGACTACACCGAGCTTGATGCCGCCACGTTCTACGATTACATAGTCAGTAACTTTCTTTGCACCTGAATTCAATGGAGCCAAAGTCGAGTAGTTTGAAACCACCCAATTTGCCGTTGAAAGATTAATCATCTTCACGATATGTGCCATCTCACGATCATGTTCGTGATTGCCAAATGTTGATACATCGAATTTCATCAAGTTCATTGCTTCTACGGTTGGAATTTCTTCGAACTCGGATGAGATAGCAGGTGCAGCACCAAAATTATCTCCCGCAGAAAGCGTGAAAGTAGCTGGGACAGCCTTACGATCGTTTGCAAATGCAGTCGTCAAAATTGCGGCACCGGCATTTGTGGAGGTGCCTTCAATTGCGCCGTGGAAATCGCTGAGCTGATTTAGCTGTACAACTTTCACATCGCTACGCTTTAAAGTTTTTGAAAGCGAGGTTGCGGGGATAGTTTTAGCAGTTCCAGCTGCGCTGATTCCGTATGCATTTACCGCTTGCACAGAGGGGGTAACGCTGGTCATGCCTTCTACGTAAGGCAGAATTGTTTGTAAATGCCCTTTATTTGGGGAAATATAAATTGGGCAAGAACCTTTTCCACCTGAAACTACATAGGTCGTAATTTTAGGATTAGCCTCAACTGCATCCCATTTGATCATAATGCCGTTTGGAAAGACCGAAGCTTTAACGTTCTTTGGTGCTGTTGGAATTGAATATTGCTCAGCAGAAATTGCTGCTGGTGCCATTGCAAAAGTTGTTGCAACCAATGCTAAAGCACCTAATATGGAGATTCTCTTCTTCATTCCTGAATGGATTCCTTCTTATCTATATGGACTATAAAAGTCTCATTAATTGGGGCGGGGAATATGCCCAAAACCCTATCTCTTTAATCGTGGCCCTACAGAAAGAAAATATGGGGTGGCGCTCGTAAATAATTTTTCTCTAAAGTGTGAGTTTAGAGTTATTCGTGAATCCACCAAGCAGCATATGGCGGCACTGCCACCTGTCCTGCAAAATGCATCTTACGCCCGCTAATTGCCTCAATGCGGTCACCAAATGCAACATTAAACGTATCTAAATATTGAGTCTTTTCAGTCAAGTTGTAAATCTGTGTCAATGTGCCAGCCGCATGCTTTCTACGAATTAAAAGAATGGCTCCATCATTTTGAGTTTCAGTTTCAGCAGTAACACTGGCGTGAATTGAATTCAAGTTCTTACGCGCATTTATTAACGCTGAAATTGCAGTAAACACTCTACCTGCGACGCCATCGCCATTCTGCGCGCTTTGCACCAACTCCCAATCCATTTTTGGTCTATGGATCCAACGATTATCATCAGCTTTAGCTGGATCATTTTTGTAACTTTCATCGTTTAACATACCGATTTCATCACCCATATAAAGCAACGGCATACCACCAAATCCGAAAACAATGGCATAAGCGCAAATTAAGCGATTTATTGCAGTGCTTAAATCCGCAGCATCTTTATTCTCGATAGCGCGCTGTATTCCAATCAAACTAGCTGCACTTCCGGATGTCCTGCGATCACCTGTAAGAGGGTTAGATTGGAAATGTACTCCTCTTGCAAAAGAACCTTTAAATTCGTTGCCATAAAAATCTGCGCAGAAATTCCTATGAGCGTGACCATTTATCCCAGCTGTATGCGCATCAGAATCATCAATTGCCCAGCCAATGTCATCATGGCAACGAAGGTACGTGGCCCATGCGCTCGTGGTAGGTACCGGCGCAAAACGAGAAAGCGCGGTATCAAGTAATCGCCCATCGCGTGCTGCAAATGCAGACCAAATCTGCACCATTAATGAATTGTGATATGCCAAGTCTGAAACTTTTCCAGCGTGTTTACCCTGCCCAAGGTAATGAACTACATCTTGTGGTCCAACAATCGCCTCAGCCTTGAAAATCAGAGCAGGCGAGACAATCTTGGAAATCGCTCGCAGTGCTTGAGTTATCGAGTGAACTTCTGGTTGGTTCTGGCAATTTGTACCAAGGCGCTTCCAGATAAATGCAATGGCATCCAGTCGAACGCAATCAGTGCCTTGATTAGCTAGGTAACCAATAATGTCTACATACTCCAAGAATAAATTTGGATTTGACCAATTTACATCCCATTGAAATTCATTGAATGTTGTCCAGACATACTTATTCATCTCTTTATTGAAGGTAAAGTTTCCTGGAGCAAAAGTTGGAAAAATTTCTGGCAAAGTCTCTTCATATTGATCTGGAATTTTTCGATCAGGATATGTGTAGAAATATTCTTCATATTTCGCTTCACCCGCTCGAGCCCGTACGGCCCATTCATGCTCTTTGGCCACATGGTTGAGTACTAAATCGAGGGTTAAAGAAATCCCCGATTTATGTAGATCGTCTGCCAGCTCTGCAAGATCTTCCATGGTTCCTAGATCCGGGCGAACGGATTTGTAATCCATCACCGCGTAGCCACCATCACTATTACCTGGACGTGGATTTAGAAGCGGCATCAAGTGAAGATAAGTAATGCCCAACTCTTTTAAATAAGAAATCTTTGATCTAATTCCTTGCAAATCACCTGCAAACAAATCGGTATAGCAAACGTACCCAATAGATTTAGGATCTTGAAACCAATCTGATTGCAAAATTCTTTGATTATCACGCTGTCGAAGCTGTGCTGATCGCCCCTTATGAATTCGCGCAATCACATCGATTACTTGAGGCAGCGTTCTGTGTCCGTCATATACGGCGTCTAAGCCATCCCAAAGATCCTTCGACCAATTATCAAAACGGTCTAGCAAGGAATCTAAATCTGGGTCGCTAGCTAGCGCATCGGCCAATCTCTTACGCCCTGCTGCTAAGGCTTGCGAACTCACGTCGGCGAGTTTAGGCAAGTCCTTTTGCAAATAAAACGAAACTCGGTATCACTTTGATAACAGGGTCTGCAAAATTAATGAAAATGCAAGGCCATCTGGGTCCACCATTGCAAAATGGTCCGCGCCTGTTACCTCCATTAAAGATGCGCCTTTTGCACGGGCAAAATCTCTTGAGTGTTCTAAAGGCACTCGATCGTCAGCATCACCATGAATAATGTAAAGATGTTGGTCGTAATTTTTCTGCATTGGGTCAAATTGCTTAAGTTCGCAGTCTCCAAAAAATATTTCGACCGCACCTTCTCCTAGATTTTCGCTCTTAGTTCGTTGCAAGTCAGTGATTGGTGCAAGCAAAATTAATTTATGAGCGTCACTTTTACCGATTAGCGCCAATTGACCACCAACTGAAAAGCCGATTAGCGCTATCGAGCCATTTAAAATGGAAAGGGCAGCATCAACATCTTGAAAGAGTTTCTCTGGACTTCCGGGATCTCGGCGATATTCGATATTTGCTACCCGAAAACCGTTTTCGGCTAATTTTGCAGCAAGCGCACGCATATGTTCTCGGTTATGAGTAGGACGCCAATAACCCCCATGAATCAACGTGACTAGAGGGCCGGTTCCGTTATAAAACTCAATTACTTGATCAATTGCATCACCATAGGAAATTGTTTGGTCGGGGAGCGGACCTACAACCCACGGAGTTGTCATTAACCGATTAGCTCTTCTTTATGACTACGCGAAACATCATGTACGCACGCAAGATTTTTATCATCATTCTTGCAGCTATCACAAAGCAAGAACAGCTCATGACATTGCGGATTAGAACAGTTATAAAAGTTTTTTGTGGGCGCTTGGCAAGAATCACATTTTCCAATTACTTTGGTCTCATCACTAAAGTCGATAGTCATGCGATCATCAAAGGTGTATAGCGAGCCTTCCCAATGCGATGAATCCGCGAATTTATTGCCATAACGAACGATTCCACCATCAATCTGATAAACCTCTTTAAAGCCACGATTTACCATCACTGCTGAGAGGATTTCACATCTAATTCCGCCGGTGCAATATGTGACTACGGGTTTATCTTTTAAGTCGTCATATTTTCCACTTTCGATCTCTTTGATGAAATCGCGCGAAGTTACAACATCTGGCACTACGGCATCTTTAAACTTTCCAATTTTTGCCTCAAATGCATTACGGCCATCAAAAAAGACCACATCGCTACCGCGTTCAGCAACTAATTTGTCGACTTCGTATGGTTTTAGATGTTTGCCACCATTTACAACGCCATTGATATCTACTTCTATTTCATCTGGAGCACCGAAAGCCACTAATTCATCTCTAACGCGCACTCGAAGCCTAGGGAAGTCATTGCCGGTGCCATCAGACCATTTAAAATCAATTTTCTTAAAGCCTGGATATTCCTTGGTTTGGCGAACATATTTCTTTAGAGCGGTCATATCGCCACCGAGCGTGCCATTAATGCCATGTTTTGAAATCAATATTCTTCCCTTGATTCCGAGTGTTTCGCATAAATGGCGCTGCCATAAACGAACTGCATCGGGATCAGCAATCGGCGCAAAGCCGTAATAGAGAATGACCTTCTGAAGTTCCATGTTTCCAATTCTACTGAGTGCAAGCCCTTTAATAAAACGCCTATTTGAATCCCGCAAAAACTAAAATTTACCTATGAAACGCTTCCTGACAATTTCCATCACAATCTTTACGTTGCTTCTTGGATTTTCCGCCCCGATGGCTCAATCTGAATCTCCAACCAGGGAACAATTGATTGCCAAGATTGAGCAGGTCTACTTCCCATTGTTCGAGGCAGATAAAACCGAGTTTCTAGCACTGAAAGCCAAGTTAGCTAAAGATCCTGTGACGTTGAAACAATTCACTTCAGTCTGGAAAGATTTCCTCGATACCACTGCGATTATCTACAGTGGTGTAAAGAATCCTAATTCAGATTTGGAAGCCTTACTGGCTTATTGCGAAGAAGAACAAGGAGAATTTGTTTCAAATATTGCTTACCTAAAGAGCCAAGTAGCCAAACTCAAAACAATAACCTGCATTAAAGTAAATAATTCAAAACAAATAATTGGATTAAACCCTAAATGTCCGGCGGGATTTATCAAAAAGAAGAAGTAATCCGGCACCTAAGATTAGAAATTCTAAAGTCGAACCATATTTGGTAGCTGGTGTTTCACCACTTCGCTTTTGGATTTTTCCTATGAGTGCTTGATTTTCATATTTATTTAAACTCTTTTGGATTTTCCCGCGACTATCAATTATTGAGGTACCACCTGTTGTTGACACATAGGCACTCTCGCGCGAAGTTTCAGCGCTTCGAGCCTGGGCAATTGCGAGCTCTTGCTCCAACTGCCAAGTTTCAAAATAGGTCGCATTATTGGTCTGAACCACGATAAATTCAGCATCAGCCATCTCGGTGCGCGCTTGCTTATCAGAGAGCAATTCATAACAAATTAAAGTTCGAAATTTCCCTACTTTGCTGCTGAATAAATATGGAGATTCACCTGGAATATATGGAATCACTCTTGATGCCTTGTCATTTATCTTCTCAATTAATGATTGAAAAGGAATAAATTCACCAAACGGAGTTAAGTATCTTTTGGAATAACTCTGAATCTCGGCATCTCCAATTAACACAGAGCCATTGGTGCCGTCAGCCAGATTTCCATTTACCAAGATTGGCGATGAAAGTCTAGATATTTCTGCCTCGAGTCTAGTTCTAGTGGATTTTCGAACCACTGGATCATGAGCAATAGCATTTTCAGGCCAAATCACTAAATCTAGATTTTCTTGCCTAATAGAGTTGGTAACTTCAAAATGTCTTTCAAGTGCGTTTTCCGCATTTTCAAAGGTGTTGTCTAGTTTTTCGCTTTGCCCACCTTGAACCAGTGCGATATCAATTGTCTCTCCTTTGGAAATATTCACTGGAATTAGAGAGAGAAGCGTTATTGCGATACCTAGTGAAATTGATTTCTTCACGTCTTTATTAGCTAATTCACCGGATATCCAAACTACAAGAAAAGCAACACCAACTATTCCAACTAATGGATAAATCGAATTTAATGGTGATTCTGTAAGCGCATATCCAATTCTGCTCCAACCGAAACCGCCAAAGGGGAATGAACGCAAAATAAATTCAACCAAAATCCAACTAATCGCAAATTCAATCG
>JACCEA011040901.1_pt1 | contig 10380 bp, 15 predicted proteins | sample 7449851 | NCBI WGS metagenome assembly JACCEA01 (sample SAMN15323453, study PRJNA562643) | freshwater metagenome | isolation source: river surface water | place: USA:Blue River Watershed | collected 2017-08-18 | reverse complement strand
CACTATTCATACATTATAGAGCCTCGAAATGTATGCACTGATGTATCTATCCATGAGTATCAAATGTGTATCAAGATAAAAATGGTACTGCGAGGTGGGAGAATGGGAGTAACTCGGACAAACTATCAAAATATCATCATTTTTGATTGATTGGAAGTCGCTCCAAGGGCAGAATAGATCTTGAACTATACATAATTTATGATTTGAAATAATGATGGGGAGGCTGGATTTGAGAATTTGAGTAGTGGACCCAGTTTGTTAAAAAAAAATTCTCTACCGCCATCTATATTATTGTATTTCAGAGTCCAGCAGCAGCAGGAGAGGGCTGTGCGCAGCAGTCCAACGTCCCCAGGCGCAGCCAGCAGCAGAGAGAGCGCCGGCCGCAGCCTCTGCGCGCCCTCCATTGCTTGTTGTTGGCGCCATTCATATATATATATAATATTCAATCTGGAATCTTCGTCGATACATCATAGAGAAGTTTCTGCACATAGATTTTCAAGCACGATGGACTTTACCAAATGTGCGCAATATCAGCGCCCACTTTTGATGAAGTCGGGTGATTTGGTTATCATATATGAACGTCATGATCAATTAGATCATGTATACCTCAAAAGAGGAAAAGTTTATGATAATCGATTTGGTTCTTTTCATCATGATGACATGATTGGGAAGCCCTTTGGCAGTCGAATCAAGAGTAGACATACTGCTGGATTCGTACATGTCTTACAACCAACCCCAGAGCTGTGGAGCTCTGCTGTGCACGTGAGTTACTATTCAAGCCACATATATCTCTTGTTTACCAATATCTACAGACAAGAACTCAAATTGTCAATGAAGTTGATGCTAGTGTGGTTACCATGATGTTGGACGTTTATCCGGGATGTAAGGTGGTAGAGTCCGGTACAGGTTCAGGATGCATGACGCTCTCCTTGGCAAGGGCCGTCTACCCCGATGGTCATGTTTACAGCTTCGAATACAATAAAGTTCGTGCCGAAACAGCAACAGAAGAGTTTAAAAAGTTACATGTGAATGATTTAATTACTGTTACTTGGAGGGATGTATGCGGAAAATATCTAAACGAAGATGACGGAGGTGGATTCGGGAGAGTAGCCGAAAAATCGATAGATGCAGTGTTTTTGGATCTCCCAGAACCGTGGCTTGCTTTAGATCATGCGAAAAAGGTTTTGAAACCCGGAAGGAATATTTGTTGCTACTCCCCTTGCATAGAACAGGTTTGTCTGTAAATTCATTCACGACGTTTACGCTCATTATGTTTTAAAGGTCATGAAAGGTTGCGAAAAACTTCGTGAGCTAGGATTTCATAGTATTCGTATGATTGAAGTTCGTCAAAGACCCTATGATGCAAGGTAATGTCAAAATTATGAATATGCAGTGAAACAAGATTGAGCTATCCATGTCGTTAGAGTAATCGATGTAGAGACCATTGATTTGGGTTTGACTGGGGGAGAAGACGCTCTCAACAATAAGAGCACCAGAGACCCTACCAATTTCCATCAACATGTCCCTTCAAACACGATTAATTTTTCCAATAATTCAAAGAGGGAGTCCTCTACAAGTAGCCGCCAAATTGACATCGAAAAAGTCTCAGATGATGAAGCGCAATCTCGGAATAGCCAGGAAGATGAAAATCCTAAGCGGAGAAAAGTTGAGCGTATAGATGAAACTTCTATCCCACGAACCAGCCACGTTTCTCAAACAAGTGGACATTATTCAACATACGTTGCTCGACCGGTATTAACCATGAAAGGGCATACTGCATTCTTAACATTTGCGGTCAGATCGTTAACCGATTAACACGAGTGATATAAACAAAACAAATGCTGGTGGTTTTTCTTGAATGCATCAAGTTTTAATTGTTTCTTTCTACAAAATTAATTTTACGAAGCTCAACCTTCCTGGCCGAATTCCTCTGTCCATTGCACAAATCTGGCGAGCTCATCCGTACCAACAGAGCTATGTGCCTTCTTCAGTGCTCGCTGAAAATCATTAAATGCAACCAAAGGAACAGCAAGCCGCTCAGATGGGACATCATACAAGGACATTCTTTCAGCTCTACAATGAGGACATGTTGTCTTTTGCCCTGGTGGGGCGCAAGATTCTCCTGAACATTGCTGATATAATGCCAATGGGCATCTTGGGCAATGAGGATAATCCTCGCAGGGATGATAATTTCCCTTTTCATCTTGAACAAATTGCTTTGCAGTCTGACATTTTCGAAGAGGTTCCATTAAGGCTTCTTGCACGAGGACTTTGATATCACTACCACTATATCCTTCAGCTGCCTCGCCCAATTTAATAAATTCTTCTTCTGAAATGCAGTGTGGAGTGTCACCTAAATTAATCTTAAACATTCCGGTTCGAGCCATCAGTTCAGGGAGGGCGATATATACTCTTTTTTCAAATCTTCGTCTCATCGCTGGAAATGTACAAAAATGCTTAGTGGTACAGAATAAGTATCGACACAATCGATTACCAGGATCAAGTTCCCACGGAACGTTTGTTGCACCAAGCACAAGTACACCTCCCTGTTGACTGCCCACGCCATCCATCTACATACTTCAAAATGACGAGATTTTCCATTTTCGAAGTAACACCAAGAGACTGACCTGAACCAAAAACTCAGTTTTAATTCTTCTAGAGGATTCACTCTCGCCTTCCGATCTGGCGGTACACAACGAATCGATTTCATCGATAAAAACGATCGAGGGTTTTGCTTCTCGTGCCATTTCAAACATCTGCTTTACCAGTCTTTCGCTTTCGCCTTGCCACTTCGAAACCAAATCTGATGATGATACAGCAAAAAAAGTAGCGTCTGCCTCAGTGGCAACGGCCTTGGCTAGATAAGATTTTCCAGTTCCTGGGGGTCCATACAACAATATTCCTTTCCATGGCTTTCTTTTCCCAGTAAACAGCTGGAAGGTAACAGATAAGGCGAATGCATACCGATTAAGAAAGTTAAAATTCAAACCTGGGGGAATCTAACAGGTAGGATCACAGCTATGGAACATCAACGTCAATGAAACTATTCAATTCTCTATCGTCAAACTGACCTTCTTTTAGGGCCTCCTTTGCTCCTTCAAGTCCAGCTACATCATCCCACTTCACGTTAGGTTTTTCAGAAACAATAGCAGAAGATAATGCCCCTCGAAGTTTCGACTTCTCATCATCATCCTTGGAATCTTTTTTTTTCTTGGAGTCTGCAGAGAGAGTAGCTCCAGCGTTTCCGCCTCCCCCGCTGTTGCTGTTTCCATCTTTCAAAATTTGCTTTAAAATTTCGGCTCTTGATAAATATTCATCAACCTTTTCTTTTAGAATCTTTTTAGTTGTTGGATTTTGTTCATATTTAATTGCCTTAATAAAATACTCAATAGCATGATTGTACAATGATACTGCTTTATTATAATCTTGGGCATTGTCTGCTTCTATGGCCTGACGAACAATTTCCACCGCTTGAGGAGCAAAATTATTGTTCATAGTGCCCACAATGCCGAAAACATACAAACACCTTCTACAATTTTTGTTTTTGATTGTGTATCATGAAGCGCAGCGTCACTGCAACCAATTCGAATGCAAAATTTGTACTTCTGCCGTATAACTATAACGTATTAGAAGTGTCGCAATTCCAAATTGTTGCATACAAGGAGAAGTTCGGTCGCGGGACAGCGCAGGCGACAGCACTTGCTACCTACCTGCTGACTTTGATCCTTCTGATGCTGCGCTGCTGTGCCTGCTGTGCGAGCTGCCTCTCGAGGGTGTTTTTCGTGTTTGGGAGTGTGTAAAAAAGTGGTTTAATTAAGATGAACTCAGCGAGTAGAGTGAGCAATATTGTGCGCCGCAGGGCCCCTCCATCATTTAATTTATCATCGCATCTTTATTATTGTATTCCACTTGTTCCGCATGTTCATGTTTTGAACTTTTTATCTGAAAATCTTCTTTCCTGCTTAATCTGGCACTTGATTCAACAATGGCGGAACCACCGGTAGACTCTGTTCTTGCACAGAGCAACCAGATGTCAGAGTTGTCCAGGGAAGATATACTCAAACAAATATTCGGAGATATCGGCGAACTAATCGATGGTGAGACATTATTCTTGGACGATAATGAGCACTAACGCATTGTGTATTGTGCAGATTTCACTTGTGCCGTGGAAAGTACTGTCCTTTTACATGGAAGAATGTACATCACCAACAGATTCATTTGTTTCTATTCAAACTTGTTTGGACTGGAGAAGAAAATTCGTATCCCATACTCTCATATTAAGAATATAACGAAGGAGAGCACTGCATACATGATTCCAAACGCGATATCCATTGCGACAGGTATTTCGCAATATATACGTTTTTCCCCATTTGTCAAAAACGGTTGTGCTCAGACAAAAGAGACTACCTTTTTCGCTCTTTTTGGGATCGTGAAGATTGTTTCCGCATTCTGACAGTGTTCTGGGAAAAGTATAAATCTGGTGGTCCCGCTTCCATTTCTGCCATGGGGAGGATTCGTGCCAGTAGTCAACCCCCTGCAGTAGGACAATCGTCCAACAATCCCAGTGCAGCCGCTCCGCAGATAGCATCAACACAGTCCGAAAGCGGTCAATGTGATCCACCTACAGGTAGTAGACTTGTAGACAAGATAGGATGTAGTTTTTATCACTCTATTTTATTAGAGGGTCCAAGTCGTCGTATGAGTACCCGACGCCCAGCGTCAGTGGCAATTAGTGGTTCCAATGCTGACCAAGAAGATGTATATGATGCAGGTAAAGTATGGTGCTTATCTACGCATCTTGTTTATTGCCATTCTTCGTGTATACAGAGAGTGGCTTCCGTTCAGATCGTCCCATGAGCGTGATCGTAACATCTAGCACTGTTTCAAATGAGGAAAGTGCTGACCAGTTTCAAGCAGAAAATATTAAAGTGAAATTAAAGCATTGTGTAATTAATGGAGTTTTAGATATTTCAGTTGCAGATTTTGCAAATCTGTTCGTCAACGAAAATGCCCCTTACTCCTACAAGAGGTTAGTACACTAGTGTGTATCCTTTCAAGGGTGATAGATCAGTATTAGATACCACGAGTCTGTGAAAGATACAAATGTTATTGTTTCTCCATGGTCGGCGATGTCTTCTGCATTAGGAGCTGGACGTGAAATAAAGTTTTTCAAACCAGTAAATTTACCTGGTCTGGCATCTACCCGTGGCGTCAAGTTGCAACGATTTAAGAAATTTGGCGATTATGGCTTACTTGTGTTTTCGAGTACACGTCTAGAAGATGTTCCAGCCGCCGACACTTTCAGTGTTGATGATATCGTTGCAGTATGTTTATATTCCATTTCATATATTTAAGGTTAGGCTAATTATATTCTAGGTTAACACCGTGGGCGAGAACAAGGTAAATGTGGAGATAACATTCCAAGTCACATTTTTGAAAAGCACGTACATGAAATATATCATTGAACGAAGTACCAATGTAGAAATGACAAAATGGCTTGAGGTGTTCTTCGAACATCTGAGAAAGGTATGAGTCGATACTTATATTGATTTACAGATGATAGCTACTAAGAATAATTGCAGATCAGTGAGCAATTCAAGAAAGGAGAAATCACTCTGGAAAGTGCGGAGCAGCAAGCAATAGCCGAAGCCACCTCCTCAAACACTCCTGATTCTCCTCGCAACCCTCCTTTAGAAGCAAGAGATGCATCCAATCCAAGCAGTGATATCAAAATTCCGTCGACTGCCGAACCCAAGCCAGCTGCTATTGCGACATCAATAGGTGGTTTCATTCAATGGGTGGTTGTCATCGTCGTGGTTATCTACCTGATGATTAATCACTTTCGTTGGAGACAAGTTAGCATTGAAGTCGAAGAGTTGCATTCGAAGTTGAAAGCTCTTGAAGTTATAGTCAGTAAACTCAATCATTAATTAATTTAGTAGAGATAAATAAATGGACGATTTCGTGGTACGAAAACGTGTTTTCGTTTCACTCATGCAGATATTTTGGGTGCTTTATTTGCTAATTTTATTACAAAAAAGTTATTAAGAATATAAATTATATGTAGATTCCATTGGAATCATGATAAACACAATGTTGTATAACGAAGCATTTAACAAGAATATTTTATACATGTTACTCATGACATCGTTACGAACGGAAATTCTAGACTGGGAAGATCCTGATGCGGTGTTGACATTTTTCTGGGAGAAATAAAGAAACCTGGGATTTATTGCCAAAAACACGCGGCATGCCACTTGCCACCACGCGTCCACCGCATTTTCTAGATCTTTCCAAACAAACTCAACATTTACAGTGTTATCACAAATTATTTTGTTCTCGTTCAAAAGAAGTTATTTGATATTCGTATCAATTGAGAAAATGAGCAAGATTTTGTTGTGGGTCCTCGTTGCCATCCAATGTAAGGTGCTACTTGTGTGCAATTATGCGGTGCTTACATTTTTCCAATTTAGTCCTCAGCATTGTGTATGCCGCAGATGATCAACCTTTGGGTACCGTCATTGGTATTGACTTGGGAACAACCTATTCTTGTGTAGGTGTTTACAAGAATGGTAAAGTAGAAATCATCGCCAACGATCAAGGAAACCGTATCACTCCATCCTATGTGGCTTGGACTGACGAGGGTGAGAGATTAATTGGTGATGCTGCGAAGAACCAAGCTACTATTAACCCTGAGAACACTGTATTCGATGTCAAGCGTCTGATTGGTAGAAAGTACAGTGACAAGTCTGTCCAGGCAGACAAGAAGCTGTTCCCTTATGGAATTGTTTCGAAGGATGACAAGCCATATGTGGAAGTTACCATCGAAGGAAAGAAGCGCCAGTTTGCCCCTGAGGAAGTCTCTGCCATGATCTTAAACAAGATGAAGGAGATTGCTGAAACCTTTCTTGGCAAGTCTGTTCAGCATGCTGTTGTTACTGTGCCCGCATACTTCAATGATGCCCAGCGTCAAGCAACTAAAGATGCTGGTACCATTTCTGGTATGTCTGTCCAACGTATTATTAATGAGCCCACTGCTGCTGCTATTGCCTATGGTTTGGACAAGAAAGGTGGCGAGAAGAATATTCTTGTCTTCGATCTTGGTGGAGGAACTTTCGATGTTACCCTCTTGACTATCGACAATGGTGTCTTCGAAGTGTTGGCTACGAATGGTGATACTCACTTGGGTGGTGAAGATTTCGATCAACGTGTTATGCAATACTTCATCAAGATGCTTAAGAAGAGAGATAATGTTGACATTCAATCCGATAAGCGTGCCTTGCAAAAGCTCAGACGTGAAGTTGAACGTGTTAAGAGAACTTTGTCTGCTCAACACCAAGCACGTCTTGAGATCGAAGGGTTGATTGATGGTGTGGATTTCTCCGAGCAACTCACTCGTGCTCGATTTGAGGAGTTGAACTTGGACTTGTTCAAGAAGACCTTAGGTCCAGTGCAAAAAGTAATGGAAGATGCTGACATGGGGAAGACTGAGGTTGACGAAATTGTCTTAGTTGGTGGTTCGACTCGTATTCCTAAGGTGCAACAGTTGTTGAAGGAGTACTTCGATGGTAAGGAGCCTTCACGTGGTGTTAATCCTGATGAAGCTGTCGCATATGGTGCTGCGGTCCAAGGAGGTATTTTATCTGGTGAAGCATCTGAAACCACGCAAGATTTGTTGTTACTCGATGTCACCCCACTTTCTCAAGGTATTGAGACTGTTGGTGGTGTGATGACTAAGATTATTAACAGAAACACTGTCATCCCAACCAAGAAGAGCCAAACATTTTCAACTTACCAAGATAATCAACCTGCCGTTCTTATCCAAGTCTTCGAGGGTGAGCGTGCCATGACCAAGGATAACCACATGTTAGGAAAATTCGAACTCACTGGAATTCCACCTGCTCCTCGCGGTGTCCCACAAATCGAAGTTTCCTTCGAAATTGATGCCAACGGCATCTTACAAGTCTCTGCTGCTGACAAGGGAACTGGAAAGGCAGAGAAGATTACCATTACTGCCGACAAGGGTCGTTTGTCTGAGGAAGAGATTGAGCGCATGGTTCGCGAAGCAGAAGAATTCGCCGAAGAAGACAAGAAGGTTCAACAACGTATCAATGCCAAGAATGGTTTGGAGAGTTACTTATACAACCTGAAGAATACCTTAAATGATGAAGAGAAAGGTATTGCTGACAAGATTGAGGAAGCGGAGAAAACTGAATTGACTACAATGATTGACGAAGCTCTGGATTGGTTAGAGGAAAATCCTGAGGCTGATGCTGATGACTTTAGTGCCAAGCAGAAAGAGGTTGAAGCTGTCGCCAATCCAATTATGAGAAAGGTGTACCAGAACAGTGGTGCTCCTGGAGGAAGTGGAGGTGATGAGGAAGATTTTGGTGACGATGAGTTGTAAAATAGTTGGTCTATAGTGTGTAAATGTTTATCTGTCGTCGTGATCTAAAAGTGGTTAGATCAGTTGTGTTATTTTCTTTTTTCTTGTAAAAATCAAATACTCTTTTTGTCTCACAAAAACTTTGATGGGTTACTATCGCTGATGTATTCACTTCTTTTCTTTTAACCATCCTTGTTTCCTCGCAAGGGCAAACATATCTTGAATGGCAAATATTTCATCTTCATTCAAGTCGGGGTGCCTATTTATCAAGCGATAATCAAGCAATCAACAGTTACATGTTGAACTTATTTACCACATATCGAACAACAATATAACACGTTCTTCATTTGTCTTGTTCCAAACTTTTGTCGTGACATGGCAAATAAAATGTATTCCAATATAATCAACTTAAATAACAGGAAATTACAATGAAAAATACCAACCTTCATGATCATATGCATCGTCGAAAAGCAAAACTTTCCCTTCTTTCCATCTTACTGTTTGATCAGCAATTCTCATACCGCAGTCACCCTCTTTTGGAACAATAAGGGGAAAGTGGCAACGTACTCTCAAATTGACTGGGCTTGTGTGGGCAGCAATTGTTGAATTGGGGTGCATCGTACTGAAGAAGGCAAAACTGAAAGGAGTATCTAACATCAGAGATGGATTCTTGAAGGATTCAAGAAGTTCCGTGGTCTTTGGACAATGAATCGCAAAATCTGATTGACGACTACCTTTTTGCACATAACTCAACCAATCCCATTGACCCTGATGGAGTTTTTTGTCATCACCAGTATAATCAGATTTCTGTTGGCGTGCTTTTAAATGTAAATATTCTTTCAGTATATCATCATAGGATGCTTCTAATTCATTAATGAATGCAAAGCTACCACTCTTTTGGAAGTCGTGGGTAAAATGTTCATGATGATGCCAAATAGGCATAGTTGACAGCCCAGGAAAGTAGAAAAGTGAAGGCCATGGTCGGTGTCGCACCCTCGTGCGACACATTGCCGACTGCAATATTGTTGCAAGTTGATGAGCCGATGCATTAGACGACATGCAAGCAATCGAGATCTTTAATCAGAATAGCTATATGGATTTTGTCAATTTGTTTATATGGTATAGAGAAGTGTATCACCATATGTGCTGCTCTGCGGCCGCTTCTGCTATTGTTGCCCACCCTACCGCCTCCTTCTGCTGCTTCCTCTGTACCATGAAATGTGGGACCGCGGGGATATACTTCTATTATTATAAAGAGTAGAAGAAGTAAATATTCCCAATCTACTGTGTATATATTTACATCAGTCTCATTTTGAACTTGAATGTTGAAGTAAATTGCTTTGACCATGCTGAACGCACTTATTTCCATTTTAAAAATCGTCCTAGGTTCACTCATTGCCCATTATTTTCAAGCCCCACTCATGGGGGGATGGTGGGCTGGAGTTGCTTTGATGATATGTTCTGTTACTACATTTTGTTCCTTGACCGGATATCTCTTTTTTGTAAATTTATTCTTCAACTTATTGTGTTTTTCGTTATCCCTTATGGCCGTTATTTCAGACTCTCTTATTGCAAACTATTTTCTATTTACTATTGTCAATAAGTGCAACGATATTGAGCTTGTTGCAGCATCCTGCTTCTGTACTTCGTCATACAGAGATTATGAAGATATAATGATGATAAGGGTACCATCCAATGTGAGTTGTGATAATGTGTTTTATCGAAATCCTCAGCTGTTGATTATAAATGCCGTTCTCAGTGCAATATGTTGTGTTTCATCGTTAGTCCTGTGCATTTTGATTTATACTCCTTGCTGCTGCACATTGTGGATGAAAAGAAAACCAACAGTAAGAGATTTCACGATCGAAGTTTAAGTGTAACATATAATAGCCATTATTGCTTATTTCAACTTTTTATCCTCTGGATAACCAGTATTATTAATATGATACATAAATGCATCTACAACTCAGACCAAAACGAAGCATTGGCCAAAT
>JACCEA012461689.1_pt1 | contig 10381 bp, 6 predicted proteins | sample 7449851 | NCBI WGS metagenome assembly JACCEA01 (sample SAMN15323453, study PRJNA562643) | freshwater metagenome | isolation source: river surface water | place: USA:Blue River Watershed | collected 2017-08-18 | reverse complement strand
GAGGACAAAAGTCCTCCTTTTTTTATATCTTTGTCATCATGATAAATTCGGTTAGAAATACTGTGATGTCCATTCTTAACAAGGATAACAATGGATATATAACTCCTGAAGAATTCAACTCGTTTGCCAAGCAAGCTCAACTTGAAATCTTCAATCAATACTTTGTGGACTTTAAGAACTCAAAGCTTGCAGATTTTAAGGGAATGGAGACATCGGGTTATTCTGATGTTACAAAGCAAATGGATCAAACTATTGACTATTTTTCAAAGAAAGTATCTTTGACTTATAGTTCAGGTAAGTTTGCTATGCCGACTGATTGGTTCTTAATGAACGCTCTTTATTACAATCAGAAAGAGGTTGAGCACGTTGATCAACGCAATGTGTATAAATTGCTTCAGTCTAACTTAACAGCACCCAATACATTGTATCCTGCATATGTTATGCAAGGAAATGACATAACTATTTATCCAAGCACAATAACAAGTGGTGTTGAGACTTTTTATGTAAGGTTCCCATATGATCCTAAGTGGACATATACAATGGTAAATGGTAGTCCTTTGTTTAATCAAAGTGCTAACGATTATCAAGACTTTGAATTAACGTCATCCGACTTTCCAAAATTAGTTGTTAAGATATGTGAGTACGCAGGTACAAGTATTAGAGAACAAGAAGTTGTTGCTAATTCTAAAGCTGAAGAAACATACATGGATCAAATGGCACAATAATGACTCAAGAAGAATATTATACCAATGATGGAGTAGCCCCTGAAAGTAAAAACTGGGGAACATACCAAAACGTGACATTAAAAGATGTTGTTAACAACTTCCAATTAATGTATTCGGATGATGGCGATTTGTTGAATAACATAAATCGTTACAAGATTTTATTTCACGCTAAACGTGGATTGCAAGAATTGCAATACGATGGAAATCGTGTAGTAAATGCGTTGCAGTTAGAGGTTGGTGATGACTTGAAATTCGTATTACCTCCGGACTATATTAACTGGGTACGAATATCATTATTCTGCGGAGGCGTGCTATATCCAATGCACGAGAACTTGCAGGCTAATTCTGCTACTGAATATTTACAGGATAACTTATATAACATCGAGTTTGATGAAGATGGCAACGCCTTGATCGGAACATCTAAATTAGACGAGTCAAGACTAATTGGATTAAACCAATGCTACTGCGAGTATAACGACCAATGGGGTTGGTACTTGGATGGATTGTGGTATTTTAATTATCCGGGTGGGCAGTACTACGGATTAAATACCGAAGCAGCCACCGCCAACCCTACGTTTACTATTAATAAGACTGAAGGTGTTATTAACTTTAGTACAGGCGTGCATCGCCAATCTGTTGTATTAGAGTATATCTCTGATGGCTTATACGGATTAACGGACGAAGAAATACCTGTGCCAAAATTGGCAGAAGAATATTTGTATTCTTATATTAAATGGGCTATCTTGAATACAAAAGCTAATCAGCCAGAGTATATTATTAATAGAGCTCGAAAAGAGAAAGTATCTAACTGGCGTAATGCTAAAATCAGATTAAGTAATTTACATCCTGGTCGCTTGTTGATGAATATGAGAGGCCAATCTAAGTGGATAAAATAAATGGCAGAATTACAAAGAAACTTCCTTCAGGGGATAATGAACAAGGATTTAGATCCTCATTTTCTCCCTGATGGTCAATATCGTGATGCATTAAATATTATTGTTGGAGATTCAGATGGACAATTTATTTCTACTGAAGGATCTAACAATGGTTCTGTACAGAACTATTTAGGTAATAAATTAATGAATACTGCATTAGGATTAACTAATGCTAAATGTATTGGATCATTGGCTAACGATGCTTCTAATATAATTTATTGGCTAGTTGCTGCAGATAACGCAGATGCTATTTATGAGTATAATGAATTGTTAGATAAAACTACAATTGTATTAAAGGCTACTAAAGCTACGCCAACTACTCCTTCATTATTAAACTTCAATAAGTCTTTTTATGTAACAGGGATAAACTATATTAATGGTTTATTATTTTGGACAGACAATTACAATCCACCAAGAAGAGTTAATGTTGAGCGTGCTAAGAACTATGGAGTTAATAACTTTACACAAAGTGATATTAATGTTATTGTAGCACCTCCATTAAGTGCCCCATCAATTAGTTTGTCTAATTCAGGGGATTCTAATAACTTGGAGGACAAGTTTTTGTATTTTGCATATCGATATAAATATATTGATAACGAGTATAGTGCTTTGTCACCATTCTCTCCTGTAGCTTTTTTGCCTAAGAAATTTGAATATGATTATGGTGTGTCAGAAAACATATCCATGACCAATGCATTTAACACGGTTACATTGACTTATAATCGTGGGGGTAAAAATGTAAAAGAAGTCCAACTTGTTTATAGGGATACAAGAAGTTTAAATACTTATGTTATTGATAATATTCAGACATACACATTAACACCTGATTTGTCTCAAACTTATCAATTTAAAAACAATAAAGTATACTCGATACTAGACCAGGATCAAGTCAATAGATTATTTGACAATGTTCCATTAAAGGCAAAGTCACAAGAATTAATTGGTAGCCGATTAATATACGGTAACTATACTCAGTTTTTTAATTTAGTTAATTGTATAGGCGAACCAATAAATCCTTTATTTAACCTATCTATAACCACTCAAGAAATAACAGATCAAAACCCCAAACCTACTTTCAAAAGTAACAGGGATTACGAGGTTGGTTTAGTGTATTTAGATGATTACGGAAGAAGTACCACCGTTGTGGTTCCTAATGGGAATAACACTTTAAATAGTAATACGATTTTCATTCCAGCACAAAATTCTAACGTGGCTAATAATATCCGTGTTACAATAGATAAGAGTTTTGAGCCACCATGTTTTGCTACATATTACAGATTTTATATCAAGCAGAATAAGCAGGATTACTATAACATATTCCCTCTTACTTATTTTACTGAAGGAGAATTTAGATGGTTTTTAATTAACCAAGCTGATGTAGATAAAATATCTGTTGGTGAATACGTGTACATTAAGAATCCACCAGATGGAACATATGCTGTAAAATATAAAATATTAGCTGTTGAATCAAAAGCTGCTGGATTCCTTAGCACTACTACACAAACACAGCCTGCAGGTGTATATTTTAAAATAAAGGTTTCCAATGCATCTTTGCCTCCTATTGAGCAATATTTCTTCAATAGTCAAGGTGCTTCAGGTATTGGTACATATCAAACTATTACCAATAGATTTGCTGTAGCCGAAAAAGCTATATTTTATGGTAAGGGATTAAACGATTTAACTACAGGAAATAATAATTTATATGTAACATCATCATCTGGCAACGGATTGGATGCAAGATTTTATGTTGAGATATCTGATGCAACATCTTCGCCAAATAAATACAATTGGTATATATGGCAACGTGGTCAGCCTAAAGCATTAGTTGCAAGTAATGTTTCTATTGTAGCCGGGACAGATGTTCCTCTTATATTCACATCTACAGTTCCATCATATACGCTGAGTTGTAAGATAAGATTTAACTCTACAACTGGTCATACTAAAAATGATTATTGGGTAATAAATTGTAGATGCTCGGAAGGTCAGAATATATTTGGAAACCCTAATTATGCACCTGCTGGAGATTGGCCATCTGTATTGATTACAGGTCAAGGGTGGAATCAAAGTGTACCAAGTTCAACAAATAATGCCGATCGACCAATAACTATTGGAGATACTTTATCATTTAATTTAGTAGAACCAGATACTTTATTTAATCAGACATTAACATTTATATCAAATGGCAATTACGTCAATATTGAGGAATGGTTTATTGAAGATAATGCGTATTTAAAATGGACTCAGAATGATGGAGGAGGTGATAGAGGGCCAGCGGCTGTAAGTTTTAGAAGGGCATACCCTACTACCGAATACGCTACCAATGTATATACGGCATCTCAAGGTGGTTCTATAACTGCAACTACACTTAATTATCCTGTGGTAATGTATGATTTAGGATATCGCCAAGATAACTCATCGTACATATATTCAAACTTTACATTTACTCACGTTGTGGGTGGTGGTTCCTTATTGTTTGAGACAGCTCCAGATGACTCGAATCAAGATATATACTATGAGTTAACAGGTACTTATCCTATTACAAATGGTAATCACTATGGTAACGTACAATCTCAGGTAGTAGGAACTCAGCCTGCTATTGTTGATTTAAATACATTTGGGCAAAACTCAAACTTTAATGCTTTTGCATGGGGAAATAGAGTTGAAAGTTATAGAATAAGAGATGACTTTAATGCTGCCACAATGCAGTTTAGCCCAAGGGCTAATTCTACTATTGAAGGTTACGAGCAACAAACTCTTGTACAAGCATTAACATATAGTGGTGTTTATCAGCAGACTACTGCATTAAACAGACTAAATGAGTTTAACTTATCTCTTGGTAACTTTAAGTATTTAGACCGATTCTTTGGATCGATTGAAAAACTTTATTCACGTGACACAGATTTACTTGTGTTCCAAGAGAACAAGATATCTAAGGTTCTTTACGGAAAGAACTTATTAAGTGATTCTGTAGGAGGGGGGACTATTGCTTCTATACCAGAGGTACTTGGTACTCAGATATCCTATGTTGGAGAATATGGAATTAGCAATAACCCTGAAAGCTTTGCTATCTGGGGAAACAACTTGTATTTTACAGATGCTAGACGTGGTGCTGTTCTTCAATTAACAGAGGCAGGTTTATTTGAGATTTCATCAAATGGTATGAAGAATTGGTTCAAGACTAATCTTGATCCATTGACTCAAAAACTTGGTATGTTTGATCCGTACTTTGAGCATTATGTATTATCTAATAATGATACAGCGGTAAATTATTGTTTATTTAATGTGTCAGAAGATTCTGTTAGTTTTTCTAGTTCAGCTATAACAGATCAGTTTGCGTTTAGTATTGAGTCAAATGACGAGTGGTATATAAATGTACCTGTAAATGATTGGTTACAGTTTAATGTGTTATATGGAAACTCTAATGCACTTATATATTTTAGTGCTTTAGCTAACACAGGTGTAACAAGAGGTGTAACGATTACAGTTTATGGATGCTCAGGTAAGTCGTACAATATTGTATTTACACAATCTAGTGCTACAACTACTATAGGACCAACCACAACAATTGGTCCTACTACAACAATTGGACCTACAACTACATTACCACCAACTACTTTGCCTCCTACCACACTAGCACCGACTACTACCTTGCAACCGGTATGGTATAGAACAACAGCTTGTACTGATGGATCAACAGTTTACACTACACAAAGAACCATTGGAACTTTTGTAGTTAATGATAGATTGGAATTTGGAGGTGCGTTCTTTGTTGTTCAGGAGGAATTGTATACGCTTCCTGGTGGCCCATTGATTGCGATGACAGATACAGGTTTGACAGGATGCCCTGCTACTACAACAACTATTCCTCCGACTACGACATTAGCTCCAGTAACATTTACTTACACGACATCGTGTACAGGTGGAGATGGAACAGGAGTAATTACTATTACAAATATTTCAGGTGGAACTGGTACAGGCTATCAATATAGCTTACAACCTACTCCAGGCATTTGGTATGATTATCCTGCTACAAACCAATTAACAGGATTGGCAAATAATACATACAATGTAGCGGTTAGAGATAGTTTAGGTAATGGATCAAGTATTACAGGAATTGTGATAAATTGTTCAGCACCTACTACTTTGCCTCCAACAACTATACCACCAACTACTACTTTGCAACCAGTATGGTATAGAACTACATCTTGCTTAGATGGATCTACAGTTTACACTACACAAAGAACAATCGGATCATTCGCAATAAACGATCGGTTGACATTTGGAGGTGCATTTTTTGTAGTTCAACAAGAGTTATACTCGAACCCAGGTGGAAGTTTGGTAGATATGATTGGTACAGGTTTTGTTGGATGTCCTGCGACAACAACAGCACCTACTACGCCAACGCCTACTACTACGTTGCCTCCTGTTAGCTTTACATATGCAACATCGTGTGCAGGTGGAGAAGGATCAGGTGTGATTACAATTACAGGAATTTCCGGGGGAACAGGAACAGGATATCAGTATAGCATCCAACCAACACCTGGAGTTTGGTATGACTATCCTGCAAGTAATCAGTTAACAGGATTAGGGAATGGCACATATACTGTGGCAGTAAGAGATAGTTTAGGAAACGGAACAAGTACACCAGGTATATCAATATCTTGTATAACTCCGACTACTACATTATTACCTACTACTACAGCGACACCTACTACTATAGCACCAACTACTACGCTAACTCCTACTTGTCATTTATATACATTTAGTGATGACGTAGGAAATGGTGGATATGTGTACTATGTGCCATGTGGTAGCACAACTGAGACATCCGTATTTATAAATCCATTTACATCACCTCAGTTCTGTGTAGCAGATAATACATATCCATACTCGTTTGATGGTATGTTAATAAATGGACCACTTGATATTTGTACATAAAATGAAATATAATAATGAGAAAATTGAAGTTTGTTTGTGCTCAACCTGCCACTACATTTTACATATGGCAGGTTGAGACAGTAATTAATAATTTCCTAAAAAACGGAATACACGGAAGCAACATTGACATATTGCTTGCTATTACAGACGATGTAATTCCGGATGATTGGATCACGCTAAGAAATCATTACAGCAATGTAAATTTCTTTTTCTACAATGATACCAGGGAGGACAAGACTTACCTACCTGGTATTTATTTTTACCTTCTCAAAAAGTACGTTGAGTCAAATGACTTAACAAATACTGCATTGTTCTTGCACGATAGCGACATCGTGTTCACAAGAAGAGTTGAATTCTCTAGTATGGTTGATGATAATATATGGTATATGAGCGATACGAATAGCTACATAAACTACGATTACATTCAACAAAAAGGGAACCATGTGTATGAGGATATGTGCAACATTATAGGTATTGACAAGCTAATACCTAAGTTAATGAACTCTAATTCAGGGGGTGCACAATATATTATAAAAGACACAACTGCTGAGTTTTGGGATAAGGTGGAGAAAGACTCCCTAAAGTTATATAATCATTTTTGTGCTACAGAGCACCTGCATATCAAAAAGAATGAACACGACCATCCAATACAAAAGTGGACAGCAGGTATGTGGGCATTACTTTGGAATGCTTGGTTATATGGACACGAGACAAAGGTAGATAGGAGATTAGATTTTGGATGGAGCACAAATAATATAAGCGATGTAGATAAGTATTGCATCTTACATAACTCAGGTGTGCTTAGTAACAAAGATGGGCTATTCTTCAAGACAGACTATTTAAATAAATTACCTTATGGTGAGAATTTAAAAGTAAACCAAGAGAAAGCATCTTATTATTATTGGCTACAAGTTCAGGAAGCTGGCATTAAATCGCCCATGGTTAAGAATAAGTCAGGTGACAAGGTATCTTTTGTATGTACGACATACGGACGTTTTAATTGCGTAAGAAGAATCGTTGCACAATACCATGCACAAACTCATAAAAACAAAGAGTTAATTATATTCAATACTGATGTCGATCATCCTTATGTTTTAGGCATATACGATCCAACAATAATCGTTGTTAATAACAACATTGATTATGTTACACACAAACCATATACTAATAGAGGTGATATTTGTAGAGATGCAATTATTTATGCTACTGGTGATTACTTTATGCTTGCTGATGACGATGACATTTATTTGCCTTGGCATATGCAGCAAGCCGTAGATGGAATCATTCTAAATAACAAAGATGCTTGGAAGCCTGAGAAAAGTTTCTACGCAAACATTAATCACTTAGAGATATCTAAAAATGTAATGGAAGCATCTGTTATTGTTAAGATGGATCGGATCCGGGAGATTGGATTCAGAAATGATATAACAGGATACGAAGGATTATCCTGGTATATGAAGTTAGCAGCAGAAGGGCAATTGAACGAGAATGATACATACTATGTCCCATCATATTGTTTTAATTGGTCTGATCCACAAGAGATTGGTGGACATAAACAAAGTGGGCATATTGACGATGTCAATAATTTTGACAATCATAAGTTACATTGTACTGATTATGCTATTGCTCCACTAACTCCAATAAGCAACGATGATCTTGCTAAAGAGTATTCTAAGTATTATAACTTCTTTATAGAGAACAAAAATATCTTTAATAATCACTTGTTTGAAAAATATATTTCAATGCATTTATTAAAAGATAATATGTAAATTTGTAAACATATGGCTAACTATACTATTACATATTCCCCCAATCAAAACGGATGGACTTCATATCATTCTTATATACCTGATTGGATGGTTGCAATGAATAACAATCTTTATACCTTTAAAGATGGTAATTTGTATAAGCACAATGCTAATTCTGTAAGAAATAGTTACTATGGAACACTATACCCATCTAAAATAACAACGATATTTAACAATGAGCCTTCTCAAACAAAGCAGTTTAAGACTATCGCAACTAACTCCACTACAGCGTGGAGTACTCTTGTTGCATCTGATCAGGGTGCTGGTTACATTGATGCTAGTAATTATGCTTTAAAAGAAGGCACATTCTATGCATACATAAGAAGAAACCCCAATGACGATAATCTGTCAATGATATCGGCACAGGGTGTTGGTAATGTTACTTCATATTCCGCAAACAAGTTAAACTTTAACTTCAACATTGGATTTATTGTAAGTGTTGGCGATAGAGTTTTCTGGATGAATGGCAACACAATGACTTTTGCTGGTGTTGTAACTAGCCATACTTATAACTCGATTACAATTAATCAAACCGGGATCGCACCTGCAAATGGTAGCTTCATATTGTACATAAAAAATAGTGTCGCTGAGTCAAGCCCTACAAGAGGTACATATCTAGAAGTAGAATTCACAAATTACGATACGTCATATACAGAAATGTTTATGGTGACATCTGATGTATTCAAATCATATTCTTAATATAACTATCTTTGTAAATGGAATTTAATATTAGGTTGCTAAACGACAGCGACTATGATAACACACTAATAAAATGGTGGAATGATTGGCAATGGACAGCACCAGGGAAAGAATCTTTACCTATGAATGGAACAGGAGGATTTATGGTGTCAAAAGGAGATGTAGATATTTGTGCTGGGTTTGCTTATTTTACTAATTCCAATATTGCATGGTGTGAATTTATAATTTCAAATAAGGAGTACAAGGATAAAGATAGAAATGATGCCGTTGAGTATCTTATAAATTCTTTATCTAAATCTTGTGAAAATGCTGGCTATAAAGTTATATTTACTAGCGTTTCTCATCAGAATTTGATTAATAAATACCAGAATTGTGGCTTTGTTAAGACACAGGAAGGTGCAACAGAAATGATAAAATTTTTATAATATGGGATTAGCAACAGCGGTTACTTTGGCTAGTCTTGGACTGTCTGCAAAACAAGCATTAGATGGTGCACAAGCCGAATCAAAAGCAAATCAAGCGGCAGAAAATGCGGCAAACCAAGCAGTTAGAATACAAGAAAGAGATTTTTACAAAGAATTAAAAGTTCCAACTCTTGGATTAGAAAAAGCAACACAAAATATGCAGGCATGGCAACAGGCTCAAATTCAGGCACTTAAGGAGTCTGGGGCTGCTGGAGTTTTAGGTGGATTAACAGCTGCTGGAGAACAGGCAAGAGCTCAGAATCAAGATTTAGCTGTAGAAGCTCAAAATGCACAATACCAAAGAGATTTAGCTCAAGCACAAAATGCACAGCAAATTGAGCAAGGTCGTATGCAGCGTGAGTTTGCGATGAATCAAGCTAAATTAGCTGGTGCTCAGACAGCGGCAGCTGAGGCAAGACAAAATAAAGCCGCAGGTATTCAGGGTGGCATTTCAGCATTATCTAATGCGGCTACTCTTGATGCATATAGAGATATTTATGGTAACAAAGATGGAGAGGAAGGTCCAGGTTTTTTAGCTAAACTAGGTTATTCTTTAGGACTTGGAGGTACTAATGCTACTCCAGTAAGCACAACTATGGTCAATGCACAGGATGCTTTTAAGCCTACTATTCAGGGTATGGGTCCATCTGGCATTCAAACTCCGATTAAAAACGTAGGAATACCTCAAATTCAGACTAATATAGCTCAACAAAAAGTGGCAGCTTTGGGTGATCCTCAAGCACAGTTTGATTCTATGTATAGGTACAATCCATACCTAAATCAATGGGGTCTTAGAAAATAATTTAAAGTAT
>JACCEA010925708.1_pt1 | contig 10381 bp, 11 predicted proteins | sample 7449851 | NCBI WGS metagenome assembly JACCEA01 (sample SAMN15323453, study PRJNA562643) | freshwater metagenome | isolation source: river surface water | place: USA:Blue River Watershed | collected 2017-08-18 | reverse complement strand
AATTCATTGCCAGCTTCTATTACCGGTAGCAATGAGACCTGTAACGGGCAGACAACAACGCTTTTCAGTTCAGTTTTGGGCGGTAAATGGAGAAGTAGTGATACGCTCGTTGCCCGTGTTGATTCTATTACAGGAATTGTGTCCGGTTTGTCAATGGGGGTGATCACAATCACCTATACAGGTGCTGCCGGTTGTTACACTACCAAGTCGCTCACCGTTCATCCACTCGCTCCAATTGTAGGAGAGGACACGATTTGCGTAGGTTCTTCAATAGCGCTAACCAATATTGTGGGTGGTGGAACATGGGTTAGTGGTAACCCGCTTAATGCCTCTATTGATACTTTTTCAGGCATAATGAACGGTCTGGTGAACGGAATCACTTATGTTGACTACATTCTGCCAACAGGATGCCGAACATCTAAATTTGTTCGTGTTCTGCCAACGCTTCCTCCTATTGGCGGACCATTGGTGCTTTGCAGCAATTCTGTTGTTACATTGTCTAATGGAGTAGTTGGCGGTACATGGACTTCGCTTAATCCCTACATTGCTGAAGTAGAAGCAGCCACAGGTAAGGTATCCGGTCACACGGCTGATACTACGACTATAGTTTATAAAATTTACGGATGCCAGATGTCGGACGTTGTTACTGTTAATCCATTACCTACTCCTACTCTTACATTTGACTGGACAAGCGGTAAGCTGAGCACTGAATTCGGGTTTGCCTCTTATCAGTGGTTCGACAGTTCTGCAGGACCAATTCCCGGAGCAACAAACAACTCCATCATTCTTCCTCCGGTTTACGATAAGTACTATGTAGTAGTGACTGACGGAAATGGATGTTCTGCTCCAACGAAGTGGTTCAAAGTGCCACTCGGCGTAAATGACGTAAATGGCGCAGCCGGAGTAGCCGTTTACCCTAATCCGGTAACATCAGTACTCAATATTGCTTCTGCAACCGAAGTAAATGCTGTTATCAGCGGCCTTGAAGGACGTGTTATTACTGAGGTGCGCAATACACGTACAGTAAATGTTGCCATGCTTCCTTCGGGTATGTACTTGATCTCCATTTTCGATAAGGAAGGTCAGCTTAAAAGCGTGCAGCGTTTCGTGAAGGAATAGTTCATCCACATTATCTGATATACAGAGGCATCCTTAGGGGTGCCTCTTTTATTTTTCCATTGCAGATAATGTTGTTGTCTGCCAGATTATCATTGTATCTTTTCTGCAGCCGTTATTCCTGTTAACAATTTATTATTAACTTGTAATTTAAAAACAAAAATTTGTCATTTATGTTTGTTATTCTCGTGTTAATAATTATTTTTGGTTAACAAAACGAAAACAACTATGAACGACATAAAGGATATAGATGTTAATGCACTGCCGGTGCATCTTTTTGTTAAGTCTCAGAAGGAGGCAAAAAAATTAAAAAAGTCTACGGCCGAGTATGTCTTCAGGCCGGTGCCATTTAGAAGAGGGAAGAGATTTGAAGTTTGATCGGCTTTTGCTACCGACATACCGAGGCTTAGCCGGTGGTAGCTTATTTAGAGTAGAGATAGGCAGTTTCCTCACTATTGGTTCCTTCCTGCCCGATTATAACTAATTTTTCTCCGTCATATTCTATCACGTGAAAAGTGATCCTTTCGGGAATCGTCTGTAACTGGTTCTGAAGCAGGGTGATGGTCATTGTTCCCGGCTCATATGACCAAGTACCTTTAAGAATAGTTCCCTGCTCTGATAATGTAAATGTGCTGTCGCATCTGAAATCCATATAGTCCTTCGCGGTGCTGCTGTCAGGCATCTTAGGGATACCATCCGGCCCCTTGGTCATTTCGCAATACCACTTTCTGTCGCAGAAAGGCGTTTCTTCGGCTGTTTGTGCGAATGAGGATATGCCTGTAGCAAAACAAGATAGAGATAAGAGTATGGTAAACCTACGCCACATAGTTGTTGGTAAGTAAAGATAAAAAGGTGTTGTTGTTTTTGTTGTGATTGAAAAGTTATTGTCAGATGTCCTGAGTACTTAAATAAAAACGGCCGGATAGATCCGGCCGTTTTCTGTATCACTTCGAGTGTTCTTACTTCACTTCTTCATATTCAGCATCTGCTACATGGCTGTCGTTAGTGCTTCCTTCAGGCTGACCTTGTGCGCCATCCTGTGGTTGCTGACCTGCTTTGTACATGTCTTCGCTCGCAGCCATCCACGCTGCATTCAGCTTCTCTTCAGCTTTGTCTATACCGTCCAGGTCTTCAGACTTGTGTGCTGCTTTCAGTTCTTCAAGCGCGCTGTCGATCGCTGTTTTCTTATCTGCAGGTATCTTATCGCCGTAATCTTTCAGTTGTTTTTCTGAGTTGAAGATGAGGCCGTCGGCTTTATTTAGTTTCTCAACACGCTCACGCACTTTCTTATCACCTTCTTCGTTCGCCTTAGCTTCGTTCTTCATTTTTTCGATCTCCTCTTTGCTGAGACCACTTCCTGCTTCTATGCGGATATTCTGCTGTTTTCCTGTGCCTTTATCGCGTGCCGTTACATGCAGGATACCGTTCGCGTCAATGTCGAAGATCACTTCGATCTGCGGAACACCACGTGGTGCCGGTGGTATACCGTCAAGGATAAATTTACCCAGGCTCTTGTTGTCTTTAGCCATGGGGCGCTCACCCTGTATCACATTGATCTCCACACTTGGCTGGCTATCAGCGGCAGTTGAGAACGTTTCGCTCTTTTTAGTAGGGATCGTAGTGTTAGACTCGATGAGTTTTGTCATAACACCACCCATCGTTTCGATACCGAGTGAAAGTGGAGTAACGTCCAGGAGAAGAACATCTTTTACGTCACCTGTAAGCACGCCGCCCTGAATCGCTGCGCCGATAGCTACCACTTCATCGGGGTTTACGCCCTTGTGTGGTTTCTTACCGAAGAATTTCTCTACCACTTCCTGTACTTTAGGGATACGTGTAGAGCCACCCACCAGAATAACTTCGTCGATCTCGCTTGCTGCGATACCTGCGTCTTTCAGTGCCTTGCGGCAAGGCTCCAGTGTACGCTCGATCAGGCTGTCAGCCAGTTGCTCGAATTTAGCGCGGCTCAATTTGCGCACAAGGTGCTTAGGAGCGCCATCGATTGCTGTGATGTATGGAAGGTTGATCTCTGTTTCCTGAGAAGAAGACAATTCGATCTTAGCTTTCTCAGCCGCTTCTTTCAAACGCTGCCATGCCATAGGATCCTTGCGCAGGTCCATAGACTCGTCTTTTTTAAACTCGTCTGACAGCCAGTCCATGATCACCTTATCGAAGTCGTCACCACCCAGGTGCGTATCTCCGTTAGTTGATTTTACTTCGAACACACCGTCGCCCAGTTCCAGAACCGATACGTCGAATGTACCGCCACCGAGGTCGAATACCGCGATCTTGCTGTCTTTGTGCTGCTTATCGAGGCCGTAAGCAAGTGCAGCCGCTGTTGGTTCGTTGATGATACGGCGAACTGTAAGACCTGCGATCTCGCCGGCTTCTTTAGTAGCCTGGCGCTGAGCGTCGTTGAAGTAGGCAGGAACCGTGATAACGGCTTCTTTTACTTCCTGTCCCAGAAAGTCTTCAGCGGTTTTCTTCATTTTCTGAAGGACCATAGCTGACAATTCCTGCGGAGTGCACAGGCGACCGTCAATATCTACACGTGGTGTGTTGTTGTCGCCTTTTGTCACTTTGTATGTAAAGTGAGATATTTCGTTGGTCACTTCGTCGAAACGACGACCCATAAAACGTTTGATTGATTGAATGGTGTTGTGCGGGTTGGTTATCGCCTGACGCTTTGCAGGGTCACCTACTTTCCTTTCTCCATTCTTCAGGAACGCCACTACCGATGGGGTGGTGCGACGGCCTTCGTCGTTTGCAATTACCACCGGCTCATTTCCTTCCATTACGGATACACATGAGTTGGTAGTTCCTAAGTCGATTCCAATGATCTTTGCCATAGTAAATTAAATGGTTTTACTGTTTCTACTCAATCAATATGCCATAATTCGTTTTCGGCAATAATGGCAGAATTGCTGCCAAATCAGATCCTTTTTTTCGGGTTGAGGTGACAATATTGTTGTAGGAGATAAATCCACCTGCCACCGACAGACTATATGGTGTGTGGTGGTTGTATTTGGGTATGTTTTATATGTTTTTGCCCGTGGCACGGTTGTTGAAACGATACCTGTCCACAGGCGGGCATTATCGCCGCTAAAGTCCGGAATATGCAGGAACGACTACCAGTGATCATCGAACGAATACCCATAAGGGGTGTCAGCGCTGTGGCGTTTGCTCAGGTGTTGCGCACCATCATGGAGCGGATGCTCTGGGAGGTGCTTGCCGACCGCGATGGAGGTTTTTTGGCTCGCACCCATGGTTTTTATTCATACTACGGCGCGGACGTGCGTATATCGATCGTCAGGAATGAAGCTGTTATAACCATGCAGCCTGTGGATGCTATATACACTTCCGGCGAAGAATGTCGGGCATATATGGACCGGCTGCTGCGCGCTGTAGATCTGGAAAATGTCCAAATTGAAGAGGCTGACCGTAACCTGCACCCGATGCACAGGGAAAAATATGGTGCACTTCTGATCTCTAAAAGCTATCTCGTAACACCCTTATTGGTGTACATTAACGTATTGGTATTCGTCCTGATGGTGCTTTGGGGAGTCTCTCCACTCACACCTTCTGCTGCATCATTGTTTCAATGGGGTGGGAATTTAGGGCCTGCAGTGGCTGCCGGCGAATGGTGGAGATTGGTAACGTACATGTTCTTGCACGGAGGCGCAGTGCATTTGCTGGGTAACACGTTTGCTCTATTGTATGTGGGTATGTTTCTTGAACCAATGATAGGGAAGAGGCGTTTTGCGATAGCCTACCTGCTTACGGGTGTAGGGGCAGGGGTGGTCAGCATTTGGGCGCATGCTCCAGTGGTGAGTGTAGGAGCCTCCGGCGCTATTTTCGGGATGTATGGCGTATTTCTGGCCCTGCTTACCACCTCTTACATCAAGCGCAGTTACCGCAAGACGATGATCAGAAGTATCCTGTTTTTTGTGGTTTTCAACCTCATGTACGGACTTCAGGGAAATACCGACAATGCTGCCCATGTGGGTGGTCTGATAGCGGGATTGCTGGCAGGATATGCCTTATATCCGGGGTTGAAAAAGAAGGGCGCTCCCGCTCGTCAATCGATGTAGTGCTACTGGTGTCCGCTTGGGACCTGCATGTTACTTTTCGGTTGTTGTAGGTGTCAGCACTATAATCGGCTGAAAATCAGTTCTATTTTGTGCAATTGATTCCGTCTATTGCACCTTGCCTCAATACAGTTGCGCCTGCCTGAAATGTGTAATTCCTGTTAGGATTTTTGACACCTGAAATGTTAAATTGTCTTACTTTTGCGGCAATCAGAATCTCGGGTTTTATATAGTCAAATTCATGCTGCAGCAAGAATCGATAGGTGCAAAAGGAAACATTACCGTGCTGGCGCGTCTTAAAGACTATAACCAGTTGCTGAAGCCCAATCTGAGCGGCATGGTTGTTTTCAGTAGCGTTATCGGCTACCTGATGGCTCCAAACATCTCTTTTGTCTGGAATGACTTTGGCCTGTGGCAAAGGATAATCACATTATTTATTGGCGGTATGATGGTTACCGGTGGTGCAAATACCATCAACCAGATACTGGAGCGTGATAGCGACCGATTGATGAAGCGCACCCGTCTTCGCCCGTTGCCTGATGGTAGGATGGGGGATGTTGAGGCGTGGATATTCGCAACATTGACCGGAGTTGTGGGTGCTGTTGTTCTCGGATACTATTTCAATCCGCTGGCAGGAATGCTCAGCTTCCTTTCCCTTCTTCTGTATGCGTTTGCTTACACACCCATGAAGAAGATCCACCCCATAGCGGTGTTGATAGGGGCTGTACCCGGCGCGCTGCCGCCACTAATTGGCTGGGTTGCAGCAACAGGTTCTATGGATATTGGCGGTGTCGTTCTGTTTACATTGCAGTTTTTCTGGCAGTTCCCCCATTTCTGGGCCATTGCCTGGGTTGCATTCGACGACTATAACAACGCAGGTATCAGGATGTTACCGACACGTGAGCGCGAAACAAGATTTACGGCCGTACAGTGTATGTTGTACAGCCTTGTGCTGATCCCGATGGCAATGGTGCCCCAGCGCCTGGGAATGGTAGGGTCAGTGGGAATGTGGGTATGTATGGCGGCCGGGCTGCTGTACTTTGTAGCTTCAGTTGCCTTTTATTTTAAAAATGATTATAAGTCGGCCCGCCGGGTCATGTTTGCATCTTTCATCTATCTGCCGGCTATTCTGCTGGCATTGGTGATAGACAAGATGTGATAGAGATGACGAGGCAATTGTTAGGTGAATAAAAAAAAGTGAGTTTATGGAAATGACGAAAGAAAGGCGGAAAATACATCCACAGAAATTTATGATGTGGTTGTCCATTGGCAGCATGGTCATGGCGTTTGCGGGGCTCACCAGCGGCTACATGGTTCGTCAGGCGCAGGGCAACTGGCGTTATTACGAATTGCCGGCAATGTTCTGGTACTCAACAGTGGCTATAGTGATCAGCAGCGTAACGATGCACATGTCCGTAAAAGCTTTTAAGAGCCGTGAGATACCTAAGTTCAAAAAACTCATCACTATTACTCTCATTCTTGGAGTTGTCTTTGGTCTATTGCAATATGGTGGTTTTTATCAGTTATACCATCAGCTTCAGCAGATCAAGATCAACGGCCAGGTCCTTAATGAATCGGCAGGTGTTAAGGTAAACGGTAATCCCAGTGAATCTTTCCTTTATGTGATCGCAGGCCTGCACCTGGCGCACCTTTTCGGTGGAATTGTAGCGCTAATAATCGTTTATATTCGTAATTTCAGGCCCAATATCAAGGTCTATAATTCTACCGGATTAGAGATAACAGCCACTTATTGGCACTTTGTGGATATATTGTGGGTATATTTATTTGTCTTTTTTCTGGCAAATCAATAAAATTGTTTCGAAATTCGCACTCCATAGCACAACTTACACACTCTTAAAATAAATTATGTCGCATTCAACAGTAGTTACAGCAGAACCAAAAGAAAACGTTTGGATTGGCGGTAGGTCGCCTTTTAACCTCAGCTATGGCAAAATAATGATGTGGGCGTTCCTTTTGTCGGATGCTCTCACGTTTGGAGCCCTGCTTATTTCGTATGGTACTACCCGTTTCTTCAGCGCTGTTTGGCCTGATCCGAACGAAGTTTTCAAATCATTCCCATTCTTCGAGGGACAGAACCTTCCGCTCCTTTTTGTGAGCTTGATGACGTTCATTCTCATCATGAGTTCGGTTACAATGGTGCTTGCGGTTCACGCAGGTCATTGCGGCGATAAGAAGAGTGTGGCTAAATGGCTCCTCTGGACGATAATCGGTGGTGTATGCTTCCTTGCTTGTCAGGCTTGGGAGTGGACGCACCTTTATGGTGAGTGTGGTGGTCTTTGGGGCGCTTTTACCGATCCAAACACTCCGGTTGAGAAATTCCATCATTTCTTCAATCACCACAGCGCAGGTCACGTGCTTGAAACTGCACCTATCGTGGCTATGCAGTCAACACACAACTTCTTCAACTACTTCTTCACTATCACTGGGTTCCACGGTGGTCACGTAACTTCAGGTGTTGTCTTCAACATCCTCATTCTGGTAAACACTGTAAACGGTGTTTATGAGCGTCGTGGTCACTACGAAATGGTTGAGAAGATCGGTCTCTACTGGCACTTCGTAGATCTCGTTTGGGTATTCGTATTCACTTGCTTCTACCTGCTCTAATACAATTTCTCAATCGCATTCACAACCAATAATTCATACTTAACAATATTTATAAAATGTCAGCACATCACGGTTCAAACGATATTCAGCACCTGTACGAAGGAGATCAATCAAAATTGTATTCAGGAGTATTAGCGCACCATCACGATATAAATTCGTCAGAGAGCAAATCTCAGGTAAAGAAGATATGGAAGGTGTTTTGGCTGCTGCTGGTTATTACAGTAGTAGAGGTTATGATGGGAATGTTCTTCAGCCACTCAATTCCAAAGGGTGTTATCAACTTTCTGTTCCTCGCACTTACAATTCTTAAGGCTGGTTATATTGTGTCTATTTTCATGCACCTTGGTGATGAAGTTAAAGGCTTCATATCTACAGTCCTTATTCCATTGGTTTTGTTCGTTTGGTTCATTATCGCGTTCCTGGCAGACGGTTTCTTCTGGTTACGCATGAATAACTCTACACCAACACGTGCTCAGATCGAGGCTCCGGCTAAACATGCTAAATAAGTAATGGCAAAAAAATCTAACAATAGTTTTATAATGGGATTAGCGGTGGCGTTTTTGCTGCCGCTTTCTTTTTACATGATCGCCAAGGTCTTGTCTAAAGACAAGATATACCTGCCAGGCTATTATGGCGTGGAAAGGGTGGATAGCGCCACTGTTGATGGTAAGGTCATGCTGGATACCGTATATCACAAGGTATCCGATCTGAAGCTGGTCAATCAGCTGGGGCAGGATGTGACGTTGAACGGAACGTTGGAAAACCGTATTCTGGTAGTAGGTTTCTTCTTTACCAACTGTTCCGCTGTATGTCCCAAACTCGCCGGAAACATAACAATGCTGCAAAGAGCATTCAGGCGGAATCCGAAGATGGAGAACGCGCTGGATAATACCGTTCATTTCCTGCTCATAAGTGTAGACCCGGCTAATGATACCGTTAATGCTTTGCGTGCCTATGCTGACCGTTTTGGTGCTAACCACGACCATTGGTGGTTCCTTACAGGCGACAAACCATCTATTTACAACTATGCGCGCAATGAGCTGAAGTTGTCAGTTGGCCCCGGCGATGGTGGTGCAGATGATTTAATACATTCTCAAAAGTTGGTGTTGCTCGATGCCAGGCGCCACATCCGCGGATACTATGACGGACTGGATACTGTGGCCATAAAACACTGTGCCGACGACATAGTGCTGCTCACCATGGAGAAGGAAAAAAGAAAAAAGTAAGCAGTACACAATTGCGCTATCGGACCTGTTTTACTCCTAATTTTGGGCACTGAAAAAAGATAAGAAATGATCACTCCAGCATTGAAGAAGAACGATAAGCAAGCCCGTTTATTCATCATCACTGTTTCTCTTGTTGTGTTTGCCGCCGTGGTGTTTTTGTCACGTTTCACACTCGAAGTCGATCTAGGGTTCAACGTGCATGTGTTCGCCCTCATTAATGCTGTCATCAACTCTGCAGTTTCTGTATTGCTCGTTTGGGCGCTCATTGCTGTAAAGGGAAAGAACTATGAATTGCACAAGAAGCTGATGCTTGGAGCTATGGTGCTTTCCATACTATTTCTGGTGTCCTATATATGCCATCATCTTTTTGCAGGTGAAACCAAATTTGGCGGAAGCGGCACTATCAAAGGTGTGTATTATTTCATCTTGCTGACACACATTCCGCTTGCCGGTATCATTTTGCCTTTCATTCTTTTTACCGCCTATCGAGGGCTCACAGGTGAATATGCCGACCACAAAAAACTGGCAAAATACACCTGGCCACTGTGGTTGTACGTAAGTGTCACCGGGGTGCTGGTTTATCTGCTTATCAGTCCATACTACGTGTAGCTATCATTCAAGTTTGAAGACGATCGGTAGTGTGAAGTACACGCGCACCGGAACTCCGTTCTGCATTCCCGGATTCCAGAAAGGCATTTCTGAAACAACCCGTGCGGCTTCAGCGTCGCATTCGGGGTCTATTCCTTTCATGATCCATACATCTGCCACACCACCGTCCTCGTCTACCACGAACTTCACTATGATACGACCCTCTATGTCACGCTTACGCGCGCTCTTGGGGTAGGTGATGTTCTCCCCAAGGTACTGGGGTATGTTTACACCTGCAGTCGGCATATGCTCTACGTATTGAAACGTTTCATCTTTTTTGCTACACGATATCAGGGTCTTTTTTACGTCATAGCAAACTATTGTATCATCAGACTTTATTTCAGGTTGGTCGGGTATCGGTAGCTTGTCATCGTCCCTGATGGGGCGTTTTTTCTTTTCAGCCGGCATCAATTTCATGCTGGTAAGTTTCCCGGTCTTTTCGTCGTAGTTATACACTGTATCTTTCCCGTCTTCATTGGCAGCTATAATGTGCTTAATGCTCACCTTGTCTGTTCCGGCATAATAAACCATCCACGTGCCCACACGCGCTCCATGCAAATACTCACCTTCGCGCATTTTGTGGCCGTCCTGATCGTAAAACACAATTTTCCCTTCTCTCAACGATACCATGTTGTTCTCAACATCGGTGCGGAAGCAGGTCGAATAAAGTTTGCCATT
>JACCEA011811839.1_pt1 | contig 10383 bp, 8 predicted proteins | sample 7449851 | NCBI WGS metagenome assembly JACCEA01 (sample SAMN15323453, study PRJNA562643) | freshwater metagenome | isolation source: river surface water | place: USA:Blue River Watershed | collected 2017-08-18 | reverse complement strand
CAAGCTCGCGTGAATGCTGAACAAGCATATCACACCAGGACAAATGACTTTTTGACCCGTTTCGACAATTTGAAAAAGTAAGTTTTTTAATCTAATGTTAGAAATGTTAGATGATGTTATGGTTGTTCTAGAGAAAACAAGATGCTACAGAATGCTCTGGAGGTTTCCCGCAGTAGAGATGGTTTTTCGGGAGTAGAAAAACAGCAATTGTTAGAGCAAATCAGCGAACTACAAAATACACTGGCTGATCAATCCCGCACACTTCATGCAACTCAAAAAGAAAATTCGCAATTGCGAGATGATTTATCATCCTTGTCAATTAAGTCGACGAAGTTTGACGAAATTGCTCCTAAACATCAAGCATTGCAAGAAGAGAAGGTTGATTTGTTTAGTAAACTTGACAAACTTCGCGGGGATTATGAAGTTTTATTGGCCGAGAGAAATTCGCTATCTAGTCTTGTTGAGCAAAAAGATTCACTATTGTGGTTGCAGAGCCAGCAAGCAGAAGCTAACACCAAGCTGCTCCAGAGTCAAATTCAGCAGTTGCAGTTGCAGCAGCAAACGATGATTAAGTCCGAAGATTGGCAACGAATGCAAGAAAATATAAGAAATATTTTTGCTAACGAAAGTGAAGTTCTCTATCACGAAATAACTGACACTAAAAAGCTGACTTCAATGATAAAAGATTTACATGAAAAATCAAAATACTATGAAAAGATTCAGAGGAAATTGGAGAAAGAGAATCAAATGAGAAAAGAATTAGAGGGCAAATTGGTTGAAAGTGTGAATTTATTAAAAAGTGAAGAAGTGGCAAGGCAAGAACAAGAAGATTTGTCTGCGTTGTTAGAAAAAGAATTGATAGAAGCAGTCAAGACGAATGGATATGCCATTAAAAATGCTCAAATAAGGACAATTGTAGCGAATCACATTAAGAGCACTGGTGGAGCGGGAGGTACTCAAACATTGAGCAATTTACATAACCTAAGTAGCTTATTACCCCATGATAACGTCAACCTGGATGATGATGCCACAGTCACGCATCTGGTGCAACAACTGGAGCAAGCGCGTAGTGATAATGCTTATTTGTTGGGTCAGTTGGAGGCGACACAGAAAGAGAATCTCCAGCTAAAAGATGATCTTACAAACACCCAAGCCAGTATGCAAAAAGAATTTTCTTCCTTGTGGATGTCCGTTCAGGAACTTAACAAATTAGATGCCTTAAAAGATAAGTCCATCCAAGATCTTGTCGCTGAGCGTAGTCAAATTGCAGTTGAAAGAGATCTGGCCCACGAAAAATTGAAATCACTGTCATCTGAAATAGAACAAATGAAAAGAGTGATGCCGGTAAGCAGTGATCTGATAAGGTGTTTTGAAGAATAAGAATAACGTCATATATTTTATAGGATGTTGATCAAGATTTGCAACATACAACAAATTCCAGTTATAAGGGATTGTCTACAATATCCCCATCTCCAATAAATGTGAGCACAGGATATCCGCGATCGATCTCTCCTGCGGATCTTCAAAGGAGGAACACCTTTCATATGTTGGCTAACTCTTCAGTGAGTGCACTAAATTCGGACGAAAGTGAGCAGGTAAATGTTCATATCTTCGTGATAAAAAATGATCACTTAACCATTCCTTGATGTTATTTTCTTAGATCCTGGAGAGACAAATCGAAGAACTCTCTGATTTTCTCCAAGATGAAGAAAGATTGAAAAGGGCGAGGAGCAATGTGCGTCCTCAACTTGCTTCAATGCAAAGTAGTAATGCTAACCAACGTTACACACGACAACGAAAACCTACCCCTTCCAGTATTGTGGATACCATGAATCGGTTTCGATAATTATGGATCAAATCATAGTATCTAGCTATTATTTCAAGTTGTTAAAGAATAAGTATTTATCGATCTTACTGCAGAAGATCTCACAAACGTTTTTTCGCTGTTCAAATAATTGATGTGATTAGCGTATAATATTTATAGTGGGGGTATTGAAATAATATTATTCAGATATATGCTGGAATATAAAGCCTTACTCTTAATTTGGAATTGCAGTATGTTTAATTACAATGGAATGTGAAATGGAAAAGCAAAAATCGTGTAAATAGTGTAGCAATTTTACATTTCTATGTTTTGCGGAAAACGACTTCACGTTGGATAAGGGGTAGCAAACCTACATAATCACCGATTTCTATGAACAAAATAACCACAAACGACGAACGAAGTCGATATCCGCAAACACCTTAATAAGCAAGCGACCTGTTTCTTTCGTTCAAAATCATAACGAATCTCCCCACAAAAGAAAAGCAAATTGTTAGGAAATGGTATTATAATAATTTGGATGTAAGGGTCAAAAAATTTTTTCATTATGTGCAATATGAAAACTCATTCTTCACAAACATATCCGTTGGATGTGACTGCAGACCTGCAAGAGGGCACAGTACGAAGGCGGTGCCGGCCAACGCGCACTTGTACATAACGCTATTATATGCGAGCTCCATAATTTGTTTTTCATCTTAGTTAGGCCTTTAGTTAGTATTGTAGTTTTGGAGTGGTGTTCCCATCCGTTTTTTATGTACCTATGATGTAATAATAAAAAACCATTTCCTAACAACAAGTAAGTGACAAACAATCAGACTGTCCTCAAGTAGTACTTGGTGCGTTAAAATTATGCATCGATCTTATCGCCACCCACACTATATATTTCTTTCAATTTGCCTAATAATGTTAGTGATCCGTGATGTGCTCTTTGACTAAAACTCGACTAATCCACCAGTAGTTGTACCCACAAGAAAGCGAACTTGGTGGTTTTCTCCTGCAGCTCTCAATGCGTTTTTTATTCCACTCATAAAGAGCGAAGCCCTTTCCAAATCTGGAAATGTCCACACGAATCCATTAGTTTGAGGCTGAAATGTCCCCGCGCCAGCGCCAGCATTAACAGCAGAAAAGTTGTCTGCGTTTGGTAGGATGAATGCACCTGTGGTGAGTTGAACGAAGTCATTTCTTCGAGTGTCCACTGAATTTTGATTGTAGTTAGCAGCATAAACATCCGCTATCACAACAACAGGATCCAGCAATGCTTTTGTCTCCGGCTTCAATACAAACAACTCCTGATACTTTGCCTGAACGTCCAAAGCAACTTGTGCAGACTTGAGGTCGTCGACACACGACAGCTTTGTCACCCCGCACATCACTTCGCACAAAGCATCAATTTCTGATTCTGACCAATCTTTCACTGCCTTGTCTTGCAAAGGCAATAGCGTTGGCAGAAAATCGACAGGAGTTAATATTCGACCCCAACGCTGGAGCTTCTTCGAGCGTAATGTATTACCCATATCGATCAAATCAACCAAACATGCCTTAATTTGAGGGAGATGTTCGATCGTATTGTCAACGCTCGCTTTAAGTACTTGATTGTTTTTGTAGAGATCGAAAAGATGGTAAGCGCATGACTGATCCCATAGGTTTCTGGGTGTTTCAATCAACAGTTGACACACAAACACAAGATAATGAACTGGGGTAATATCTTGGGAAGTGCAAGAGAGCAGCCACGACCGCAATAACTCTTTCTTCTTCGAGCCAGTCTTTGCAATTATACTTTTCGTAGCTAAAATTGTCTTGATTTTTGCGACATTTAGATCGAACACCAAGCGTCGAGGTCTCTTCTGTGTAAAAGGGATGAGTGGAATACGGAATATGTGGTAATGGTAGTGCGAAATAGATGAATTCACAAATAATTACCTCTTCCGTCGTGTCTGTGCATCCAAAGCTATCTCTATCACGCTTTTGAGTATTCATTGGCAAAAAGTATGTGTAAATGGTATTAGTGCGTTACAATCAAACATGATGAATTGATGAATGATGATGTGCGAGCTCGATTTCAAATATCCAAACCTTAAATATCCAAATCAAACCCCTAAATTCCTATTTACTTAACGATTCAATCCATTTTAATATTATTAATAATATGGTGTTATCTTTAATGTTTTCATTGTAAAAGGGACGATATCGCCACCCACATTCTAATTTTTCCGCAAACACCCTTGGAAGTACAGGGATGTTACTATAATAAAAACATAGAAATGTAAAATTGCTACACTATTTACACGATTTTTGCTTTTCCATTTCACATTCCATACTACATTAAGTAAAGGCTACTATTGTATAAAATAGGAGTTTATGGTAGCTTTAGAATTGAGACGACCATATATACGATAAACCTACGCCTTATTTTTTTTGGTTTATCGCATATATGATCGCCTCAATTCTCCAATTCGGATAGCTAAACTCCTATTTTATAACCAAACGACAATAACATCCATTCCAATTTGAAAACTCATTCTTCACAAACGCACGACAAACATATCCGTTGGATGTGACCTGCAGACCTGCAAGAGGGCACTTGTATGTATGTACATAAACGCTATGCGAGCTCCATAATTTGTTTTTCATCCTAGTTAGGCCTTTAGTTAGTATTGTAGTTTTGGAGTGGTTTTCCCATCCGTTTTTTATGTACCTATGAGGCCTGATGTAATAATAAAAAAACATTTCCTAACAATAAGTAAGTGGACAAACAATCAGACTCTCCTCAAGTAGTACTTGGTGCGTTAAAATTATGCATCGATCTCCTTTTGGAATTCTTGATAGTGCTATTGGTAGACTAGACAACAGTGCCCAAGTGAACACCCGACCAAAAAGTGCAAATGCTGCCTCAACCACATCTCCAATTTCATCCTTTACGGAAATGGCAAAAGACAGCTACAAAGAATATGTTCATGGGATGCCAATAGTCGACACAGGAACTGGACGGGTTCGACCCAGAAGTGCAGGAGCAGTTCGAACTTCGAATAGACTTTTCCCCAACAGCAACAAGAAACCAAATACTGAATCAGACTGCGATCACATGGACCACTCGACGGGTTCATTTTCAAAGAATCATTTAAGATCTTCTAGCTTATCGCTGTCAAAAACGGCACAATTTCCTCGATGTGAGGCTGAGGAAGAAAAGGCACGAACCGAGGCAAATAATGATTCGAAAAAACAAAAGAGTGTTAAAGTGATCAACAATGTCCAATTGAGTCAAGAAGATTGGGAAAAGATTTTTGCAAAATACAATCTGACGGGAATTGATGATGTTAGATTCAATTTTTTAAGGAAAGGTACAGGGACCACTACGAAGCTAGACTACTTAGGAAAGAAACAATGGGAGAAAGGGTCGACGAAACAGTCAGCAACGACCAATGCTGAAAACAATATTGAGGGAGTTCACTCCGAGAAGGATATGGTTCATCAAATAAGTCATAATTGCTTCCCCTCATCATCTATACAGCGCAATGTTATGCAAGTTGACGAGACTCGACATCTGCGGGAATTTTCAAGAAAGAAAAAGAAAGAAAATGAAGAATTTGCTCAACTGCTGGAAAAAGAACTCTTAGTAGAGACTCAGCATATACAGCGTTGCATACAAGAGTGCAACGAGTTTTGTGAATATCTTCATAAGGAATATACGTACAGTTACCGTGATCATCGATCGGTGCGAAAAACGTTCAACACCAACGGGGCAACATGTTGTATTGACGGTAGTTCGTCTGTTCGAGTCATAACGATGGATAAATTCCACGCAGAACATTCTGAATTGCTTAAGGAGTTTAAGATATTTTCTAAATATCACCCTGGCCATTCCCTGGACAAAACTAAACCTCCTGATTCTTCTCATTTCATTGGGGTCGATGATCTTTTCCAACATGCTAGAAAATTGGAAGGGGAGTCAGAGTTGAAGAAGCAGCCGAGACGCATCAACGATGAAGATCCTTACAACCCAACAATAGTTCATTATAATGAACTTAGAAGGCGCAATGAAACAATTGCTTTGCAGTTGCAAATCATGCAAGAATATGATGACCTCCAACACATTTTGACCAGTCAATTAACGGAAATGCAACACAAAGGATGGAATTTACATTATAAAATATTATTTTTATCAAAATTTTCGGTATAATTATTATGTCAATATACTTTATAATGTACTACTTTCTCTTTAAAAATGTAAAGCAAGAAGTCGTTGTAGACGCTGAGGAAATCCCGTTGAAGCTACAAGCATTCTTTCATTCCATACGATTAACTATGGCTATTCCTCGATTCTTTCATTTTGCTGCATCTGCCCATAATCATTGCAATCTGAGAAAAAGAATGTCAGCATAAACTAAACAATTAGTAACAATAACAATAAAAGATGACAGTTGTTTGGCCAGCCCTCAAGGTAATAGAGAATTTTCATCAGAAACCAAAATTCAAGATTGCATCAATTAAAATTGGTGCATCAAACGAATATGGTTGTTCTGTATTAGCATGGTAAACATCCCTGGGCTGGATCAACATATTACATTTGAGAGTTATAGATAGATCGCTGTACAACGCTACAGTCTTGAACGAGGTAAAATGTCCACATTCTTTGTTGGAGAAATAATTCCTTTGCAGGAATTAGATCAGTATCAGTTTAGTTGATGTCGTCACGGCGTATGTACACGATACACATAGATGAGAATAGAACAGATAGAGAGAATTGGATTTGCTCAAACGTGATGCATTCTCAACACTAAAAATTCAGCACCGTTCTTAGTTATTGATTACATATGTAATTATCATTGCAATTTCCAGGTTTCTCTGTTCTTCATAAAAAATTGCAAATTAGTTCTTACCTAAATAGTTCCAGTTTCAAATTAAGACATCTTTGAAATGTGAGCTGTAGATCTATCACATGATATGCATATATGTGATTAAACAAATATTTGGTATTGGTGCAAATTAAATTGTGATGATGAAAATATGCGTGTCGTGTGTGGATGAAAATAGGAGTCGGAGTGGCCGGAACCACACATATCTAGATTAAATCTGGAACACTAGATGTCCCAAATGTCTCAAAATTCAAAATTCCGTCCGATTTCACCCCTAGTTGCTCCTAGACACTCAGATTTCATCCGCCTCCCGCAGAATCAAATATGACCATCACCTTTTCATTGCTCTATTACACATGAATACATTATATCAGCGTGAAAACTCACGTTATAGACAGTCAAGTGGTCTCGAGACTATCAAACCATCCTAGAGAAACTTTTTGATCCTCTGAGAGACCATGAATAAGATTACTGATATGAGTGTGTAGGAGCAACTATCAGACCAATAGGACGGAGAAATTTTGAAGTCTCAGATGCGCTGAACTTTTACAGAGTAAAATTAACTGACCAAACCTGCATTGAAAGAAATATCTAACCACTGCTCTATATATATATATATATTATACACACATCGTTCCATTACCTAAGGTCGGCGCAAGACAAAAGAAAAACTAACGGAAATCGGCCGTTTCCAAATCACGAATATTTACATCGATATTATAAATTGTACAAATAAAAAACACTATAAATCATAACCAGACTTTTTCTTTCGCCGGCGTAACTTTGAAGTAATTGCAAAAGCAGATCTGCTTTTGAGTAAATTTAGCAGCTCGTACTCTTCAACGGGAGTAATGGAGAACGTTTTGGCTGCCGCTTCATTGGATGGAACGATGCAGCCCCTTACTTCTAACCACGGGGTCTTTCCCAACACGGAAGGTGGGTGATCAAAACGATTTGACTCTAAGTCCAACAGAATCATACTCTTCATCCGTAATAAGGATTTGGGGAGTGTAGTAAGACGATTATGCGAAATTTTAAGAGTCGTAAGTTGTGTAACAGTCGATAATACTTCGGGGAAGTCAGTAAATTGATTACGACTAAGATCAAGCTCAATCAGCAACTTCAACTTGCCAAATACATTAGGTAATGTAGTCAACAAGTTACCTTGCAAGTACAAACGTTGCAAATTTGCACAATTACACAATTGAGAAGGCAATGTCTCAATTTGATTGTTTCGGAAAGATAAGACTTGCAATTGTTTCATTTCGCCAATCGCCTCTGGAATGGTCGCTATGGAGTGGTTACACATCCACAGTTCTCTCAATTCTATTAATAGTGAAATAGATTGTGATTGTAAAAAAAGCTATGGGATCTTAATTCTACATTCCACACCTGAAAAACGGAATACATCGGAGGGCACTTTGAACAGACGAAATTCAATATCCGCTTTGCCTGAAACTGATGGTGGTGGCTTCGTCTGATCATTGTTTTCGCCATCAGTTGCTGGTTGATGATCTCCAGATAATACTTCAGCGAATAGCGGCGCCAAATCTTCTTCATGAACGGAATGGCCTTCTTCATGTGATGTCTCCTCTGCCGCTTGACTTCCTTGGCCTTCTTCCAATACTTCATTCTCATCAATCGTGACAATTTCTCCTTCCATTGAAGAATGCCGTTGACTTGGTTTTATAGGTGATCCTGGTTGTGTAGCAGTTCGTGATGGGTGCTGCGAATGCCCATTGGGCCAAAATTCTTTACATGCAAGATCTAAACGGCCAGTTTTGCGACCTATGAGCAATCGCAATCTAAATTTTTCTGTGGGGTCTTTTGGTGGGCCACTATCATTTTTCTTGAAAATTTTCTTGCCACCCAAAGGGTGTTGAGTGAGGGCATTCTCCCTGTTTCAAGAGATGTGAATAAAACACTACCACCCAATAAAATAGATAGAAACGTACTGTCTCCAAGGTCGAGCATCTACACTGGGATTTCGAGCCACTCGAGCTTGATATGACGCCTTTAATTGCCGTTCATATTCTTCAACTTTACTCTGTTCGTCAGGTTTCGCTTTATACTCCTCGTATTGAACGCGAATCTGAGTTAATGCATTCAGGAATGAAGGGCAATGCACACACTTTTTTAGTTGCACATCAAAATACATCACCAGCGAACCCAATTCGCGGGGAGTCATTTTAAAATTGAAAGTGCGTTTCATCATTTCTCTGAATTCAGATGGATTCAACGATTCTCCCTGGAATGCAACCAATCCCGCAGGTCCAATGGTCCTCTTATCTACCGTTCCTGCTAACCGCACAAAACGGTGTAGCACTGAATCAAAATCTTGCTCAGAGAAGTCAAAATCAACTTCTTGCCAGGCTTTCATTGATTTCTCGGCTTCCTTTTGTTCCTCAATCTTCTTGCGTTCTTGGGATTTATGTTGTTGCTCAACTTTCCATAGAGTCTTGATTCGATTTCGCTCATCAATACCTGTTCGGATAAATTGATTGACGAAAGTTTTACAATGAACTTCTCCTGTATTATTTTTATCGAAATATGAAACCAATGCCCACAGCTCTGGTACAGAAGTTTTAATATTGAAAACAAGTTTTAGCTGCTCTCGAAAAACATGAGGTGGCATGGTAACAGTATCAAATGCATTCAGAGGTGCAGCACCAGGCAAGGCCTTGTCATATTTAACTGCTCCTTGAGTGAGCTTCGTAAATGCAGATTGAAAATCTTTTTCAGTATATTCTCGACCTGGTTGCCCTTGGATTGGAAGAGAACCTGCTTCTGAAATGCTGGTTACGCTTCCTGATTGGCTACTGAGCAACAACATCGATTTATTGTCCAATGCTTCCAGCTTCCTCTTTTCCTCTTCAAGCCGCTGCTTTGTCAACTCTTTTTGTTGTTCTCGCCAAGTGGCTGCTTGACGTTGACGCTCTTCGTATCCTATTTTAAAAAATTTCTTCAAAAAATCCGAACAAATTATTCTCCCGGTTTTTTCAGGGTCGAAATGGTGCATGATAGCACCAAGTTCTTGCGGAGTAACCTGTTGAAAGATGTAAATTCACGAAACAACCAGCTACTACAAAGAAAAACCTTCATTTGAAATGCCATCTTCATCTGCAGCTTCAACACATGAGGCTCCATATCGTAGGACTCAAAGGCATCTAAACATGGAGCCCCTGGCATATTTTTGTCATATCTAAAATTCATCAAAAGGGAATCAAAAATGAAATAATCACAACGTATTGCAAACTTCTCACTTCCAGGCAGCCTCAGTTAACTTTTGCATCGCTGAAACGTATTCCTCGTCGGTATAAGCATAGCTAACTTTCATTGCATTTTTCGCTTCGAGCTCTAGCCGTCTCTTCTCGCTTTCCTCCAATTGACGTTGCTCATATCGCTTTTGTTTTTCAATCGCCGCTTTAAGCTCTTTTTCGCGCTCTTCAAAACCCATATTGATAAAAACTTTGGTGAACTCTTCACATGTAATGACACCATCACCGTTCACTAAAAATATAAAGTGAAAAAATGTTGAAATGCACAAGTATCAATACATACCATCGAAAACCGACATCAACGCTCCCATTTCAGGAGGATTTACATTCAAATTGAACACTCTCTTTAATTGCTCCTTGAAAATATGAGGTGGCATTTCCTTAACCTCGAATGCTTTCATACTCATCGCTCCTGGTGTAGTCTTGTCGT
>JACCEA010707710.1_pt1 | contig 10385 bp, 7 predicted proteins | sample 7449851 | NCBI WGS metagenome assembly JACCEA01 (sample SAMN15323453, study PRJNA562643) | freshwater metagenome | isolation source: river surface water | place: USA:Blue River Watershed | collected 2017-08-18 | reverse complement strand
TTTGATAACAAAAAAACTCCACTTCTCTTCGCTTCACGACCACGCACAGCAATTCTTTTTTCAACAAAATTCCAACGCGGCCTTCATTGGCATCTCTTTCTTTGCCGTCAATATTCTTTGTTTCTATTAAGATATTACTATTCGATCAAAATTGATTTATGATCGATAAGATTTTTAATTACATACATTGTACAATACCAAATCGAGTGTGTGTGTGTCTGCGGAATGAGGCTGCCAAAAGTTATCCGAAGTTTCGAAACTTTCAGGTTAATTTTCATGTACTTAAATTAAATAGAAGTATTTATTATTAGTTAACCGAATTTCGCCAATCCCAAATCGGTATTTTAAGATTATATCATGAATGATACACTTTATTACCAGTAGAATTGGGGTTACATGAGAAGCACTTCTATCAAGTGTATAACCTTTCTTTCCATAATAATGCAACAAAAACTCAATACAAGCTACACTACACTCACGTTTCTAGTTAAGTGCTGATATTATAAACAAAGATACCCCAATAAGAAAACTGATCAACACTTTCCAAGTGTGGATTTCAAATCATTCAATGATTCAAATTAAGAAAGCAGTGATTGCAACAATTTAATTATGTTGCAAGTAACAACTAATTGCTGTAAACCCAAAGCTGCAAAAGCCACAACAAATGACTTTCCCAATGAAGAGCTATTTCCCTATAATTGTCACTTGGGTCACATTGCTCTTCTCCATTGAGCAAAACCTTGTTTTGGGAAATAATAAGGTCGTCTCCCTATCAGAAAATGGCCCCTGTGAAACTAAAAGTTCCAGTCATGACAGCGGGTGCTCTTTCGGGGGTTCTGAACCACAATTCTCATGGATAGTATCTTTTAGCGAACCTTGTGGAGATGGAGTATCTACTTCAGCAATGTGGACCTTTTCTTTTTCATTGAATCATTTTTCTTCTTCCTCTGTCGAGTTGTCAAATAATAATCCACAGATGTTAGTTGAACAAACATACCCACCGACGGTCAACCCGATGATGGTCTTTGATGAGGAGAGTACGAATACCCCATCCCTGTCAGGTGAATTGAATATTTTTCCATCATCAACTCCAACTGCAATTGCACCTTCCATTACATCGGGGTCCGGTGGATATATATTAAATTGTCCCTCCACTATCTCCACTCCACCAAGCTTTTTATCAAGTGGAGCTCCTTCATCCGAGTCGTCACCGTTTTTGGGATCATCGTTTCCACCAACAACCCAAAATATGCCGCTGAGCCCAACATCGACACATGATGCTACATTTCCTCCAAGCTCATTATCGACTGCATTTGGGAATCCTCCGGTTCCATCTGCCACTCCAACGATTTCACAGAATTCTTCAATTTTTCCAACAACAATATTCACTAAGTTCGGAAACGAAACCGATGATTTATTTTCTTCCGCAGTGCCTACCAATTCACCAGTTATGCACTTCCCAAAACATGATCAACCATTGGTACCAACAACCAACTCACCCTCGATTATTAGTGATGAAACGTTATCTTTATTCCCAACCTATACTCCATCAGCATCATTAGACACAGCAAACCTATCTCCATCGGTTGATAAGACCCTCGTCATAGAGGATGGAATCCCCACTACTGTTCCTTCCCTACATCTGCATCATCCCGATTCCACAGCGGCACCTTCGATGGACGGATCTATTGTGACCACCAACAGTCCCTCGGTTGATCAATCAACAGAAAGTAAGTTACCTACCATACTACCATCTGATGCGTATCAGCCTGGTACTCTCCCATCCACGTCTTACATTGAGGATTCAGCTAATGCTCCATCATCTCCCCCAAATGGTGAAATCCTGACTGCAGTCATACGTATCATTATCACGATTTGGCGTATACCTCAAAATGTTCATGACCCAGGATATGCAATCATCCAAACAATTTTGGTCGATTTTCTTTCTCATTTCATTTTACTCCCTTCCACCTATTCCGTAAATCTGAGCACCACGAGTACCAGGAAAGAAGTAACCACTCAAACCAAGAATATTTTTAGAAGCCTAACACTAGAAAATTTGATATTTCACGTTGTTATCAACGTGAGTTCCAATGAAGATCCCATGCTATATGAATTGAAACTAAAGAATATGCTTCATACATACGAAACTGACATTCTTTGGAGAAATTGTACGTGGGGCTCACAGTATGAAACAACTATTCTTTCTGAGCCTTCCATGGTTGAAGCCTCATCAGCCATTCCAACTTTTTCGCCCACTGCACTGTCTTCTGATTCTTCCCATGTGATCGTGGACACATCCAACTCTCAGACAGTTGGGTATTTGACAAACAACAAGATATTGATAGGATTAATTTGTGGTGGCTTAGTGATTGTTCTTGGGGCGTTGTCTTGTAGTCTGCTCCGCTCTACTCGACTATATCCATCAAAGGCCACGGTTTGCTCTGATATTGAAGACTATAATCACGAGCTAACTCATTCCAAATGTATGACCATCGCTGATCAAAGGGAAGATGGTTCAAGATATATATCCGACGACATCTATATTCAACGCCATAACCATATTCCATGCGAAATTGAAACACTTTCCAACAACGAAGAAGTCAATTGTGTGGATGTTGAATCCTCATTCAAAAAAAGTGTACATGGAATGGACACAGCCTTAAATTAACAACTTTAATTGATTTTCATATTCATTAAAATATTTTGAGTTTGTACATCCGAAAAAAATGCCACCACTCAACCCATCATAGCGCAATCATTTCCTATCTGATAAAGCACCGCGGTTTACTCAGGAGATCAATCATTTTCAAAATATCTCCCATTTTGTGTCCGTAATCAGTGTGCTATGGGAATGTTGCAAAAATAAAATTCAAAACAGTCGTAAAGAAAATTAGAAACATTCTTACCTTCGTGATAATATCTGATAAATCAAGATTCTCAATCCCATCCGATTCTACTGGTGTAACACCACTTACCGAGTACTGAAATCGTTGATATCTAACAAATTTATAGGTGTGTGATTCGAAATTAATGTGAAAACATGCACAAAAATTACCTGTAAACAAGGCCAAGAATCATATCTTTCGAAGAGTAACCATTTATTATTCTTCCTCCCACTATTCTCCGAATTGCTGTCCACACTCTACTCTTCGAATTGACTGGTGAACCTAGTAAGATGACATCTTGAATTAAATTCAAAGGATTCTTGGCAAATTGTAGATTTTCTCCGCGGTTATTCGAATGTCCTTGATTATCAGCTTCTTCAACATTTTCCGAAGGCGCAGTTTCAAAATTATCTTCCATTATTAATTCCTGCAATGGAATAACAGTGGACGCTAGTTCTCGTAGGCAAGAGAAAATGACTCTCGCACCAAACGAATACCCAATTAATGTCACTGGACGATCACCTTGACTACCCGAAAGCAAGGCCTGAAAAAAAATAATAACAGTGGATATTCTCATGGCAAATCATAACCCCATACTAACATATGCGAGCTCCTTTCCAGCTGCATCTGCTCTTTCAATTGCAATAGTCCACAGATTATCGATAACATCGGTTAGTTTAATCTAAATGAATATATTTACTCCATGGTTAAGTCTTTATAGATGGAGCCTCACCAGCATAGCAGGCCAGAGCACAGCGGATGCGAGAGCTGTAAAAACTGTTGCCGCCAGTACATTCTGTTATTAAAAAAGAAAATTATTGCCATACGGGAAAAGGGTCTTGAACTGTCACCTGAACGGCAGATGACGCTAAGCTTTTTATCAGCGCGAGAATACTAGATCCCAACTGCAGCTGAAGATCTGTCTCCCATCGCAGTAGGTACAATTCATATACTTGAGCTTCCTCACGTTGAGACCAATGCCTTCAATTTATATAAGTCTTCCCATTAAACTAACATAACTCAACATAGCAAGTAGTTCTTACCATACGTTGTTAATACATTCCAGTTCTTCTTGTTGGCTTTCAGACAGAAGCTCTCCGTCCCCATTTCGATTATCATCTCTAAGAGTGCTACTCTTAGGCAGTGCAGGGTTAACAATATCTGACCGTTGATATATATATGGAGCCAGCTCCCATTTGCTAATAGGGATACTGAATATGCTCATTTTGGATTTGCCTTCCAGAAATTCTGCGGCAGTTTTGGATAATGATTCCAAAACCTCCGGATATTTTAAGTCAGGAAAGTCAGGAATAAGGTTATTAACGTCCATAGGATTCTTCCCCGACAAATCTGTAATCTCACCAAAAAGAGTATCAAAATCATTTTCAAACGCCAACAATTCAGAGGGTATTTTCGATATTCTATATTGGTCATCCATATCAACCAATGACTAATCAATTGAAATAACCACTAACCTTTCTCTCATATGAATGGAATAAAACCGAAAAAGCCGCTCCTGTGGAGACATATCATCTGGAACGATTCCCATGGATCGTTTATAATCCTCTTTATGATTAAGCCATCCAGACACACTAATAATTACCGCCATTTTTCCTTCTTCGCCATATTGTTCAAATTCAAATTCACTAATTCCGCGTGTTCGTTTCATCATTTTATAACCTGTTAATCCTGCACCAGCACCACCAAACAATGCTGCCATCGTGGTTACAGATACAGTTGCGGCAAGGGTAGAAGTACCCATCACTACCAAAGCACCCGCAATCGCTGGAGCTGCTAACCCTCCAGTGACAGCAAGCAGCGCTCCTGCGCCGACAGATGCTGCTCCAATTTTCAAATATCGCTTGTATCTCTTGTTCCGCTTTTGCTCCTCTGTCAATGCATCATTGGCGTTGGCAGCTTTGCTACTATTTGACAATGAATTTAGATATGCATATATGTAGGAGCAAAAGAGTCTCTCCATAGTGATAAAATCTAAACGGTTGATGCCACAATTAAAGCACATCTGCCTCAATAGCGAACGAGTAAAACCAGTATTGAGAGTTTTTGAAGTGAAATAAACCATCAGCCTACAAATCAAATCTAATTGTTGATAGTATGTCAATCCAGCTAAACCTAGTCGAAATGGTTCAGTCATAGCATTTTGTTGACCAATTGTCAAATTCGAATGCTCTTGAGACGAAATCATAGGGAGGTAAGCTTCCATGATCTCTTCAGCAAGTTCCAATTCCTTCACAAGATTTCGCAACATTTCAACAACAAATAATGGAACTTGGTCGCCGTCACGCTGTTCTGAAGAGTTAACTCGATCATATTGAGATGCTAACTTCCCTGTATCAGAGAGTTGGAAAGATATGTTCAAGATGATCAACGCGAAAAATGCATTTCTCTCTGCTCTTGTCAATATTCTACTACTATGTTCTTCTTTGCATCTAGGTGTATCTTGTTTTTGGCGTCGCGTAAAAGCCATCATTTTTCCCCCGCTATTTGATGAAGATGGAAGACTATTACACTCTATCCATCGTACATATTGTACAATATTGTACACTACCGGCAATATTGAATCTGCCAAAGACTCTGGACTATGGGACCTCCACAGCAGAGCGAGAACAGCCCGCACGCCACACACGCCACAGCAGCAGCACAGCCCGAGCGAGCCCCAAGCCCACAACACAGCCCGCGCTCCGCACTGCTGCAACACCACAGAGATCAGTAAGGGTCAGCTTTTTATTGTTAAATTATTAAGTTCCAATAATTATGTTATATTAGGCCTATGAATATACGTATAAAAATATTTAGAAGTAGAAAAGTATATCGTGAGGAAGTAGATATTCCCAATCTAGAATCTTCTATGTCTTCAACGTCTTCTTTAAAACTTCTATTATCATAATTACTACCAACTAAGATCCCCCTGTGAAAATAAACTTTAAACTACAACATACAAGAAAAAAAAACAAGTAGATCCTGCCAACTAGCTGTATGTACTATCTCTATACTAGGATACTACCAGGCTGGTAAGAATGTCATCAGTCTACCTCATTTTCCGTTTGAAGTAGAATACATAGAATAATAGAAATAGCTGGTATATCAAAAGGAAGTAGATATTCCCAATCTACTACGTCTTTCCAATTAAATTCATATACTACATCTATTACTTTCTCAGAATCTATATCAACTACGCAAGACAGTCTATTGTCAGTTTGTTAACTTATCTTTGTAGAACTATGATACACAATACGCAATAGAACTGTGTCAATTGAATTGTATTTGGTATAGAGTACGTGTGGTATTATTTAGCTCATTCCCAATTCCTTGATTATATATCTTCACATTTTAGGACTTGATGAGTATCATCTGCAAATTGTGTTTGCTTCATAATTTAACGTCGAAAAAAATTAATTGACACAGCTCTTGGTGTATTGTATGCATTTTACCATAGTTCAACATGAATAAAAAAGCAAACTGATGATTGATTGTTATTTTAGTTGGTGTTTATTGTTCTATTCAGAATAAAGTAAGTTGTAATATACCTTTCTAGAATTATTTACAAACGATCACCTATCTCCACTAACTGTGAAATTTTTCTACTGCACGATATACTCAAATCATAAAGAACTATAAAGGTTAGATCTGAATCAGATACGCTTGTTGGGACGACGACATATCATTACCCTTGTAACACTGATACACAATATATTTATACAGCGAAGTAGATATTCCCAATCTACTTTGTTCAATGATGAGAAGATTGCAGAGCAGTTGAAAATTTTGCTTTTCATTTATTCGCCGAGACAGAAAATATATTGGAGATAAAGATATTACCCACAGTCCAAGAGTAAGATAAAAAACTGATCATAGATTGTCATGTGTACATTCTGTAATTAGTTATTGATTGAATTCAACTAACTTTATTGGGGAATATACTTCCGCTTGATAAAATATACGATGTTGTACTACAGCCATCAACCGTAGAGAGAAGTAAAAAAAGTTCCATGCGCTATAGTATTCTGCACAATATTTTAACAGAGGCTTGATTTTAACTTACTGCATCTAATATATTATGAAATGACTAATACCAAATATATGATCATTATATCAATACCCGATACAGAATTAAGTATTCTCATGTCGCTCGCCTTTCTCACTCTCTAGCTCTTAAATATCAATTACACCACAAGGACAAACCATCAGTGTAGGCATATTCATTACTTACAGTATGGAGTACGTATAATATTACTTGCCATATAACATTCAGATTTTGTTGAGAACACCGATAAAAATCGACTGTGTGGTCAAACGTTCACCAATGTTCAATGAAAGCGGGACATCATTGAAAATCGCTTTCGAAACTTTGATGATGATCACAATTTAAATGAATCGATTACTGCCAAACCATAGAAAGCAAGATTATGTTGTCAAAGATAATTTCTGTTGTCTTCATTAGCGTTGCAGTTGTTTGTAATGCGGAACAATTAGAACCCATCGGATTACCCGTTTCGTCGCCAACTGCAGCAACGCCTACTACGCCGTTTGGTGCATTACCCACTGTCCAATTCCCAACTAACCAAGAACCCTTCCCAACCAAAACCTTTCCTCCAATTGGATCCCCTTCCAGAAGCCTTCCTCCAATTGGGTTACCAACTACTTCTGTGCCTCCAATAAGTTTGCCACCAATTGGGCCACCGACCACTACATCTCCACCAGTTTCAGTTCCCACTGGTTCATTACCGCCAATCAATTTTCCAACCGCCATACCCAATACGCTTTCTCCATCTGCTTTAGTAACCACCATACCAGCACCATCTCCAACAGCTCCACCCACATTATCTCCCACGCAAGCAACTACCGTTGTCCCCATTCCAACTGCGCCTCCTATTCCACCATCCAAGGCACCCACCGGACAGCCAGTTCCAACGGCGCCGATGCCAACAACGCCGATTCCCACACCAACTCCTCCCCGCCCGACAGCTCCAACGCCCACAAAGCCTGTTCCGCATCCTTCACAGCCAATGCCAACAGAACCTATTCCCCTCCCAACAGCTCCAGTTCCAACAGCGCCATTGCCAACCAAGCCACTGCCACAGCCCACACAACCTGTTCCTATTCCACCACTACCTACAAGTTCATTTGATGAAGGTAGAACTTTAGGCGATCAATTACGACGTAACCAAGGCAGCAACTAAGTCGCTTGTATATTGTGCATAACTTTCGCAAATTTTGTCGATTAACAGATAACTGTAAAAAACACCATTTTTATCGTCAACATTAATATTTCACAACCAACAATGACTTAATAATTATCTGGTATTATATCCACAATGACCATAGGCGCCTTATACATTAAATCTGGAGAGTAATAACCGAATTAAAAACCGTTGGGGATGTGGGTCTTCTGGCTGCGCCTGCTTTTGATGTCGCTTGTCGTAGAATTTTATGTACATATTATATATACACAATACATAAAGAACGTCACAGCATTGCACCAGCATTGGTACCATTGTCGGTTCTGCAATGAAGCGAGGCCTCACATCGTTAGTTCGCTCTATTAGTCCCTTCACAAAATCTTCTGCAAATAAGGCTAAGCCCACTGCTGGCATCAATGATTATGATTATTCCACTTATTCGTGGGACTTGTCTGATGTTGATTTAAGAGTATCATTGAAACATTTTTATCGAAAATTCAACCCAGAAAAGTCTTTCATTGTCAATGAAATACTTGGCAAATATGTTGGGGAAGAGATCCAACTACTGCAGCAACTTTGCCAGCGATATAAATTGACTCAAAATGACATGCAAGAGTTTTTGGACTTATCAAATCATCACGATGGATCATCAATTGGAGGAGGTAGTATAGGGGTGAAAAGCTCCAACGGTAAGAAAGTTTCCCGAAGCTCGAGCTTTAGCACCTTGTCTTCCCGACAGCGTTCTGAAGATGGTAGTCAAGTCGGGTCACCACAGAGTTCAATTGATAAAAGAGGGAAAAAAAAACATGATAAGGATGACTCATCTGTTGCTAGCGCCTCCAGTAATTATCACCAGTTTGATTGGGATTTATCAAATGTCGATGTTGGAAAAGCTTTGACCACAGTATACAAGAGATACAATCCAACCAAAGCACCAAATCTAAATGCAATCAAGAACAAGTCTGATTCCGAAATTGTCTCTCTCTTGCGCCAACTTTGCAAACGTCATGGCCTCAGTGAAGATGAAATGCAAGATGTGCTTGATACTTCAATATATGGAGATTATGATGGTGGAAATCATGACCACCGCAAAGGTGTAAATAATGGATCACATCATCCATCAAACAATCTAATAAATTCTATGAATGCACCAACTGGTGGAAAATCAGCGGAAATTTTTTCTAGATTGAAAACTAAAAATGAGGATATTCCGAAGTTTGACGACGATTTCGATGCAGTAAATGATGGTAATGGTGATCTTGATGAACAACCAGATAGATACCAAAACAATACTACTGGGCGTAACTTTAATGATGATAATAATAATCAGTATCTGCGCCAACAACAATACCCTGTCCAAAGTATGACTATCATGACGCCCAGCAGTACAATGGGTAGACGTGGTTCTGCTCCACCCTACAAACCTCCTGCTGTCCCGCAACCCACACAACCCGCAGAAATTTCTGCACAGTATGAAAAAAGATTTCAAGCATCATTTCAAGAAGGTATTTTGATACATTCTATTTTCATTGAAAATATTCATAATTTTGGATTCTACATGTCCTCTAGGGGCGCGGCAACGGGTCCCTTTTCAAGATCAAGTTGACATGGAGGACAACGATGGTGAACCAGATGACTTTTTACAATATACCCATTCCTTTGCAAGTACTGGTGGTTCGCTTCCTCCCCCACCTCCTCCATCTTCCCAGCCTACTCCACTGGAAATCGATCAAAGTCGACAGCTTGAATCCCTTAAGAAAGAATTGCATGAGGCGCAACAGCAAGCTGTTAACTTCAGCAAAGATAACCAAGAACTTGCGAAACTCTTAAAAGAATCCAGACAAGAGCAGAAGACAAAGTTATCAAAAGCAATTGTACCAACCTCTTCGAAGTCAGTTCAAGCTGATGATATCGTCACAACTGCGGAGTTGCAGCGTCTCAAAGCCCAACTTACCGCCAACGAAGGTATGAACATTAAAATTCCGTATGATTTGGCTTAACATTTACTCCTTTCCTCACAACTTCATACCATTATATAGATCGCACGCGAAGAATTGAAGAGGAAGACGCACAACGAAGCCAAAAGTTTTTGAAGTTGGAAAGAAATATCGAAAGCTTGCAAAGAAAATTAAAAGCTTTGCAAGCTGACAAAGCCGATTTACTGCAACTAATAAACATTTTATCAACTGCTCCCATCGCATCCAAGAATGTACTAGAGTCATATCTTGCAAAAATTGCTTCTGATAGCCCAAAATCTGCTCGTGTTGGTGAGCGTATCATGGATAAGTCCATGACC
>JACCEA012373882.1_pt1 | contig 10387 bp, 9 predicted proteins | sample 7449851 | NCBI WGS metagenome assembly JACCEA01 (sample SAMN15323453, study PRJNA562643) | freshwater metagenome | isolation source: river surface water | place: USA:Blue River Watershed | collected 2017-08-18 | reverse complement strand
GCTCTGACTGTTCATTATCGTTGTCGGATGGAACAGGAAATGACGTTATTGTGGTAAATGAAGCAAATTCATTGGTGCAGTTGAAAGTAGATGACCTTAATTTGGCACTATCAAAATTTATCCTGATGAAGCTTTCGCCTCAACAAGGACTGGATAATGGAACATTTGTGGAAGAATATATGCAACCAGAGCTGTCCACTTCTTACCATGCGCTTTCAATGGTAAAATCTCCTTCGAATACACCTTTTCAACCTCTACATTCACCACGCGGGACTCTACCATCAGCCTTTGATAAATTGTCTGAAAAGGTGCCAGTATTTCACGCTGGGTTTGGTCCACCTTCGAAAAGTAGAAATACCAAGAAAGAGGAAAAGAATTTAAGATCAGATCAAACACAAAATGCAAATTCTGTTCCACCGTTGATGACAAAAAAGTTCATTAGTTATGCAGATTGGATCAATATATACCCTGGATTTATTCAAGCACTTCATAAAGTCATTTTGGAAATAAATATGGGTTACAAAAAAATTCAGCAACTTCCTTATTTAGCAATTAACGATAACAAAGTGCAAGATGTATTACGAAGATTAAGAAGAGTTGATATTAGTGGCTGGAGTGCTCCGAAAGAATCCATTGCTGACGGATTTCAGAAATGGCAAAATTTACAAATTGAAGTCTTAACCATGATGGAAGAGCAACGACGTTTGAATAGATACAACTTGGGATTTGATACTGAATCAAGGTGGCGATGTTGTATTTGTGCGGGTTCTTTTCACGAATGTGTTATTTGTCCATACACATCACCACATTGGATGTAGCTTATTCCCTGCTCGATTGATGGCGTTTCTGTATGAAAGAATTCGAATGTTTTACAATTTGAGGTTTCAGAAGCTTGAAAGACTGTATCAGTTATCAACTACACTATATTTAATCTCATAGATGAACTGTATCCCATACGATAAAACAGATAATTAAGATAACTCCACACTCTCTAAACGACATATTACAGTTGCTAGACCATATATGAGTCTAATTCCTTTTTCAAAAGTTATTGGACTATAAGCCTATACCAGTGACGTGACTGGTATAGGAAAATTACGCAGCAGCAGAGCGCAGCAGCAGGCGCAGCAGGGGTGCGCTGCTACGCCTCGCCACTTTGCTTGGGTTCGCCAAAGAATTCGTGACATTCCATTCCCAATCCCATGACTTGCATTAAAATATTCCTATTTCAGTCACCAGCGGACAAATCAATCTACCCTTTCTAACATACCTTGGGGTGCGTGCGAAGTGAAGAAATCTCAATAAAGAAGATCGAAAATGGATCTTCAATTTCGTTTGAAAACTATTCAGTTTTTTAATCGTTCAACTGTTATAATTTGTCAGAATGAGAATGGCCCTTGCCCTTTAATTGCTATTGCCAACATTCTCTTGTTAAGAGGTATCTTGAATATCTCCACTGATCGTAGTTATGTATCTCTTGACGAAGTGAATCAATATGTTGCTGATGCTCTGATTGAAGAAAGTACAAAGCGTCTGAGTGGTGCAAATGAAGTTCGGAATGAAGTGCTAGGAAACAATCTCACAGGTAATGAAATACTGCCTGATGGTATCATACCGAATCATGAAGAAATCAATCATCATATTCAAGATGTCTTATCAATTTTACCAAAATTATCGAATGGATTGGATTTGAATGTACACTTCAACGGGGTGAATAAATACGAATTTACTCAAGAAATTACTATTTTTGATGCATTGAATATTCCATTAGTTCATGGATGGTTATATGATGAATCAAATGATCCTGAACTATCATCAATCATAGGTAATAAATCATATAATTTATTGTTGAATGATTTGGTTGAGTACCTTTCATTGAAGGAAAAGTTATATCATAATACATCATCTCATATAACAAGTTTACCAATTGATAATGATCGTTGTACTGCTCCTGCCCCAGTTGTTCTGATTTCACCCACATCTCCATTGCCTCCAAATGAGGAGGTAGTCATATCTCCCGGTAGTGTGACTACTCAAACCACAAGTGGTTGTAGTGATCAGACCCAAGATACAGCAAATGAATCTTTGGGAGTTGATCAACCAATTGATGAAGTAGCAGGAACATTAGGTGAATCAGTTGAGCCTATGTTAAATAGTGGTCCAACAAATGTATATGTGGACCAATATATTGCGAATGATAATCGTGTCCCAATCGAAGTCATTGTTGAAAACAAGATGTATGAATCTCCAGTTGATGAAACCAGTGCTAGCGTTTCTCCTGTCCCACTACGAACAGTTGATAACATTCAAATTCAAAGAGAAGAACATGATACTCTACAGTTGAATGCAGAAGAAACTAGGCTTTTACGTGATGGTCCCAAAATAGACGACTTTTTAACTCGTACGGCTTCACAATTGACTGAGAAAGGTATCTTTCGTTTATATGACTTTATGAATGACCGACAGCTTGCAGTTTTCTTCCGCAACAATCACTTTAGCACTCTTTTTGCATACAATGGACAGTTGTTTCTTCTATTAACGGATGTTGGTTTTTGCGATCAAGCTGCTGTATGGGAACTATTGGTCAGCGTTGATGGGTAAGTACTGCTGTCGCGCATTTTCATTATTCATTACTATATCTTTTTTTCTTTCTCCTACTGTCGTTGTGCTTATATTAGTGAGACTGAATTCTTTAATGATCAGTTCATAGCCATTTCAGAGCATCCTCATGTCCCTGAAGGTTCCATCAATCGTGGAGTCGAATATCTCCCTAATCCAGACTTAGGTCCCATGGTACATGGTACTGTTTGCTTGCCACCCAGTGCACCACTAACTCTCAATCCCGCTCCTTCCAAGGTTACTAACGTTTCAACTTCTACCGTCACATCTCCTATAGTTGCGATATCGCAAGCACCTTCTGTAACAGAAGCTCCTTCTTGCTTTAGTGTTGAGACTGGTGATTGCACAATTTCATCTCCTCTCCACGATTCATCAGTACGCCCCATTGCAGTTATAATGCCACCCTCGTCAATCTTAGCAAATGGAACCAATACCACGAATGAATATGGTGTAGTAGGAGAGGCGAAGGTGATATCTCCAGTTTCGTTTGTAAATGTTCCAAATGGTTCCCAGTCGACGACGAAGCAAATGTTTACTGATAGTCATGCTAGTAATTCATTTGTCACTGTCGATGAAGATGCTGATCTGCAATTTGCTTTGCAGTTGCAACGAGAACTAGACAGGGAGGCCGAACTTGCTGCTGTCCACAATTCTAGCTTACCTCAAACCAATAGAGAAGAGCAACGTTATCCTTCAAATCAACCACCTATGTCTAGGAATCAGTACACACCATATCAATCAGATTCTTTGGTATCCGATCAGTTAGATCTTGATCAACAAATGGCACTGGAGTTACATTACCAAGAAATGAAAGCGGCAGAGAATGCTCAAAGACCTGTTGCAGCAAATCGACCTCAAGGATCAAATCGCCCTGTTCATCACACCACACAACATCGTCGCGCAGGAAATAGCAGCAACAATACTCAAAGTAGTGCCTCCCAATGTAACATTCAGTAATATTCGTTGTATATAATATCAAGTGGTCAGTTTTATTGTAGTGCGCTTAATGTATGTCCACAATATCTTGCAAATTAGTTGTTTATTGATGTGTTATCTAATTACTAACTATTTACGAAAGTCCTCTTGATGATCACTCCGCAATAGAAAAGCCTGAACGAATGGAAGCATGAAAAGGCGAGAAGGAAAAATTCCTTATACCAACTATATATGATCTAGATACTAGTAAGCAAATAATTACGATGACAGTGAAGGAAGTATGAACATTCGTTGTATATTCTCATTATGGATTCGCAATCCTTAAACTCTTCATTCTGCCTATCAATATCAGAACAAAACTTCCAGTACCATATAAAAATATCACACTAATTAAGGTATGAACCTGATGTGTTCAAATTAGATTTTTGTATAAACTTGCTTATATATTAACCTAGAACCACTACCGTGAAAGAAATATCTACAAACTACAGCTATTTTCAAAACTAATAGACGACCAATAATTGTCTAACCTTTCGTTATACACTTTTCCATACGGAATCAGGTTCCTGTTTACTAATGAACAATCAATCTCACACGGGATATTTCCAGCACATGATGAAATATGAAGAAAACTAAATAATTATCATGATCAATTGTCAAGTCCTAGGCTCAGTGAGTGTTCGCAATAGAGGAGCTCAAGCTTCTTGAATATCTTCAGCAAGATTAGTTTTTGGCAATTCCGCGACGGGAAGATCACTGGTCAATTTCAACAAAGTACGTTCTTTGGATGCCAATCCCCCTTTTACCACACGACGACGAACATTAGCTTGGTCTTGATTTGGTAGCTCTTTACGATTTTGCTGCAAATCACGAACTAGGCTTGTCAACTTCTCACGCTCTTGTGACAAGTCCTCAACACGCTTCATTAAATTATCTCTCTGCAAAAGGCATAGTCTGGTCACTCTGGACAACGCACACATAATAATTCTCATACCTCTATTGTTAATTGTGAATTCTGTCTCGCTAATGAGCGCATGACTGACTCTTTTGTTTCCAAAACAATTGTTTGAGCTTCCTTGTTCGCTTCTAATTCCGCCACTAATTGTGAAACCCTGAACTGTGCAAGTTCAAGAGCCCTGGCAATATTTTGTTCTCGGTCAGTAAATCCAGTGTTACGATTGAAGCTGACAGTACGACTCATGTTTCTATTATTGTTGTTCGCTGGCCCTGGAGCACCGGGAGCTGTGTTACCCGAAAACCATGACCAAATACCGCTTTGAGCGCCTTGTTTGTTTCCCGGTCCTCCATTTGGAGCTTTTCCACTTTGGTTCTGCCATAATTTATGGTATGCCTCCTCCAGTTTATCTTCAACTTGCGTGCGCGTTTGCTGTTCCTGACTTAGCTTCATCATCAACCGTTGAACATGCAATTCGTACTCTTCACGCAACTTTACATATTTGTCAGCGAAATTTTGAGCAGATGCTTGGGCAGTTCTATTGGCTGAAAGAAGAACACCCACTGGAATTACGCCCAAACTCTTCTACAAGAATAATTTCGCTTACCAATTTCATGCTCATTAATTGCAGAAGTTAATTCCTTAATTTGATTTTGGAAATGCTCATTAATGGTCTTACTATGCTCTTCCAAATCAGCCATTGACATTGTCGCGGGAACCCCATCTGGAGCATCATCTGTTGCCGTAGACCTTGGTGTGGCAACTTGACGTGCTCTACCATTTCGTTCGGGTGTAGATGGATCTTCCTCCACTTCATCAAAACTAAAAACACTAGATAGAAGGAAAAATAAACTTGAAAAAGGATAGTAATTCCAAAATTGCCTAACTTACGTATTTACTTGAGGAGTGACACCTGGATCACTTCCAGAACCCATTTGACTATTCTCTAGGAATGAAGAGGAAGTTTTCAATGTTTGAGCCGATTTCTTCGAATTTAAACTTGACTATTGTAAAACCAAAAATATCAAATCCGGCCCCTGGTGACAAAATAAGATATGCAGTTAACGGCTTACCTTCAATAATTTATCTTCGAGTTCTGCGATGGTGGATTTCAATGCTTGCGATTCCGTTGCTAATTCTAAATGCTCTTCTTGCGCATCCTTCATTTTCATTCTCTCTGTTTCTAACTCTTCTTCTAATGTCCCTATCTTCGCTTTCAAGGCGGTAATGTCATTAAGCATCTGTTCCTTCTCATCAAGCAATTCCTCGCGTTCTCGCATCCAATTCGCCATTTCCGCTGGATCCATTGAAGGAGCACCGAGATCAATCCCCGGTGAAAAGTCACCGCCAAAATCACGACTCATTAATGCTTGCGGCGGTAGTTGCTCATACTCTTGCAACTTGGACTTTAATTGGCCCAACTCCCTTTTAGCAGTAACTAACATTTGCTTTAACTCCTCCACTGAGTACTCCTCATTTACGCGTGCATGGTTCTTAATTCTCTTAGCTCTCTCACCAAACCGCAAAGTTGATAAAGACTCTGGGGTATGTTTATGTTCGGGATTACAGCAAATTATCAAAGTTGTTTTACTGTTTCCACCAAGAGCATCCATCAAGATCATTGTTAATTTCGAGTCTCTATATGGCACATGTCCTTGATTATCGCAAAGAGCATTAATCACCATACCTAAAGTCGTAAGTGACCCATTTATATTTTTTGCTTCTTCCAAACGCATACCACTTGCTCCAGTTTTAGAAACTTTCTCTGAACCAGCAAGATCGACCAAGAACAAATTCCCCTTTTTGTTACGACCTGTCGAAGTATTCTTTTGATCAACAAGGATCGAAACAATACTATGACTGCGAGAACTCTCCGCATTCATTAAAGTCGGAGCTGCAGCACGATTTGCTTTACCAAATTCTATCACACGCAAAACACTATCCCGATCTGTGCAATAAATCTCAGTTACATCTTGTACAATGAACCCTGACGACTTTGTTTCACGAAGTTTCAAATTGACTTGTTGTGGATTGAGTAAATCTCTGACTTTCTCACAATATATCTCATAAAAGGATAAAATAACTTGAAACTGATTGTCTTCATCGGCATCTTCAATCTCATCAAACAATTTATCCACACAGCGCGGAATAATACCTTGAGTATGTGGATCACGCAAAGAAAGTCCTTCCATGCTGAAACTTTTACCAGCAGATGTTTGACCATAAGCCATGATTGTGCCATTGAATCCTGCCATAACAGCATCGACCACACCTTTCACCTCATTGAACATTTGCGTTTGAGTTGTACGAGTTCCAAAAACCTTATCGAATTTAAACGTTTTATTATCTGACATATCATTCATGTATTGCACTTCATTGTATTCTTCATCGAGTTTGAAATTGTCAATTACTTCCGTGTTGCCATCAACTCGACCTGATTCCCGACGGCTGGAATTTGCATTAGCTTCACCTTGACGACCAGGCCGAAAGCGACACAATACTTTAATAGAATCACTGTTGCTGGGTTCTGATGCTCCAGCATCCGATCCAAGTTTTCCTGGTCCACCTGCACTGCTGCGACGATTCTTGGATGAAGGAGCAGCACTCATTTCCCTAGACAGAATTTTATCAGAAATGATCCAGTGGGAATCGATTGTTTATTTCCCCTCTATTAATGTGAGTGTGAGAACGGTTGTTAGCGTAGCTCTCGGTCCAGTTTTCTTTCTTGAATCAAATAATACTTCTATTTTTGGTATTGTAATCGGCCGCTTATTGCGGCGGGCGTTGGGGTGGGCAGCAGGCCTGATGCCGCTCCCGCTCTGCTGCTCGCTCGCTCTCTCTTGTTGGTGCTGCTACAGCAGCAGCAGGCGCATAGCAGCGATAAGTACGTAGCCGACCGTTGGTTTGATTTTACGTAGAACACGGAAAGGGATCTGAATCCTTTCGGAAAATATCTACAAACAAAATTTGGTTGTGGTGGGCTTGGTGAACGGCGGTTGGTTTTTGGCGTTGGCTGCTGTGCTGTGGTGTTGTATTTATTATCTTTTACATCAACATTACCTGTAGTTCTTTGCTCTGGTTTTGGCTTGATAAAGATTTGTTCTGCATTGTGATTGAGTTATTTTCAGGATGCAACTCAACAACGACAATAACAAGCAATATGCCGTTGCAGCACCAAGTGCTGGTGGTGCTGGTGGACCTCAACAAAACAAGAGAGATTCTGCATCTTTTGTTGCCAAGAAAATGGCTAATCCTGCTCAAAATCAGGATGTGAGCTATATTGTTAGTGCTGCAACTAACTACTCCGAGACTTTTGATTACGTTATGGTGTTTCCATTGAAAGATGGTGTTCAATCTGATTATACCAAAGATACTGTGCACCGAATGTTAGAGGCCGGTTTGGAAGTATTTACTTACAAATCGGTTCAAGAAGATGAATTGCTTGTTATGATTCGTGCTCCTGTAAGTAATTTCTGCAATTTTTTTCTTGGATGGTTATTTCTTACATTTCATTCAGTTGGATCTTTTGAAAAGATTTGCAGATAAGATCGATTACAAGTTAAGGGCCGATAAAGTTGTATTGCAAGAAGTTCTCGCTGCTGGTAATGAAAGAAAGAAGATCAAGCCTGTTATAATTAGTACCAACCCGGAACTCACCCCTTTCTCTCCATATGAGCATATCTATCTCAAGTATGATCAGGAAGTCAATCAATCAACTTACTACATTCCAAGTGGTGAAGCGACTTGCTTTGGCAAATCAATTCGTTTAAAGTTGATCTACTTGTTGATGCGTGCTCAGAAGCGTCTTGGTGGATGTGATATTGAGTTGAATAAGTTGTTGCACAAAAAGAGAATGCTTGCCATGTTCCCTTTGCATGACCACAAGTATACTGATTACATCAAGGAGCGTTGTTTTGATGCTAAGGTTATGCCTTGGGATGCTCCTGTTGCTGAGATTAAGGATTACTTCGGTGAGAAGATTGCTTTGTACAATGTCTTCTTGGGTCATTATTCTTGGTGGCTGATTATTCCCAGTATCATCGGCTTAGTCTTTCAATTGGTGGTTTGGGGAACTGGTAACTTTTCTCATCCAGTATTACCCTTTTACTCTTTGCTCATCACAGTTTGGTCTGTATTAATGTTGGAGTATTGGAAGCGCCAAGAATGCTTCGCTGCTTTGCGTTGGGGTATGACCGATTTCGAAGAGCTTGAACAAGATCGTCCTGAATTTGTCGGTGACATTGTTAAGTCTTACATCAACGGTCGTGATATGATGTACTTCCCACCTGATAAGGCCCAACAATTATTCAGCATCTCACAAAGCATAATTACTGGCTTCATTGCATTAGTGATCGGTGTTGTTGCAGCTATTTACGTCTTTCGTTTCTTTTTACAAGAGAATTCCGATACTTCCGCATATTCATCAACAATAGCTTCTGTGTTGAACACCATTCAAATCACTATCTTTAACATGATTTATCAATACTTAGCAAAAACGTTGACAGATAAAGAGAATCACCGTACTGATACTCAATATGAGGATAGTTTGATTGTTAAAATGTTTGTCTTCCAATTTATCAACTCTTATGCTTCGTTCTTCTTTTTGGCCTTTATCGCTGGAAACTTACCAAAACCAGATGGAGCTCCAGAAGGTGCTCTTGGTCAATGTGGGGCTTCTAACTGTATGGAACCGTTATCGATCAACTTGGCAATCATCTTTGGTTCCCGTTTGACTGTGACCAATGTATTGGATATTTTGATTCCTTACATCACTTACAGGAGAAAGTTAGCCGCTGAGACTAAAGATAGTGATCCAAGCAAGACATTAACTCCTGCCGAAGAAGATTATATGTTGATGCAGTATGAACCAATGTTAGCTAGTATTCAAAACTATGCTGATACTGCTGTCCAATATGGTTTCACTTTGTTGTTCATCACTGCTTTACCTTGCGCTTCATTCTTTTCATTGGTTAATAACTACGTTAAGGTGAAGGTCAATGCGTGGAAACTCATTACCGTAAGTCGATATATATATATATTTTAATCGTTTTCTATGTTAATATATATTCCCTTTTGTTGAATAGTTCTATCAACGCCCTATCCCCACTGGAGCTCAGGACATTGGTACTTGGCAAGTGATTTTCAACGTAATTTCCATCGCCTCTGTCATAACAAATGCTGGTTTGATTTGCTTCACCATGGATGTTCTTTGGGATTATACTCTCACAGGTCGTGTTTGGTAAGTATAACAACTTTCTGTATAAAATTGCAGTTGATTATTTTTATTCTTCAGGTTTTTCATTGGTTTCCAATGGGTGTTAATTGGCATCCAATTTTTATCGCAAGTCATCATTGATGATGAACCAGAAGAAGTAAAGATCCAAATTGAACGCATGAAGTTCATTAAGGAGAAGATTATTGACCGTGTTGCGGATGAAGACTTCTTGGATAAAAACACATCGATGGAACAACACGACGTTGAAGAAAGTGGTGGAAATTCCGGTTGCTGTGGTTCTAAAACTGGCAAAGCTCGTCATCGCAAAGCTCAAGAGAATTTGCCTGATATTCCATCTTTTAACTATCCAGATGGAAATCACCCTGGCTCTTGGCCAGTTCCTCTCAATAAAGACAGCTCTCCTCAGCCTCCTAAGAAGGATGAAAATACCGTAACTGCTTCAGATCTGGATGCATATGCAGCCAAGTTTGCCAATCCCGTTGCTGCTGCCCCGGCTGCATACCATTAAATATTAAACTATTTATCTTTTTATATTGTTTCGGCAAAGGAAATGTATTTTAAGGTTGGATACGAAAATGGGATCCCATGAAGACAAGATAAAGATTATCGTTTAGTATTAGTATGGTCAATAGTGATGTGTT
>JACCEA011894641.1_pt1 | contig 10387 bp, 8 predicted proteins | sample 7449851 | NCBI WGS metagenome assembly JACCEA01 (sample SAMN15323453, study PRJNA562643) | freshwater metagenome | isolation source: river surface water | place: USA:Blue River Watershed | collected 2017-08-18 | reverse complement strand
GGGCCCCCAAGGTGAAAAAGGCGCGACAGGATCCCCAGGTATCAATGGTGTTGATGGTGCTCAAGGATCAACTGGTCCAGCTGGTCCTCAGGGACCGACAGGTGCAACCGGTCCACAAGGACCCGCAGGAGGATTTGGGGCGCATGGAAGTTTCTATGACACAACGACAGTCCAAATTACAGCCAGTCAAGCCGTTCGCATTCCGCTGAATACAACTGCTTTTTCCAGCGGAATATCAATAACAAATGGGTATGAAATTCGCTTTGCACGCGCAGGAAAGTATGACATTCAGTTTTCCTCACAAATCCAGAACAACTCATCCGGTACTCGACAAGTGATTATCTGGCTATCAAAAAATGGTGTGTCATCAACGAGTTGGATAGCAGATTCAAGTACCGACCTATTTGTTGGCAAAGATGCGGCCTCTGAGCGGGTTGTAGCTAGTTGGAATTTCTTTGTAGAAGCCAACGCAAATGACTATTTTGTTCTACTAATTGCGGCAAACGGTGACGGAGTAGAACTTCACGCTGGTCCTAGTCTCGTTACGAGTCCAACGGGTATACCTTCTATCCCTTCAACCATCCTTACAGTTAATCAGGTTGGCACATGACTAAGGAGAATCGCCTGAGATCTCGATTTGAATATTTAGCAAGCACTTTTGGCGTTGCTATTTTCGCGTTCTACTGGGGTGTAATCACCTCCTTCCCTGAGTTCTACTTCGTGAATCCAAGCAATGAAGAGCCCGCTCGCGCAGTTGCAATTGTCTTCTTGATTATCGGCTGGTTTTCCATTTCCACCCTGGCACCAATTGTTCTTTTCCAGTTTGGCGCAGGAAAATACCGGACTATCGCGGCGCTACCTTATGTGGTGGCTGTTTGGCCGGTTTCAATCTTGGTGGCCCAGATTGAGCGAATGGTGACTACCGGTCAGAACTACCTGAGCTACCTGATTGATACACCCCTATTTCTAGCAACGGATCTAATCATCCCCCTGGCCTTGATCTCCCTCTGGCTTAGACTCCGCCTGCACCACCTGGACTAAATCGGGTCGGATTTATAACAAAACACCACAACATGTGGGGTTTTTCGGTCTGCCTAGCCACTAAATAGCCGTTAATCCGCTAGAAACATTCTCGTGGTGAGATGTTCACCCAAGCCAACCACTACCCTCAAGGACCTTGCAGATGAAGAAATTCAGACCACTAGCGGCCATCGCCGCAATTTCTACAGCAGCACTGGTGCTCACTGGCTGCGCCAGTGACAGCGCCGAACAAACCGAAAGCTATGGAGAGCTCGGAGTTCAGTTCTCTTGGATAAAAAACGCTGAATTTGCTGGCGAGTATTTCGCAGACGCAAACGGCTACTACCAGGAAGCAGGATTTAGCTCGGTTAACTTCATCGCCGGTCCAACCGCGACCGCAGCTGTTGTTCTATCGGGAGAAGTTCTGGTTGGACTTTCCGATGCAATTGCAGTGACTCCAGTGATTCTGGAAGAAGGCGCTCCGCTAAAAATTATTGGAGCTACCTACCAGAAAAACCCCTTCACCATTCTTTCTTTGAAGGATGGAGGAAACATACAGACTCCGCAGGATCTGATTGGCAAGCGCATTGGTGTTCAAGCAGGTGGAAATGAAACACTTTTCGATGCTCTGCTCGCAGCCAATGGAATTGACGCAAGTCAGGTGACAAAGGTGCCAGTCGAATATGACCCAGCACCACTTGTAAATGGTGAGGTTGATGGCTTCCTCGCTTACATCACTAATGAATCAATTACTGTTCAGAACCTAGGTTATGAAGTCACAAACCTGCTATTCGCTGAAAACGGATTGCCATTCGTTGCTGAGGCATTCATTGTTACTCAGGATTCAATCGATAACCGTCGCGAAGAACTGAAGGCTTTCCTCTACGCAACCATTCGCGGTTGGAAAGATGCGATTGCCAACCCAGATGAGGGAGCGAGACTGGCAGTCGAGGTTTACGGAAAAGACCTAGGACTCGACATCAACAAGGAGAAGCAGCAGTCCAAGACCCAGAATGACCTGCTGGTTCTAACCGATGAGACCAGAGCCAATGGACTTCTCACGATTTCCAAGGAGCTGCAGGATCTGAACATTCAGACCCTTGCTCGCGCTGGCTACACCATCACAGCCGAGCAGCTGTTTGACATGAGCCTTCTAGAAGAGGTTTATGCCGAGCACCCAGAGCTTCTGGAGTAGTCTTCCAAGATGCAAATGAGTGATGCCGCTGCCCCGAAAACGGGTAGCGGCATCACTATTTCAGGACTCAGCAAAACGTTCAATCTAGGTCGCGAGCAGATTCAAGCTCTCGATAATGCAACGCTTCACTCTGATCGCGGTTCATTTTTATCTCTGCTTGGACCATCTGGCTGCGGTAAATCGACCATTCTTCGTATTCTGGCCGGCCTTGAGACTCCCACCAGTGGAACTGTCACTGTCGATGGAATGGATCCGAGTGAACTAAGACGAGATCACAGACTTGGCATTGCATTTCAAGATTCCGCCCTGATGCCGTGGCGATCGGTGGTTGCAAACATTCGCCTTCCCTTCGAGCTTGCCCATGTCTCTCCGGATGAAACCCTCATCAATGAACTGATTCGACTTGTTGGTTTGCAAGGTTTCGAAAATGCCAAGCCTGCTCAGCTCTCGGGTGGCATGAGACAGAGAGTCTCAATTGCCAGAGCACTGGTTGTTCAACCCTCAGTGCTGCTTCTGGATGAGCCGTTCGGAGCCTTGGATGATATGACAAGGCAGAGGCTAAACCTCGAGCTACTGAGAATTTGGACTGAAAAACCAGCAACCACTCTGATGGTTACCCATGGAATTTCAGAGGCGATTTTCCTATCCGATCAGGTTGCAGTTATGAGTCCAAGGCCTGGACGAATCAAGGAAATTATTGAGGTTGATCTTCCCCGGCCAAGAACACCTGACATGATGCGCACCAAAGAATTCCATGCGCTGCACGACCGGGCGTCTGAGCTGCTCTTTGGCTCCCAAGGCGTTGCTAATCAAGATGAATAGCGCCGTCTCCAGCAAGCTTCCACCGCAACTTGCGGGAGTAGTCGGTGTCGTTCTCACCATCGGAATTTGGTGGTTACTAGCCGTCACGGTCTTCGCCAATGTTGGAGCAAGGCCGGATGGCTCTGGAGGTGCTATCCCAACTCCCCTTCAAGTTGCTGAGCAGCTGGCTAGTGATGGCTTTGAGTTTTACTGGCGCAATGGTTCGGTCACAATGGCAGAGGCCGCAATTGGTTTCCTCTGGGGAAATGCCCTGGCACTAGCACTGGCTGGGGTGGCGCTACTTCTGCCAAGACTGGAATCGCTAGCGACCCAGATTGCTGTCATCACCTACTGCATCCCAATTGTGGCGATAGGTCCAATTGTCAGGCTCGTGGTTGGTGCTCCTAGCGATGGAGAGCCAGCACCAGCTGCGATTGTCCTAGCTGCACTGAGTGTTTTCTTCACAACCATGGTGGGTGCTTTGACGGGTGTGAAAAGCACCGATCGAAAGACTCTGGATTTGGTGACCGCCTATGGCGGAAATGCATGGGACAAGCTACTCAAGGTTCAACTGCTATCCGCACTGCCTTCAATTTTCGCAGCCTTCAAGATCGCCGCACCCGCCGCATTCCTTGGAGCAATTCTTGGCGAATATGTTGGTGGTCCGGATGTTGGTTTTGGTCCAGCAATGGTAAATGCGCAGCAGTCTCTTGAGATTGCGAGAGTCTGGGGTGTTGCACTTGTCTCGGGACTACTGGCCGGTGCTGGATATGCGCTGTTCGCGCTGCTTTCCCGATTAGTTACCCCTTGGGCTAGAGGTGGTGCATGAGTTTCAAGCTGGAAGATGCCGAAGACAAATCCCTGATTGCGGTTCGCTCTAGGGTTCGCCGAGAAGAGATTCAACATCAGCTAAAGCTGCTGGCAGAGGGTGTTTCCAACACGGTGCTATCACTGTTGATTGTGATGGTTTTGTGGGTAGTTGCACTCTGGGCATTCAATGTCACCCCCTACATCGGCAAAGGCCCACTGGATGTTTTCAACTACATGTTTTTGGGCGAGTCGGCTGCCGAGCATCAGCTACTGATTTGGAATGCACTTGGTCAAACCATGATTGACGCTGTCATCGGCTTTTCTTTTGGACTTTTGTTTGCAACTTTGGTGGCGGTGTTGTTCACCCTGTCTAAAGGAATTGAGCAAGCGCTTATGCCAATCGCCATGCTTCTGAGATCAGTCCCGCTGATTGCGATGGCCCCAATACTTATTCTCATTTTTGGTCGTCAGCAGGCGACGGTGGCAGTGATGGGCGCCATTGTTGTTCTTTTTCCCGCTTTGGTAAACATCGTCTTTGGGCTCCGATCTGCAACCAGCGCGATGCTCGATGTTGCAACGGTCTACGGAGCAAACAAAATCGCGGCACTTAGATATGTGGCCTTCCCCGCCTCACTCCCCTCGTTTTTTGCAGCGGTGAAGATTTCGGTTCCCGGCGCAATAACAGGTGCTTTGCTGGTTGAGTGGCTGGCGACTGGCCAGGGCATTGGCTACGGCATCATCTCGGCGGTTGGAAGAGCAAAGACCAATGAGGTTTGGGCATACGTGGTTGTCATAACTGTGGTTTCGATACTTCTTTACAACCTCGTGGGCCTTATCGAAAACTACATTCTTTCCAAGTTTGGTCAGAGCCAGCGAAAAGCTAGGTAAAAAAACACAGCGGGAAACCTAAATACATAGATGACCATCTATGTATACTTGCCCTATGAGTGAATGGAATTACACCAAGTGTGCAAAGCCTTTTGAAACAGAAGAGGCTGCCCTGAAGTACATGGAAGAGAAAGACTTTGCTGGCTTCGTGCTAAGGCGCGATAACGGCTATACGGCTGTGTGCCCAACCTACCCAGATGGCTTCTACCCAGATGCAGTGATGGTGGCTGAGAGAGAAAACTCGAAGCTAGAACTCAGCCAGGCTAGAGGGTCTAATTCAAAGTCAAGTTGTTGCTAGGGCGCCCTCGGCAGGAATCGAACCTGCGACCAAGAGATTAGAAGGCTCTTGCTCTATCCACTGAGCTACGAGGGCGGATGCCTGACTTAGGCGCCACTATTCTACACATCGCCTAGGTCTGTTCTAGAGACCTTTATAGGCGACTATTGACATTATTTTTCCCTCGTTATTGAAGGTCAAGACATCAACCACATTTATTTGTTCAGTTTCATTAACAGTAATCTCGAGCTCTGCTGCAGCTGATAGCTCGCCAAGGTAAATTCTCTTGATCTGAATTTTTAGGCTTTGAGCCTGCTCAAAGTTCTTGGTGAATTCCGCGACGGCAGCTGAGTGGCCTCTAACTTCTGAGTTCCAATCCCGCAGTACAACCTCTGGATGAAACATGCTGGCAATAGTTGCGATGTCCTTAGCCTGATAAGCCGCGAGGCAGTTCCTTGTGAGCTGCTCAACATTGATTGTCACTACTTATCCCGATCCCTAATTGTGGGAAGCGCATCAATTATTCGATTGGCAGCCATGTTTAGCGGGCGAATCACTGTTACTTTCTTGTCCTCTTCCAAAAGCTTCGCGGTTGGCTCATCCATGGCGGTTAGGCAAATGCTTCCTTCGTATTCAAAGCGGTTGAGTATTTCCAACAGCACCAGATTCGTAGATCTCTCCTGAGCCGTGCAGATGACGGCATCGGCTTCATTCAGGGGCAGTGAGGATGCAAACTCAGGCTCGGTGATGTCGCCAAACAGGGTTGTAACCCCCTTAGTACTAAGAGAGTTCAGCACCTCAGGATTGTGATCAACCACCAGGAGGCGAGCACCTTTTTCTAAGAGACCAGAAACGACATTTGAGCCCAGTCTTCCCGAACCAATCACAATGGCATCAAAGCGTGCCTGCTGGGCGTCCTCGTCGATTGATGCCGAAATGGGTTTTTCAAAAATCTTCCAGAAACCTTCAAATCTTTCGTAGAGCTTGTCCGAGTAAAGAATCAGGTAGGTGGAGAGCGTGATGGTGATTACAGCAACCAAGGTAACAAGCGAGAGTGCCGCTTGACCTACTTGCCCTAGGGAAAAACCAAGGGCAATCAGGATGAGCGAAAACTCACTTATCTGGGCTATGGCCATCGAGGTTTTGAAAGATACCTTGCTGCGATAGCCAAGGCTGCGCATTATGAGCATCACAATCAGGGGCTTAGCTAAAAGAACAAATATCGAGATAACTATCGCCGGAAGAATCTGACCGATGGCATCCGAGAAGCTCAGGGATGATCCGAGCTGAATAAAGAAGAACAGCACCATGATGTCTCTAAGCGAAACCATGCGTCCACTCAAGCTCTCACGATATGGGGTCGAAGCTAAAGCAACGCCGGCAATAAACGCACCAATCTCCATTGAAAGCCCAAGGGAGTGACTAATTGCCGCAAGGCCGATGGCCCAGCTGACACCAAAGAGAAGCGTTAGCTCTTGACTCCTTGATAGCCAGGCCAAGACCTTTGGTAGAACAAATTTTGAAACCAGGACTGCAGCCACTATGTAGACAAGGCTGCCAATCACAAGAACCGGAATGCTCCTATCTATTGCACCCGTGCGAGAACCAATAGCTGCAATCACAACCATTGCGACAATGACCAGCAGGTCCTGAACAATCAAGAAACCAACAGCAATTTGACCATGCAGCTGATCAATTTCTCTTCGATCAGACAGTAGCTTCACCACGATGATCGTGGAGGAGAAACTAATGGCAATTGAAATGTATAAAGCCTGGATTGCATCAAATCCCATGAGGGCAACTAGGAAGTAGCCAATCAGAGCAGTTATCACCACTTGGCCGAGCCCAGTAAGCACCGCTACCTTTCCAATGCTTCGAATCAGTCCGACATCAAGCTTTAGACCAACCAAAAACAAAAGCAGCGCTATCCCCAGCTCCGCAAACAGTTCAATCTCGTCCTCGTAATGGACCATATCCAAAAACGATGGACCCAGAACAATCCCCACGAAAATGTAGGCGACGATAAGCGGCTGTTTGGCCAACTTGGCAGCTGCCCCCAGGACAGCGGTGACGAGCAGTATCAGGGCTATCTGACCAAATGCACTCTCAATCACAGCCCAACAATAACAACGTGCAAGGTACAGGTGCGTTTCTTTGGGGTCACACAATTAGGGACGCTCAATTTCCCCTACCCTAGAGTTGTGCAGGAGACGATGAGCTATAAATCAACCCAAATACCCGCCCTGCCATCCAGTGAGCTGAGTGAATCAGCCATCGAGTTGACCCAGCAGTGGGTAGCCCAGTCGCTCAAGATGAAGGTCAATAAGCCCTCAAAAAGACTTGCAGGACTGCTGCAGGATCCGAGAGGTTTGGAATTTGCAGTTGGCTTCATCGACGGAGTCATTAGACCCGAAGACCTTCGGGTAGCAGCAAAGAATCTCTACCAGCTAAGAACCATTACTCCGAAGTTTTTGCCCTTCTATCTCAGAGTGCTGATTGGACTCGGTGCCAATTTTGGAATTGTGTTCCCCTGGCCAGTGATTCCCATTGCAAGAAAGGCACTTCGCCAACTTGTCTCACATCTTGTTCTCGATGCCAGAAGAGGCAAACTTAGAAGGTCCAGAAGAAAACTAAAGCTCTCAGACTCAACGCTAAACATAAACCTGCTGGGTGAGGCCGTCCTTGGAAAACAAGAGGCCAATCGCAGGCTTCAGGCTGTTAAGGAGATTCTGGGTCGCGAAGAAACTGAATATGTCTCAGTGAAGGTTTCCGCGATTGTTTCCCCTCACTCCCCCTGGGCCTTCGATCAGGCTGTGGCCGAAGTTATAGAGCGACTGACTCCGCTTTATGAGATTGCCAACGGCGAGAAAAAGAAGTTCATCAATCTCGACATGGAGGAATACCGTGACCTTGACCTGACAATTGCTGTCTTCAAGGGAATCTTGCAGAAACCGCAGTTTAGAAATCTAACGGCAGGCATAGTGCTTCAGGCATATCTTCCAGATGCGCTCAGAGCAATGATTGATCTTCAGCAGTGGGCTGAGCTTAGGGTGCTAGATGGTGGGGCTCCAATCAAAGTTCGCATAGTAAAGGGCGCAAATCTGCCGATGGAGAGAGTCGACTCTGAGCTTCACATGTGGCCACTGGCAACAGTTGGATCAAAGCAGGAAGCCGACACAAACTACAAGCGCGTCATCAACTACGCGCTAACTGAAAACAGAGTCAAGAACGTAAAAATTGGCGTTGCTGGACATAACCTCTTTGACCTTGCGTGGGCATGGCAGCTTGCCAAGCAAAGGGGCGCAGAGTCAGGTCTTGATTTTGAAATGCTCCTTGGCATGGCACCAAGTCAAGCGCAAGTAGTTGCGAGCACAGTAGGAAAGCTTGTCCTCTACACCCCAGTTGTCTATCCAAAAGAGTTTGATGTTGCCATCGCCTACCTGATTCGCAGGCTTGAAGAAGGAGCGACCAAGGACAACTTCCTTTCAAGTGCATTTCAGCTGAGCAACCCTGAATACTTTGAGCTTGAGAAAACCCGATTCCTAGAGTCAATTTCAGCGCTCGACACAGACCTACCGATACCAAACAGAATTCAAAACCGAAATCTAGATCAGCCGGAAACGATTGACGGCATCTTCGCGAATACTCCTGACAGCGACCCTTCAATTGCTGAGAATCGAGACTGGGCTAAAACCATCTTTAGAAGGTTGGCTACCAGTGACATTGGCTCAGATCTGGTGCTGGCAAACACAATCTACGACGAACAGACCCTCAACCAAGTTGTCGAGAATGCAAGGACTGCTCAGGTTATCTGGGGCCAGCTTTCCACCACCCAGCGATACCAGTACCTAACCGAAGTGGCAGTTGTTCTAGAGCGAAATCGGCAGTATCTGATTGAAGTAGCGATGTCAGAGGCAGGAAAAACCTTTGATCAAATAGACACCGAAGTCTCTGAAGCAATCGATTTTGCCAACTACTACGCAACTCAAGCTCTAAGACTTGATGCACTTCCCGGTGCGACAGCAGTCCCGCGGCCTGTGACGCTGGTTACTCCCCCATGGAATTTCCCGATTGCCATTCCGGCTGGTGGAGTTCTAGCTGCGCTAGCGGCCGGATCCTCCGTTGTTCTAAAGCCAGCCGGCCCGGCCAGCCGCTGCGGAGCCGTCCTCTCGGCCCTGATGCTCGAAGTTCTTCCAGAGGGAGTCCTGACAACAGTCCACATCGGGGAAAGAGAACTAGGTGCCAAACTCCTATCTCATCCTGCAATCAGCCAGGTGATCCTCACAGGCGGCTATGAGACTGCTCAACTATTTAGAACTTTTCGCTCAGACCTACGAGTGCTTGCGGAAACCAGCGGTAAGAACGCCATCATCGTCACACCAAATGCGGATCTGGATCTGGCCGCTAAAGACGTTGCCTACTCCGCGTTTTCCCACGCCGGTCAAAAGTGTTCCGCAGCATCCTTAGTGATACTGGTTGGTTCGGTTTCAAAGTCAAAACGATTCTTTAGCCAGCTGCGCGATGCAGTTACTTCAATGAGCGTTGATTTCCCTACCAATCCAGCTGCCCAAATTGGGCCGGTGATAACCAAACCCGAAGGCAAGCTGCTGCACGGGCTCACCAAACTCGATCGCTCTGAGCGCTGGCTCATTGAACCAAAGCTAATTAGTGAAGATGGTACTCTCTGGACACCTGGAGTAAGGATGGGTGTGAGGCGCGGCTCAACATCACACCTAACCGAATACTTTGGCCCAGTGCTTTCGATAATGAAGGCAAAAACTTTGGAGGATGCAATACAGCTGCAGAATCAGGTGGATTATGGACTAACTGCTGGATTGCACTCCCTAGCAAGCGATGAAATAAATACGTGGCTCGCCAGCGTTCAGGCTGGCAATTTATATGTCAACCGCGGCATTACCGGAGCTATTGTTCGTCGACAAGCATTTGGTGGCTGGAAGAAATCTGCGGTAGGTCCAACTGCTAAGGCCGGTGGTCCTAACTATCTCTTCACACTCACCGATTGGAAGAGAAGTTCCAACAGCGCACGGGAATCAGTTGGGTCCAAGAAGCTTGATCAGCTCCTGGTTATGGCAACTGCCAGCACTCTTACTGATAGCGAACTCGAATCGCTTCTGCGTTCCGCTCAGAGTGACACCGCCGCCAAGAGGCTCTACTTTGGAACCAGTCGGGATGAATCAAAGCTGAGTGTCGAGAAGAATATTCTTAGATACCTACGATCCGACTGCACAATCAGAATCCAGGCCAGCGCAAGTCAATACGACATCTGGCGAGCGGCCATCACCGCCATCACGCTTGAGAAAGTGGAACTAAGCGCGGAAGCACTGCCAGTAAAGATCCAGAACTACCTCAAGGAACTTGGTGTCAAAGTTGTTATG